>Ga0163217_1111934_pt1 | contig 15864 bp, 10 predicted proteins | sample SynspAceP_FD_185933 | JGI IMG/M metagenome (GOLD analysis project Ga0163217, IMG submission 185933) | Saline lake microbial communities from Ace Lake in Antarctica - Synechococcus sp. Ace-P (PacBio error correction) | ecosystem: Environmental > Aquatic > Non-marine Saline and Alkaline > Saline ...
GGCAGAAAAGCATGATAATAAAGGTGCGAGCAATGGCGGCCTAATCATGCAACGCCCAAGCGAAGCGTTAGAGCAAAAAGCTTAATACAGTCTTTTAACGCAACTCAAGGCGAGCTGCGATGAAATCTTTTAATCGAAGAGTCGCAAAGTTAAGAATCTTAGTTTTTGTTGAACAGAACATTTAGTTTATGCGCTGAATGCTGGACACGGATCTAACCGATGAATTGGTGAAACCGTATTAATAAGGACAACTACCCCTATGAGCAGGCCACATCCTAGGGCATTGGCTGCTTAAGGGGTGCCACAGGTGGTTGTTAAGGGGAGCGACAGTGATCTTCTGATTAAAAAATTAAAAGCACACTGAAAGACGCAATCAGAATGCGGAGGTCAGTTTTTTTTAGCAAATTCTAGTACCAAATCAGCTGCCTCTTCGTCGCAGGTGCTGTTCTGGTGAAGACTGAGGGGCGCTGGCTCAACTGGTGAAATGCCATTGTTGGTTATTCAAACCCTTACCTAGCGTTTGCTCAGTTATCCCATTTGTTTGTGCCCCGTTCAAAATGCTGTCAGGTTGTTCTATCCCAGCGCTGTTATTTCCCCTAAGGCGACCATTACGATGGTGTGGTTGTCGGCCCTAACGTTGTTATTGATGATGCCCGTAAATATCGCCGAAAGGTTGTGCTAATAGGTGCAGGTGTGTCCTTGGTCGTGTGTTTAATACGTAAGGGCACACGTTTATATCCTAATTGTACTTCTACCACGATGTCCGTTGTCGGTGAAGCGTGTATTTTTTCATAGCACGCGCGTTATCGGAGCGGACGGTTTTGGGTTTTGCTGCCAAAGAAGGGCCTGGGGAAAAAATTCGATCAGCTAGGGGTCGGGTTGTCATTGGTGAACATGTTGGAGATAGGGGCTAGTACAAGAACATTGACCGTGGTCAATCGAGATACCCTAATTGGGGCCACGGGTGTAAAATTGATAATCAAGTCAAATTGCTCATAACGTGGTAATTGGTGATAAATACATGCGATTGCGCGAGTACCAGCGATAGCCGGCAGTAACAAAAATTGGTTCTTTTTGTCTGTTCAAGAGGTGTTTGCATTGCAGGGCATTTAACGCTTGCCTGATAAGTTCATTTACTGGTAATGAGTATGATAAGTAATTCTATTTCAAGACCTGGTTCTTACTCTTACTGGAATGGGAATGGAAAACCAACCGCAAAATGGCGTCGAACGGTTGCTAGAGTCAGAAGAATAGACGATATGGCAAAGCAGTTTTTTACAATTGAAACAACAGGTTAATAAGTTTTAGAGAAGGTTTGATAATAATGATGGAACGTAATGAAATTCGCTCAATACTTTACCTCATAGGTATCCGTTTCTATTGGTGGATCGTGTTATTTGAACTGAACTTAAACGAGTCATTATAGTCGTATAAAAAAAGTCACCATTAATGAACCATTCTTTAATGGCATTTTCCACAATCATCCAGTCATGCCTGGTGTTTTGATTATGAGGCAATGGCTCAAGCGGCTGGTATCTTGGTTTTAAAACCATGGATAAAACCAGAAGATGGTTCGATCTATTACTTGTTGGCTTCTGATAAAGCACGTTTTAAGCGTCAGTTGTACCTGGTGATCGATTACAACTAGAAGCAAAAATTGTTTACAGAAAAACGTGGTAATTTGGAAATTTGAGTGTAGAAGCAAACGGTTTGATGGTGAATTAGCGCTGCTTCTGCAACATTCTGTGTGCAGACAGGAAGTATAGTGGCGATACATCCACAATTTAATCGATTCGAAAGCAGAAGATTGACTCCGAGTGGAGATTGTCCCCTTTTGTGTGATTGACGAATGTAAAAATTGTGCTGGTAGTATTATTAAATCGCATGTTGTTCATCAAATGGTCATACGACAATTGGATATAATATGAAATTTAATCAGTTTGCTTCTGTTGAGAGCGAAACCAAGACAAAAAGTTATAAAAGGTGAACCAACACAGCTGTTATTGGCGACAGTAATGTGATCGTGACAATGCGACGATTCACCGTGGTACTGTTTCAAGATACTGGTATTCTGTGGTCGGTAATCACAACTTAATTTATGCTAGTACGCACATTGGTCACGATTGTATGTGGTGACCATAATATAATGGCTAACTTTTGCAGCTTTGGCTGGTCCATGGGTCAAAGTGGTGCATATGTTCTTCTTGGTGTTATACTGGGATTATCAGTTTTGTCAGGTGAAACTCATTTAGTATGGTGCGGTATGGGATAATGGTTGCTAAAGATGTCCCTAGGTACATTCATGGTTTCTGGAAACCCAGAACAAGGCTCAATGGGAATGAATTTTTGAAGGAATGCGTCGAAAGAAGGTGTGGGCTTCTGATGTTATCCGACGCTTTGCGTTCAGCCTACAGAGAACTATATCTCAAAGGATTAACGCTAAAAATTCCGCGCTATGAAAGAATTGGAGAAGGGAGATATGTTTTCATATTCCTGAGGTGGCTGAAGTTCTCTTATCCATTCGGCAGTCTAAACGTGGAATATACGAAGGCCACTATGTTCTAAAAGAACCCCGGACAGTTTCGGGGTTTTTTTTATTAGAGGGTTGTATAAAAGTGAAAGTGATGTCTGCCGATACGTATGTTTGTAGTTCGCCAGGTGAGGCTTCAGGTGACATTTTAGGCGCTAATCTGAATTGCTCATTTTAAAAATATTGCAACCGCAATGCTATTTTGAAGGAATTGGTGGCCGTTAATGGAGGCTCAAGGCTTCAAAGACGGTTGTGCCAATGGATCGCATTTTCCCGTTAATGGGGCTGGTTGAAGTGTTGGCGCGTTTAATAGAGCTTTTTGGTATACGTAAACGTTTTGTCTCTCCCTGCTTAGATAACCCACCAACGCCTTTTATAGGCATAAGAATTCCCCTGATTTTTAATATGCCTTAGCAAGGAAATTAAAAAATCGGTATTCAACGTGCACTATGTCAGTCCTTCCTGTCTGGGCAATGGCGTCAAAAACGCATTTTCAACATCAAAAAAAATCGGTCGACTTAATGTGGCACTTATTTCCGTTTGAGTTTTGCGCCTTTACCATGAACATAATATTCCCGTTGTTTGTGTGGTCATACTAAGCCGATGATATCTCCATTAGAGAGCAGTGTTGCTGAAGCAAGAAGGCGCTCTACATTTAAGGTGAGATAACGGGCCAGTGTTGGGATCTTCCCTGGCTCCGCGAAGGGGAAGTGTCTCGTCTTGCCCCTCTTTTTATCGCGACAATGAAACAATTTCAGGCAAGAAGAGCCTGTGCTGTCTTTTTGATGCCTGCGGCAATGCGGAAAGGCGAAGTTTTCAAATAGAGGCAATACTCAAGAGTCCAATGCAGAAGCGTTTATTATTGACGGTCCAATCGGTACTGTTATGGCCGCATCTGACGCTATTTTTGTTGGCATCTGGGACGGCGGCTCTTGAAGCCATGCATGGTGAAACGTCCTATGGTCGTGTCTTATCGGGGTCAATAAAGTGACTTATGCCATCCATGTCTCGAATGATTAAGGTGCCTTATGTTTCCTTTGCCTAATTTATGGCGAATGAGGCTTAGTTCTGAGCTAATCTTCCAAGATGCGCCCGCGACGCCAGATAATTTAGCTACACGATTTGCTGCATAACTTGGCGATCTTTTAATGGTGATAAAGACCATTCACTAAGTATCTCTTAATTTGCATAAAATGTTACGAAAAAAAATGCTGGAGAAACGGCGGCGAAAGCGTTATTTCTATGCTTGAAGAGAAAGCGAAATGATGAGCTTTTGTAAGTCAGGTATATTTTGGTGATTTATTGCCCGGGACTGACGAAGCTGGAAGAGGTCCTTTAGCGGGTGAGGAGTTGCCGTGCGGGTGATTTCAGACCCAACCGTCCAATTGCAGGTTTGGACTGATTCCAAAAAAATTAAGTGAAAAAAGAACGGGCGAAGCGTTGTTTGTTGAAATACAAGAAAAGCCCGTAGCTATGGGTGTTTGCCAGGGCGACGATAGAAAGAAATTGACGAGATAAATATTTTACACGCCCAGTATGCTGGCAATGTCTCGAGCTGTCGTTTATTGTCGGTTCACTGAAACATGTATGATAGACGGATTAATCGATATTTCCTCCCAACCTTTCCTGTCCCGCTTAGCAGTGTTAAAGGGGATGCTCGGCCACGCGGCCTATTTCTGCCGCGTCTATTTTAGCCCAAGATGACCCGTGGATAGAGATTGTGCAGGCGGCTAAAATTTATCCTATAAATGGATTTGAAAAACATACAAGGGTACCTATCCTTGCACCTTAAAGCCATTCAGTGCATGGCATCAGCCGACTTCATCGACGCAGTTTTCGGCCCAGTTAAAAAGATTTTAGAGAGATAATATTTTTTGTCCGCAATCGTTATAACACTTACGAGTAATACTGGAAGTTTTTCCTTGGTTGAAGTGGCTTGGTAACAAAAAAAAAATTTAAAAAAAGGGGCCCCTTTGGGGGGGCCCCCCCCCCCCCTTTTTGGGGGTACTTGCCCCCCCGAGTTTATTATCCATGCCAGCCGTCGCCATTACTGGACGAAAATAATCTGTGTGGTTTTCGTGCGTTTTTTAATAAGGTGGGCGATGGATAAAGAGCATTAAGCCTATCTGTGGTGTTCGATGTTGTTGTCGACGAAGATGATGAGATGGATTCTCGATACCGTCTTACCTTGTTAGCAACGTCCAAATAAAGGCTACAAAAAATATCAATCGAAATTAAATATTCGAAAGGGTATCAACTTGGTACAAGTGGACGGTCGTCGCTAATTGTCAGCGCGAGTGGAATGAAGCTTGTTTGCGTGATGTTTTGCCTTTTATCTGGAGCGGGTTTTGGCGAAATATTGGTTTGTTGGATGCAAAAAGGCGACAGGATAGGCAGAAAAAAGTCCGGTTTTTTTATGGGGGGGGCTTATTGGATAATCGATATTTCCTGATTGCGTTTTTATATTGAGTTTCAGCGAACTAGCCGTCTTGGGGAAGAGGAGTATATACACTGCTGTTGTTTCATCTTGCTAAGCGAACTTGGTGTCCAGTCGTTGCCGACGAATGAATGTTCGTTTATTTAAAGCGTGAGAACTATGAAGACCACGAAGCTCGTGTTGTATACACGATGGTGTGACTTTTGGAATGATACCACAGTCGTAAACAAGCCGATTATTCAAGAAAGAGCAGTACCATTTTAAGACGCCAGAAGAAATGGCTGGCACTATATTTGAAGATATTCCCCTGAGGCGCTTGAAAATACCGGTAGAGATTGCCAAACGCTGTAGTTGTGGGATGTGTTCTGGGCCAAATATTTTCCCTGCCTGACTAAATCCTGTGCCAGAAGGGAATGACGATGGGGCGTTTTTTTAGTGAGTTTGTCTTACGATGGCTAAACTGAACGCTCTTTAATTTTTTTTTGACTAAAAAGTAATGGGAGCGAAATTGAAAAACGAAGTCAGAGAATACTGGGACCGGTTTTGGACTTTGAATTAAACAATTATCAATAATGGGGGTTCCCTGGTTATTTCTTGATAGTAATGGACTTTAATCCAGTGGGCTAAAAAGCTAAACGACATCCGGTTGGCCCAGGACGAAGGATCTGGTGCCGGCTTCCTTAGTGGCTTATGCTCTGAAGATTACCGATCTTGATTCCCTGCGAGTATGATTTGCTATTCGAAAACGGTTTTTGAATCCTGAGAACGGGTTTTCCATGCCCCGATTCGATATCGACTTTGGCATGGAAAACGGACCGAGTAATCGACTATGTCTCGCGTACTTATGGTCCGTGATGCGGTTTCTTCAGATCATCAGCCTTTGGGGCGCATGGCAGCTAAAGCGGTAGTGCGAGACGTGGCACGAGTGGCAAGGTACGCCTACAGTCTTGGTGATCAAGCTTTCCTAGTTGATTCCTTTTTGAAATCGGTATGACCTTCGAACAAAGCCTTAGAAGAAGAGCTGCATTACCTGAGTTTTTTGGCTGGGGACGAAGACGCCGCTGAAGTCCAATGGAAATGGCTATTTTCACTAGAAGGCGTGGTTCGTAACTTTGGTAAACATGCCGGCGGATGTGGTTATTGCCCCGACAAAATTAATAGATTTTGGCCGTTATATTGTAAGAAGATGGTTCAGGTTAGTTACTCAGTATGACAAAAATGACGTGGAAAGAAGCGGGACTGGTGAAGTTTGGACTTCCTCGGCTTGAAGACGCTTAACCGTCGTAGATTGGGCGGTTAAAAACATTGGACGCTAATTAACCGAGTTGGAAGGTAAGCCGCCGTTAAGATATTGCACTGATTGATTTGGCAGACAAGTCCACCTATGCTTATAAAGCGAAGCCGAAACGACGGCGGTATTCCAGCGGAATCTCGCGGTATGAAAGAGTTTTAAAGAAATTTTGCCTCGCGCTTTTGAAAGATATTATCGCCTTGGTGCCCTTCGTATCGACCTGGGCCACTAGCTCCGGCATGGTAGATGACTTTTCTTAACCGTAAGCACGGGCGTGCCGACTGGCGTTCCCTCATTCTGATTATCAACAAACGATCTTATTCCTGTTCCTAGAGCCAACGTACGGCATTATTTTGTAACAAAGAACAGTAATGCAGATTGCCCAGTGTGGCAAAATTCTCTCTAAGGTGGTGCAGATTTACTTCGTCGTGCCATGGGTAAGAAGAAAGCAGAGGTATGCTGGAGCAGCGTTTAATCTTCATGGAGGTGCGCTAAAAACAATGTTGACAAAGCCTGTCAGGTAATATTTTGATCTGATGGAAAAGTTCGCAGGTTATGGTTTTTAACAAATCTCCTCCGCGGCTTACGCATTGGTTTCTTACCAAAACGGCTGGTTAAAAACCATTATCCCTGCGCCATTTATGGCTGCAGTTTTGTCTGGCCGATATGCAAAATTTCGGATAAGATTGTTATCTTTCATTGAAGAATGCGCTCAATGACGTTGGTGTTAGAGCTGCCCAATTGTGATGAGTCTTTTTCAAATTCACCGTCAATCGATAGGCGCATTGTCTATGGTTGGGAGCGATTAAGGTGTGGTGAAGGCCAATCGAAGCATTGTTGAAGCCGAAAAGAAGGCACTTTTGAGCACATTTTTGATTTTTCCAGCGGTCGGCGTAAAGTTAATAAGCGCGTTATGGAAGCGTTGTTCGCTCGGGTGCTTTTTGATACGATTGGAACAGAATCGTGCCACGCCTAATTTGCTTGTATCGATGAAGCGCTGAAGCGGGCCGTGCAGGACGCGAAAAACCACGAACGCTGGTATGACGGATTTGTTTGGCATTGCGGTAGAAGAAAAATCGGAGGATGCTTATAAGGAAATAGGGTACTCGCATGCATGGCCGCCGCGTCGCGACTTGATGGCGAGAAAGACAACATTGGTCTGTATGTGACAGGTTCACCCCGATTGTGAATATGAAAAAGAGATTTCGTCGCTTGTTGCTCAAAAATTGTGATCTCGCAGCCCTAAGGTGGTATACGCAATTAATGGGCTGGCCTGATCGTGGACTTGCGGATTACCAAGAAGCAAAAAAGGTGTAATATTGCTTTGTCATCTAGATGACCGCTTCTGCTCGTATTGGAAGTAAACGGTTTTCCCAGATAGCCTACGAAACCTTTAAAAAAACGTTATTATTTAAAGATGAAGTGTGTGTTGAAGCGAAATCTCGGTGGATGAGTTTCGTGGTGGACAAAAAGTTATTGCTCGAAATAATCCTTGATATGCTCAGGCTCGAGTTCGCTATGTTGAAGGCTTTTGCGTATTACTCTGACTTCAGAGACGGTAACACCAGCTGAAATCAAAACATTCGGCAGGTACAATGGAAGTCATATCGTGGGGACGGCTGTGATGTGTGATCGGTTTTTGATACCGCTGAAGCATGTGGTGAATATCGTTTGGGAATCAAGTTGGAAAGTTTCGTCCAGATGACGAATTAATTCATAACTTCAAGAAACAATAAGGTAAAACAAATGTTCAGTTAGTGTATACCTTAGTCTCAATTAAATAGAGCTTCTAGGATAAAGCTATTTGCTTTTTTTTCCTTAAATTTATGGCAACCAAACAGTTAGTGTAATTAAATATGAATTTAGATTATCTCCCTTTTTGAGCAAGCCGATTGCTGAACTTGACAAAAAATTGAAGAGTTAACGATTTAGTCGGTAACCGATGATGAAATCAACATAGCGATGAAATTAGTCCCCGTCTTGAAGATAAAAAATAGCGCTGACCAAAAGCCTATTTAAGTAATTTAGGGCATGGAAGTTTCTCAGTTAGCGCGTCACCCCAAAGCGCCATATACAACTTGATTATATAAAACACGTTTTTTACTAGACTTTGAAAGAAATGCATGGAGACGTCATTAATGCCGGATGACCGGCCGATGTTGGTGGTATTGCTCGTCTAGATGGCCGTCCGGTGATGGTAATTGGTCATCAAAAAGGTCGTGAAGTAAAAAGAAAAAGTACTTTCGTAACTTTGGTATGCCATCGTCCAGAAGGTTACCGAAAAGCGTTACGTTTAAATGGAAACCGCTGAAACGTTTTTTAAATTGCCCAAATTATTACCCTTATCGATACACCTGGAGCGTATCCAGGAATTTGGTGCTGAGAGCGTGTCAAAGTGAAGCGATCGCTTTTAACTTGGCTGTTATGTCTCGCCTTAAAAACACCAATTATCTCTACTGTGGATCGTGAAGGTGGTTCTGGTGGTGCGTTAGCAAATTGGGTGTTTTGTGATGAGCTAATGATGCTGCAATACGGTACTTACTTGTTAATTTCTCCTGAAGGTTGTGCGTCTATTTTTGTGGAAAAGCGGCAGACGTGCTCTGATGCTGCTAAGCGATGGGGATTACGGCTCAACGAACTTTCAAGAGCTGGCTTTGTGGAACTATTATCAAGAGCGTTAGGTGGTGCCGCAATATTGCCTCATGAGCAAATAGCAGAAAATTGAAACAAAATGTTATTGCGGCCTTAGAATGAATGGAAGCATTAAACGACAGATAGCTTATTGGCCGTCGTTATAATCCGTTTTGATGTCATACGGCTTGTAAATTATTTAGCTATGGCTTAAAAAAGCTCTAATATTAGGGGGCTTTTTTGTTTTGTGGTCACTCTTAAGCGCTTTGCGCTGAGGCTAGGATGAAGTATTCAACTCCTAAGTCCAATGCGTTTGTTCGTCACCTCTTCGTTTTCAGCCTGAGTGGGTTGATGAGCTATTCATGCAGGCGAAAACAGTGTGGTTGGTTTTAGTGCGGAGTGGATTCTCACGTATTGGCTTCACTCGTTGGTGAGTCAGCTCACGTCCTGAGCAAAAGCAAAAACTGTGGCGATTCCATATCCATCTGGGCTGAGTACGAATGCGGACAATTTGGCTTAACATTTGTGAATCCATCTGCAACGACCTTGTGTAGTTTTGTTGCTGAACACGTAAACAGCTAGAAGTTCAAGCCTCTCTTGAAGAGCGCCTCGTAATGCCCGTTTATCACGGCTTTTCAAAAAAACATTGGTAATCAGGGGGTTATATTGTTGGGCCCACCACGCTGGGGATCAAGCCGAGACGGTTTTGGTTTTCGACTCCTTAGAGGTACTGGCGGAAAAGGATTAGCCTGGTATCTCCCGAAGAAAGATCTTTTAGGTGAAGAGGGGGGCTAAATTAATTCGACCTTATTGTATGTTCAAAGCAGAGATTGAGAGTTACGCTCAACCCAGCAACTTGAATTGGCATTAAGATGAATCTAATTCAGATGAGCGTTTTTTACACGAAACTTCCTGCGCCAAAGGAGTTTGTCCCTATTCTTTAAAGAACGATTCCCTAAAATGGAGGCAAAATATCGCTTCCAAGTGCGCAACGTATCGCCCACTGGATTACAGCATGCTAGCGCAAATTGGCTAGCCAGCAATTAGACGTTTTGGTGTAATGAGTTTTGGTGGGTTAAAGTTACTTTTAATTGCGGATAAAGAACGAGAGGACGATGTTTTTGGCTACGTCAATTTCTGCAACGAAAAGAACACATCATTAACTCATTCTCAGCTAGAAAGTAATTGATGATATGTTTGAGTGAAAAGATAAGCAGCCTGAGTTTGTATTTTCTACTGGGCCGTTTAATGCGCCATCAAAATGTTAGTTTATCTATTACCCTTGATCAGTCGTCGTGCTAGCCACACGCTTTCATCAGGTGAGATACTTAAGCGTCATTTTGATGATTTCGGGTGTTCGCGGAGTATTAACTGCGTACTGTAAAGCGCGTCCCGTAAGGAGGCCTACGCTTATCAATGTCGAAACGGCAAAACGCGAAAAACTTAAAAAATGGCTTAATGATCAAACAAGTACCAAAACTGTGGCGAGAGCATCTTCCGTATTTATTATGAAGAATTTGATACGCTGATCGCCATTGAGGCCTTTGGTGTCATCCGATCATCTCATCTCGATATCGAGTGGCGGTTAATCTAAAGTTACCGCTGCTAAAATAGGGTTGGTTACAGTAAATGCTTTTTAATTGTATTTTTATTTGGCGTTAAGTGCGCATTTCCTTGGTGTTATCTCTTTATAATCTATCGCTTTATTAGATTGTGGCGTTTTTTTTTAATGCTTAGCGACACCTGTCTAACGTCTTAATATGACAGGAAATACTCATGATGCTTCAGGCTGTTGTTTTTGGTGGGAATGGAATTTAGTTCGCGCTGGTTGTTTTTATTTTTCCCGATTGCTTTTTTAATTAGCTGCGTTAACGCGTTTGCACTGCATCGTTTGAACTGGCATGACCGTAAATTTGGAAGTGGCTTGGGTTTGAAAGTGTCTTTGTTCGTTTTGTTACTTAGCGCTGACTTGTTTATTTTATTAGGTGGAAGATAAACAATGGCTAAATCTATCTAACGGCATTTTTGTAACTGTATCCCATTGTTGGTGGGGCTGTATTTGCCGGAAGGTGGGTGTGGGGAATGACTACATGCATTACCCTTGGACACGCGATGGGCGTGTTCGTGGGCAGATATCATTAATGTCGCTCCTGATGTGTCTGGTTGGGTGACGAAACTTAAATATAGGCAATGATCAGCTTGTTGAAGAGGGTGAGTGCTTTTCAAGTGTTGACTCAAAGCGGTTTTATCAAGGCGGCATTAAATCAAAGTAAAGCGAATACAGAAAAATGCTTTGGTATTCTTGGCAATTTGGCGAACCAAATATGAACGTCGTGTTGAAGTACGACATCAAAAAGCGATAAGCGCTGGAAGACTTAGAGTCTGCTGTAAATCAGTACGCTATAGCAAAAAGCCCAATTAATGATTTAAGGCGCAAGCCAGCAAGCACAGCGCAAGCTGAATTTGGATCGTACACTCAGGTGTAATGCGCCCGCGATCAGGTCAATATCATAACTTGATTTGCGTCAGGGTATACTAATGTTGGAAACAAGGTGTATCTGTTTTTTGGCTATTGTTCGATCAGACTGTTTTACGTGACAAGGGTTTTTTGAAGAATAACAAAATACCGCTGATTCATTTAAATCAAAAAGCCAAAATGATCTTGTTGAAGCGGGGGTAAGCCCATTAACCGGGTCATGGTCGTGAGTGTCTTGGTAAAGCCATTGCCAATACGAATACACAAAGTAATGGTCAACTTTTGCCACCAAATCAGCAAAGTTTAAACTGGGTACGTTTAAATACAGCGCATTCCAGTGGACATCAAATTTGACCCGCTCCAGGGAATATGCAACTTAGCGCTGGCATGAACGCCACTCGTTCATCTTAACTAAGCAGTAAGGAGACTCTGTTGGGGATTTGTATTTTCGGAATCTGTTTTTTCCCGAAAAACAGGCCGTTATTTTGCTTAAAGGCGTCATTGCCATGGCGATGTCCGCTGGCAGTCGCTTTGTTTTTAAATCTTTTGTCGACCTATTGGGCCTATAGTTTTCCGCATTTTTCTACAAATGCGCCCTGAAAGTGGCTTAGTGGTTGAAAAAGCTATTTGCCAAATCGTTTGGTCAACGGTGTTTGCGGTTTGGTTTGGCCATATTTTACTACTCAGTTTTGTGTCCCCTTACTTATGGTAGCGTTGGGGGTATTGCGGTTATGGCTGGGTTGAACTCCGCCTTGTTCAGCGATGGTTTCGTAGGCCAATTTTGTTTATGCATTTTTGCAATGGCCGCAGTCAAGCTGCGTAATAATTGTGTTGCTAGTGATGGCAAGTCCTCTACAGCTAGCAGTCAAGCCGTATTTGATGTTGCTCAGGCGGCGAGTGAGCGAAATCATCAATTGGTCTATTGTGCGGGCCAATTGTGAGTCATTTATTGTTGGCCGGTAAAAGTAAAAGACAGCCTGCAAAAACAAGCCGCAATCGGTAAATTAATCAAACATTACAGTATCTGGTGACTGGTTAGACACTGAAGTTCCCACGAAAGCACGTCATAAACAGCTTGACGGTATTATGACGACGTTAGGGGTGGGTGAAGTGGAAGATCCAGTGCAGTGAGTTTATGAAGGCCAAGGGGCCAGGGCGCTCCGCGTGCCGCGATCAATTGGGTTCAAAAAGTACTGTCTTTATTAGCGTTGGTGCAAATATTTTGGTTCGTTAACCAGCGTCGCCATACCGAGCTGATGACGCCTGCCTTTGACTCATTACTCGATCAATTAGCCGAGGCGTTTTACTCGTATTGCCGAATCCAATGATTTCGATTATTGGCTTAGAGCAGGTTAAAGTATGCGTCGAGTTCTTGCTGATTATCGGCGAACAATGACACTGATGTTCCTTTTGAATCGCGATATGCCTGAACGTTGGTGCAGACAATCACTCAGACTTGACTGTTTTCTATTGCGTGCCCTACAAGCGTTAGAGGAGCGCGATAGCACTTATTAAATGCGCCTAGTATACGTGGGACTTATCGAGATCCGTTGCCGATTGGCGATTGGACTTACGTACCACTGTGGTGTTTCTTGATCGGCTGCGTGTATTTGGGGTTAGCACAGGTTCTACGTCCGCGTTGATGATTATGAATTTAACCGTATTTTTTCGATCATGTTAGCCAGGCTGCCTTTTAGTGATGTTGAGAGTGGTGCTGCAAACGTCTGTTAATTGGTGTAGTTGTTGCGACGTTCGTCGCCCATTTTTTTCGCCTTTAAATTTATTATCTCAAAGTACAGGGCAAATAGAGATTTTAAACTGCTTTGTGGTTAGTGGGGCCTTATTTTTAATCGGGTTGGTTTGCTGCTTTTTTCCGCCGTCAAGACGTTTGCCCCTATGGTTTGGGTTTTGCAATTCCCATTTTCAATTTCGTTAGCCCAAGTCCGAGAACATGAGCGAGCTTTTTCTATTGACTACACAACTGAGTACTGCCTGGTATTTTTGCTGGAAGTGTGTATTTTATTTTGGGTATTCCTTTAAATTACGGGGCAAGTGTTCAGTTATTGTGCATCGAATTTTAAAAACGACGCTCAAGACTTATTGGATTATTAATAACAAGTAAGCCCTGCAGCTTTGGTATAACCGCCGCATGCCGACCAGGCTTAACTACCCCTAACCAATTACGATCCAGGCTCTAAATGCGAGCTATTACAGACCTTGCTTTGATGGCGTTGAATCTCGGTCCATGTGTCCTATTCGACGTGCGTTCAATTTTTGAAAGTTTGGGCGGGAAAACAGCTCGCATCGTATGGCGATTTGGCAGACCGCGCTGGCGGACGCTTTTTTATTGCGACAAAGGGTAAATCATAACGATCACTTTTGAAACGCGCCAGCGATCAGCTTTACGACGATTAACAGGCGTTGGTCGAAAAGAGGTTAATCAAACTTGAGGCGATTCAAGGTAATGTTTTTGCGTATTAAACCTAACGTTTTTGAAGAAGTGCTGAGTCAATTTTTTGATCAGAGGCGCTAGATATGAGTTTAGAAAAGTCGCTAGACCTTTATTAGCCAATCGGCGCTGATTTCTTATAGCGTGGCGACGCAGCTCTGCATTCAATCCGTGCTCTGATTAATTCTTCTGCATAGCTTGTTCATGCTGAAGCACCATGCGTTTTCAGTGGCCGTTGTGCTAAACGTCATAGCCAACGTTTAAAGGGATATCCAAAAACCAATGCTCATTAAACAGTGACTGGGCATGCTTTGCCAGCCATCTGTTGATGCAGCAAATACAAACCTTCCACTAATTAATTTTTACCTTTTTTTTTATTTTCAAATCGTCTTCAATTGGATCGCCAGTGCATGATTCAAAAACTGGGCCATAGACTCTCTTCATGAAGATAACCTCGTTGAATCCTGAATAACTCGTTCAACAAAGGCGGCGCTGTCAAAATGTCCATGTGCACTCGTCTTGCCAGCGCTTCTTCTGATTAGGTAATACCAGAAAGTTGGGCTTTTGAAAGATGGAATCCGTCCATTGAAAGGCAAGCGACTTGTTCGGCTAATGGGACTGAAAAATGCGATATTAATGATTGGCAGGGGTGCTTTTCCCAGATCCGGTCGCCTGTTAAGCCATAAGTGTGCGCTCGGGTTGTCGAGAGCGGTTCGGATTTTGGTAAAGCGGTCCTTTTAACATCGGAAGAATAAGCGTAGAATATCAACCGGAAGCGGTCATAAGTTTGTCCAAGTTTGGTGATGGGCCGAAAAATGTATTGAATGCCTAATGGTGAGCGCTTTGGATTCATTTTGATTGAATATATGCATTTTGTCAACCGCTTTTTTTCCATTCTGCGAAAACGTTTTAGCATACCCTAGCGTGGCGTTGGCGTGTTGCCGCAATAATCGCTTCGGCACGACTGCCTTGACCTTTGCAAATGGCATCAAAAAACGGCATGGTGTTTGCATGGTGAGCACAAATTAAAACGCCGATACTCTTGCTTCAAAATTATTGACGATCAAATGGCAATGCGCTAACGGAAGGCAAAAGGCAAAATGTTCATTTGCGACTTAACGCTTCGGACAATCGCTGGGTTTTGGCTGGCGGTGATTTATGATTTGATGAAAAGCCGCTGGTTTAATATCGTGGTATTATGGTTAGATCCATTTTTCGTTAATAGTGCCAATTTCAAATAGCGCTCACTGCTTAATAGTTGAATCAGCTCTTTCTGTTCCGCCGCCGACAACGCAATTTTCCAGCGCTTGTCTTGCGTGCTAGACTTGCTATATACGCCTCGACATTCAATGAACCAACTTATTTCGAGCTGAGTAACTTGGCGGACGATGTAGCCACGTCGCTGATAATTTTGGTCAGATAAGCTTCTTGCTCTAGGTTTTCGAAAGGCAATCGTAACTGGTGTACGGGAAACTGGCCCAAGTGTTTCGAGGTTTGGATTTCAGCTAGGCGCTGTCCAGATTCTAACTCGCCAGACAAAATCATTTGGTGTAATCGACTAATTACCTGCTGCCGGGTTTACTCATTGGAAACGCTCATCGTTTTGCCTCAGCCTTGTTTGTAAAAAAATTATCATAACGTAAACATGGAGAAATGTAACATTGGATCCTAGTGGGAAACTTTTATTTATCAACTATTTAGTTTGATGGCTATTAATCATTATGTTCTATTGGATCCAATAAATGCAACGATATATTGTTTTTATGATTTTTTTGGTCTATATTGGATCCAATATTAAAAATAAAAGCAGGAGAACTCCAATGAGTCAACAAACTTAACCCTAAAATACTTGGTATGTCGCAGCATGTCCAGAGGAGGTTGCGGGCAAGCCAACCTCTTGTCGTAAATCTTGTGGTGAAAAACAAATCGCTTTTTACCGTTCCCATTGACAATGAAATTGTGCGATATTGATTTTTGGGTCCCACCTGTGGAGCGGCGTTGTCATTGGGTTATGTGGAAGAGGGCTTTTTTGTGTGTGGTTACCATGGTT
>Ga0163217_1072541_pt1 | contig 15863 bp, 11 predicted proteins | sample SynspAceP_FD_185933 | JGI IMG/M metagenome (GOLD analysis project Ga0163217, IMG submission 185933) | Saline lake microbial communities from Ace Lake in Antarctica - Synechococcus sp. Ace-P (PacBio error correction) | ecosystem: Environmental > Aquatic > Non-marine Saline and Alkaline > Saline ...
AGAGACAAAACAAAAAAAGAAAAAAAAAAAAAAAAAAAAAAAAAAAAAAAAAAAAAGTATGAAGCACTTCAACAGAAACTTTTCGACATTAGGTTTGCAGGCCAAATGTTAAAGATAGCTTTAGCCCGAGCGACAACTTGCTTCAAGCAATATTATAGCTTTTTCATTACCCCACTCTTCAAACTCTATTTTTGGCCAACACCTCTAAAGTTTACGATCAGACCAATTTGATAAATCAAATTGGTGTGAGCTTTTCCCCATGAACTGGCTAATGGCCTTCCTTATGGGCGTTAGGTGGGTAAGTGGGAATCAAGCAAGATGGTGATGAAAATTGGAAGTGCCTCGTTTGTTCTCTCACATATAAATTTTCAACGAAAGAAGAATTAATTTTGTCTCGTCAATCAGGTCAAACCAGAACGCGTTTTAAGAAATTTTACGATGACAGTGGATCAGCGTTATGTCGGAGCACTAAATGTTAGGGCTGGAGTAAGAAAAAAACACGATCAAGATAAGGCGTTTCTGGATTTGGAGCGCGCAATATAATGCTCATTCACTTTGGCGGCAGTTTGATCACGCTAGTTTATTATGAAGACACGGACCTGATTACAGGATTCTGTACGTCCATCAAAATAGAAGTGATTTTTCAACAGTATCCTAGGCATTCACTGATGATGCCTGGTCTAATAGGAAAACCTACTCTACATAGCTTTGGCTTTGGTAAACCGCCACTCTAGGTTTTGCAGAAAAGACAATTAACATTGGGTCATTATGAATGATAAATACGTAGCCAATAAATGAAGGGTTAGACACATTTTATTAAATGAATGACTTGGTTTCATATAGTAATTCTACAATCACTGTCGATGTCAAGTGACTTAGCGCCTGGTTATGATATTGGATCAGGGACCTATTCGTTCTCCTTCATCATCGAAGTGGCACAGTGTTTTGTTTATTGGAACAGATGCCAATATTTCAGTGATTGCTACATAATTAGGTAAGGACAATGAACCTCTCGGTATTGGCAGGAAACTGCATTGGCATCTCAAGAGTTAATAAAAAAGAATTTCAGTTTTTACTAATAAAAGAGGCCTTTTTGCATTAACTGGTCTTATTCCATTGTCAATATGAAATTACTTTGAAAAGTATAAGTGAAACTACATTCATGATTGATGTTGATAAAAAAGGTGAACAATTACAAAGAAAAGGAGAATATTTTATCATATTAATAAGCGGCCTATAGTCATGAATTGGATTGACTTTCACCCTTTGACAAGCAAGTTGTAACGCAAAAATAAGTAGAAAATTGAACAGTCCTAACGATGATTTTAATAGCTATAATATCAGCAAATATAATGATGCCCAAAAACGCTTAAAGTAAAGTGTATTTAAATGAATAAAGGAGTCAATTAATATTTAACCATGACATCGGAAAAATCAAAACGTATTTAAAAAGGGAATTAATCAAGATATGGCTATCAAGATCTCAGCGCTTACTCAAGGAGGTGAGTACCTCGATTAACAAGGTTTAGCCTACGGATCATTGTAAACATCGAACTTGTGATCTTTCAGGTACAACCAGTAAAAGTCAGGATGATCAAGATAGAATTGGCATTAAATTATTGAAAAGAGGTCAGCCTATTGGATAGCGAGATTTTGATATAATGCGACAATTTCACCAAAACATAAGCTTGTCAATGCTCCGGTACAGTTAATCCAGTAATGTCATTAAATTAGGGAATTGGTTCCTGGTCAGAATTTACTATGTACCAAAAGTTTAACAGTGATTACTAAATTTCGGATATTAAGCTAAGTGTTCGCTCAGTAAAATAAAGGTATGCTAGTGCATAATGTCGAATAGGCAAAAAGTACAACATAGACTACAGTTTTGAATTGGATGGAAGTTGGCTGGATTTAAAAGAAGGATAAATAAAATCATTTCTTATAAAGGGCAGTCTGGAATGTCTTTCCAATGTCATTACATTTGAGTGGTTTTTTAAAAACAAGCAGCGGGTGATTACAGAGAATACAATTCGATTCAAATAAAGTCCACTCAACTACTAAGTCTTTAATTGTCTTGGCACCATAATAAAGCTTGTTTATTTGTTAACTGATATTTTTTTTTGAATAAATTTTAGTGTAAGTGTAACACGGACAGTAAGTTTCACAATAAATAAAGTTTTCTGCTATTTCACTAAATGCAAACCTGTAAATAATAAATCTAATCCTTTATCTCTTTTTGAGTTAAATCATGATGCGTAATGTGGTCTTTTGCTCATCTCAAGCATTTTGTCTCATCCAAACATTCGCTCACTGCTCCTAGGGAACCATGAATTCACATGCTTTAATGCTTTAAATCCTTCGAAAAAATAATTCCTCTGTATCCTCGTAGAATAACCTTTTTAAATTTGGCCATTTTTTGATTTTGGTGAAGTCACCAGTCTTTAGGGACGTTAAAAATCACTAACCCTTAATGTGAGTTTTTAGCATGTATGACTGATAAGTTCCGTAATTATCTACTACATGAAGGATTTTATAAGAATTATTAAAAGTAATTCATAGATTGACTACATATGAATAGTGGTGAATATTCTGAATTTTTAGAAAACAATCCTGTCTAAAGCTGAAATTTCATTATCCCAAATAACTCTCCTTTTATATGACTATACCATAACATCTCCCTTTATATGAATTGTTCGAAATTTCCTAAAAAGTGATCATAATATCGTAAACAGTATTCGTAATAATAGACTTTTTTATAGTTATTAAGGCTACAACATTTATGTTATTATAAGTATTAAAAATTATTTTGTAAAGGGTGGGGATTCTTGAAGATATTGTTTCAATAAGTTTTAGTTATCAGTTATACTAATGTTATTTTAATAAATATATATAGAAGGATTGGATTTGTCAAATCGTAAAAGCTTGTTTTGTTAAAAAAATGAAATCTAAACGACTTTTCACCCTTGCTGATGAAAATTAAGAAAAATTTAATAGAATGATTGAATTTTATTATTAGTATTAATTACACTCAGTTTATGTCTCTATTCCTAAATTTTAAAATGAGCCTCCCATGTTAAATTGAATAATAGTGGTATCTTTTATCCGTAGAAAAAATAATATTAATACATTTATTTTGTTTATTTTGTTTATTTGTTTATTTTGTTATTTGGTTTAATTTTGTTTTATTTTGTTATTATTTTAATTGGTTTTTCACATGAGCTTATATATGGCTCTTTACTCGGTGTTCGATGCATGTTTAGTAAGAACTAAAGGAAAAACCCCCACTTCAACCACACTGCTTTATTCTTCCAACTCCTACAACAAAAAGACTAAGAGACGTTGTTCGTCGAGGCGGTAAATGGATAGTGGTATGGCAGTGTCTATATTTTTTTCGTAAAAGTCTGTACGATTGGTCAGATATTTGCATTTCAACTATAACTTTAGATACTACTTTTAATTGAAGGAGAAGTGCTTGAAATTCCTCTTAACTGAAAACCATTGACGATAATACGCTCCCCCAGCGACTTACAGCGCTACGCCTAACCCTACTGAGGAAGCGTGGTTTAACGGGAACCAAAGAAGTGTTGCGCGTCTGGGTGATTGTGGTGCACAGACGCTGCTTGTCGGCGTGAATAAAAGAGGTGAAGCTGCATTACTCAACGTTTCATTCTGGCATTACACCGGTTCAGTCCTCTTTTCTGTAAGCAGTAGTCCTCTGTCGAATATTTATCTGAATTTGGGGGGAAGGCGAGCGGTGGATTACATCCTGCTCAACAAGCCATGGTGAACATCATGTTCAATTGCGGTTTTTGTACACCCGGGTTTTTTTGTCTTGGCTGGACTTTTTGAGAACAGCCAATCTTCTGATAATAGTCCATAGACCGAGAGTCTGTGTGCGATCCATTTCCGGCAACTTGTGCCGTTGTACCGGTTATCGCCCGATTACGATGCACGGATTGGACATGTGAGAAATCCCCGCCTAAAAGATGCGCCATTATCGAACTGATGAGCAAAAACGACAATATTTAAGTCTCAGTTGTTTGGCTTTTTAAAGAATTCGAAAACCAGCGTCTCTCAGTAATCAACTTATTTACGCCAACGACATTAACAGATGCTTCAAGTCAAAAACCGCTCATGCGGACGCGACGATATTGCTGGTGGCACGGAATTTGATGCAGAAAACACTCCCGCGCTTCCATGACTTTGGCAAAACTTTGATCGATGGTGCTCATGCGCTGATAAAACAGATTCAAATGCATATGGCAACGAACCGTTTAACCTTAGGCGCATCTGTTACTACAGTGAATTGAACTACTTCAGCAAAACACGCTACCCAGGCCGCATTTATAACCTGCAAGCCGCATTGCGTCTCGACATAATTCCCGTAAACGCGTGGCACCATAAGCGCAAATGTGGCCAATGCTCGCCGGATTGCGGATTCTTACCGCCCTTGTTATTGCATTTGATGCAGACATGCCAATGGTTCCAAAACTGACGGCAGCAAAAACGAGTCGTAAACATAACTGACTTTTATTCAAGGCTTAACAAACCACATCTGCTAGCAAAAGACGAGTGAGATCGAATCCTTCTTCGATTGGTTGACCAGCCAATGCCGTTCCAATCGTTCTATAAAATAATCCCAAGCGTAATGGAAGACGATATAATCCAAGTGTGGATGTGGCCGTTAGTTTTGAATTGAATCATGACAAAATCAGTGATGTTCGATTCGCCCTTTGGCGGCATGGCAGCCACACCGATTTTCGCGCTGGTAACAGCAGAACAGTCTTTTTGGTTGGCAAAAGCATTAAGATGAACAAGCGTTAATGCAAGCCATTGAGAATCTAAAGAAGCGAATTAACCCATTAAAGCGACATGCGAGCCCAGCTCCCGTATCGACTGACATGGCGTGTAACTTAAAATCAAAAAACAATGGTTGAGAATTAAACGGCAACGCAGGTTCCGACTTTCTCAGGTCCCATGCATTATCAGAATCCATGCTTTCTCTTGGCAATGAGATACAAGGTCAGGAGGTGTCGACCCATGGCGTAAGTTTACCTAATGATTTAGTGACCGTTTTAAAAATGACAAACTGCCCCATGCATGAAGTGCAGCCGTTAAACAGCGTCCACAGGCCAAAGCGATTTACATTGATTGACATGCCCTGAAGGCCAACGAGTTACACATAGCGACAGTAAATCCACGAAGCGCCACGCAGACACTCGCAGCATTAAATCTAGACCAAAGTACGTGCGTATCCTGGTGTGGTCGATGTGATCGTAACAATCTGATTTCCCTGGTGAGTCGATGTGTCGCCGGTACTGAGTGGTGATTTATTGTTGGCTGGCGATTTTGTCATTTCATGCGGGCAGTCTATTTTTTGCGGTAGCGGCGGACCAGTTTACGTTTCGCAAAGCAAGCGTTGAGCTGGCAGAATCGTCTTACAAACAAAGAATAAGTAACGCTGCATCCGAAGAGTCGTTAGAGCGACAAGAGTTTGTATTAACCAACTCCACACGTTCAATGTGGCGGGACGCAAAAGCCGCCAATGTGGAACGGCGCCTCATAAAATAAAATCGGACATTTCATCAAAGCCAAGAACACTTTATTAGAAGGCCAAATCAGTGTCGCGGTGCCAAAATGAAGAATGGGGGCGTTTTTGGTATAACGCTCCGTCTCAAGCAAAATCCAGCGGAAGTGGCAAAAGCTGGTCGCGAAAGTCTCGGTGTGTTCGGTGCGCAAGTTCTGGTTGAAGTAACGACGCATGGGCGCGCTTTGGCGGTAAAAGAATCTCAAGCGGCGGTGTTAGGTGCAATGGCGGCGGTGTTAGCAATACGTATCGTTGCCCTGTTAAAGTACCTGTATGCCGCGCCAAGATGACATGGTGGCCAAACAGGCAAGCGTCATGAATTTTTTGGGAACACAGTTATAAAGTGGGCTTCTCCAGCAGAAGGCGAAGATCATCAGTGCGAATACGACAGGTAGGCAAGTGGCGGTTGTACGGCCGGATTTTGTCCGATGGCGTGGTCGACAGGGCCATGTTCCATGCGATAATGCTTAACTTCTTAAACCGAACGCGCGCATTCAGGGTTATGCGAGGCAAAAAAACCATACGCGTACGAACACGGCATTCTCGTGGTTTTTTGGCGGACCAAAAGGCGTGTTATGGCCGAAGCCGTCATCGAGAAATGCCTGACGGTCGGTAAAGACGCCCCTCGATTCGTAAACTGAATTGTTAACAAAAGAAGGCAAAACGAAAACCCCTTAACGGACAAAACGTTAAGAAAATGTGTTATTGATCTTGATCGAAGAGTTGGAAGAAAGTTCTGATTAATCCGACTCAGCCGCGAAGACGATTTCGTGAATTAACAACGCAAAGCCCTTTCTTAAAAAAGGTTTGGCGCTGACGCCGGTTAAATTTGGTATTTCGTCTCACGATCAAAACACCTAAAACGCAAGTGGGCGCGTGGTTTCATGTTTACAGAACCCGATGGCAGTGTTCAACCATTTAGTCACGCGGAACGGAATGGGCCAAGGCTTGTACACAAAGCGCGCAAATTGTCGCCAAGACCCTTTGGAATAGATTATCAGCGTGTCAATTCAGCTCGCTCCGAACGACAAAGTGCCAAACGCCTCGCCAACGGCCCGCATCGCGCAGGAAACAGACTTGAATGGTATGGCGGCATTGGACGCGGTGGTGACGATAAAAAGGGCGCTTGCAATGAATTCGCCATGGAACATTTTAAGTATCGCAGCCGATGCCTTTCCATTACGGATGACCGTGGTTTTGGGGAAGCGAGACAATGAGCTTTCCCCGAATCATTCAAACTTGCCTTATATGAACCGCGCGTGTCCCTTTGTCGTCAACTTAGGCTTCTACAAAACAACACCGAAAATTGGTTAGCGAACAGAAAAAGCCGCCAAAGGCCGACCCTTCTTGGTATTTCTCAATGGCGCCCGGCCGTGTCAGAAGTGATTGTGATACTTTCACTGGCGAATGAATAAGGTCACGCCCAGTCGACAATATGTGCACGACGTGGGCGACTCCATAAACTCTGACATCGACTTGGTCGAAATCGAAGGTGCCTTTGTTCAAGGCATGGGTTGGCCTGACAACGGAAGAACTCAAGCTGGGAGAAAAAGGCCGCATTACAACAAACAGCCCTGCGAACTACAAAAATCCCACGCTCGCGATGCCAGAAAAAATTTCCCAATGTAAAATTGTTTCGAACGCGGCGTCTACAGTGACGAATGCGTAAACGCGTTCTAAAGCCGTTGGCGAGCCACCATTGATGGCTCGGTATCTCTGTTTTGGTGGGCTTGAAAAGAAACGCGGTGTGCGTCTGTGGTGGATTCCCAAGTTCTCACCACCTTGCAGATGCCTGCAGACGCCAGAAGGCAGTGTTTTATGGCATTGCAAAGCCGCAGAAGCGTTCCAGTTAGAAAATAAGTCAAACAGAAGGCTGATAAGGTCAGGCGGCCACACTATGATGTCTTTCCATGAGCCTGGGATCAAGCCTGGCCGAAGTCGAAAAAGCCGGACAAGCGTGGGTGATATTGGCCCACTGTTATTGTACGTCAAGGCTCCGCGCCTCTCGGGAATCGTCCAGCAAGTATGAATCATCACTGCGAATCAACAGTTTTTGAACACATCGCGGCGGCCCAGCTGGTAATACGCCGCTGTTGCCTAAAGCCCGCGACATGTTGAACGGTGAGCATACTGGGGCTTCTCATGTGTTGGAAAACTTCGGTAGCCGCGAAACCAACCAAATGGTTGCCGACGCGCGCCGTCGAGTGTTGGTGTGGAATAAATTTCCAAACTGCCACCAAATTACCTATCTTTTGAAATGGGGCACGTGGCCCGTCGACCTAGTGAAGCGTTATTGGGAAACATGCAGGCGAAAAAATCTCATGGATCGACAGCCGCGAGAACCTTGCCCAAGACAAACGGTTAAAGCTTACCGAGCAACGTCACGCCGTTCTTTTATAAACCATGCTCGATCATATGCGACCATAATGAGCCATAACGAAATCACCTTAGTCATGAACCCAATGAATCACAGCGTTGGATTATCAACTGTGGAAGCCCTTAATTGGATCGAAAAGACTGCCGAATTATCGGCCTAATCGCTCGAAAACCAAAGCACTACGCTTTCAATAAAAACGCCTCGCAAGTGCTCGTTTTAAATTTCAGCAGAAATTGAATGCAGTGCATTGCCCTGTTTGGATTGCCGATTTTGCAGGCAAACCAACGTTTTGAGAAAAATTCGCATCCTCGCACGCTGCCGCAATTCACGATCACCAAGCAAAACCAAAACGGAAACGAAGAAACGTAGCGGATTAACCATGGAAAGAAAATAAACAAACACCTTGAAGTGATGTGAAAGAATAGAGCGAAACGAAAGAGAACTCAGAGGTTAAGATTTAGCTCTTCCCCTTTCTCTTCAAGGGGATAGACGGAAGATGGGTTATACTTTTGACTCTGGCCCCTGTGGCGATGGGCAAACCAAAACGACCACCCACCACGGTAGGCCTGCATGGGAGGAAGGCACACCGTAATCAGGCATATGTTCGTTTTAACGAAGCAACTTATTTAGAACCTACGGTCAAGTCCTCTCCCCTTCGCTCTTCAAGGGAAAGACGGAGTTATTAACTTCTTTGACTCGAGCCCGTGGAGAAAGGAGACCAAACACCACAAGCTCGAACGTTAACTGATTTTACATGTTCGCTGGCGTTCGCCTTGCTCTGCACTCAACAGTTCTTGCGAACCAAGAAAATCTGAATAAACCAAAGTTTATTTTATGTCAGCACACTTTTACTCGTTTAGTTATTTTTTAATAATCTCGATTTTGCGTGTTTACACTGTAGAAAAATAAAAAAGCCTAATAAGAACCAATTGAAAAAGAATCAGGCTCCTTGCCATAAATAACATGCTGTGTTTTTTTTATGGAAAGGTAAAGAATAAACGCGCATGCTCGTTTTACAGCCTTTCGGCTTGTCGCATATCCTAATTAATGATTTTCAGGTTAATGTATTCTATCGCTGATCTACGAATGAGATAAAACCCGATCATATAGTACGATATCGCTCTTGTTTGTTCGATGTCGTAACTATATGGTGGTGCTTCTAAATACAACTTCAAGGGGAGCCGTATTATGAAGAATCAAAAATCAAAACATTGGGGTTATCTCGTCGACTGATTTTTTCTCTGCTGTGGTGGGGTGTTGTCTGGCAGCAGCAGGTATTGGCGAGGCGACATGCGGAAACCTATTGGGCGTGAATGTTAAATGCGCCGCACAACACATAAAGCACATGGAGGGAGTAAGCGATCAGAGGGAAAAACCGGGTACCGCCAATACCTGCGCGACAACAACCACCACACCACCACCAGAGATAAAAAAATGGTCGACGAGATTAACCTCAGTTGATTTTTGATCATTCATAATACGCTCCTTGAGTTGAGAGAGCAACACCCAATAGTACGACATCGAACCAAACAAGAGCGGATATCGGACGCATATGATCGTTTTAATCTCATTCGAGATCACGAAGAATAATTAACCTGAAAACAATTAATAGAATCGACAAAGCCGAAAGCTGAAAAAACGAGCAGCGCGTAATTCTTTACCTCATAAAAAAACACAGCATGTTATTATCAGACGATCCTTTTTCATGTCTTATTAGGCTTTTTATTTCTACCAGTGTAACACGCAAAATCGAGTTATAAATAACTAAACAAGTAAAAAGTGTGCGAACATAAAAAAACTTGTGGTTATCAATTCTTTCGCAAGAGATTGATGCAGACAAGGCCGAACGCCCAGCGACCAATGTAACAAATAACGTCGAGCTGTGTGGGTTGCTCCCTCTCAGCGCCTCAGGAGTCAAGAAATAATAACTCCGTCTCCCTTGAAGAGGAAGGGGAAGAGACTTGACCGTAGTTAAATAAGTTCTCGTTAACGAACAATGCTGATTACGGTTCCGTGCCTCCTATCAAGGAACTACGGGGGTGGTGTTGGTTGCTCCCATCGCCACAGGCCAAGTCAAAAAGATAACCCATCTTCCCGTCTTCCCCTGAAGAGAAAGGGAAGAGACAAATCTTAAACCTCTGAGTCTTCTTTCGTTCGCTTATTTCTTCACATCACTCAGGTTGTATCTTCCATGTTTAACCGGCACTTCTTCGTTTCCGTTGTTTTGCTGGTGATCTGGATAGCGCAGCGATGGAGAGGGCGATGTCAAACGGTTTTTTGCCTGCAACTCTGCAAATCAACAGGGCAATGCCCACTGATTCAATTCTGCTGAATTAAAACGAGGCACTGACAGCGTTTTTTGAATAGCGAGCTTTTCGAGCCGACTTAGGCCGATGAAATCGCAGTCTTCGATCCAATAAGGCTTCCACCAGTTGATAACCAACGCGTGAGCATGGGTCAGATAAGGTGATTCGTTATGGCTCATATGGCGATATGACTGAGCATGGGATTTAAAAAGAAACCGGCTGACGTTGCTCCGTAAGCTTAAGCCGTTGTCTTGGGCAAGGTCTCGTGGGCTGTCCGTCCATAAATTTTCGCCTGCATGTTCCAATACTTCACTAAGGTCGAACGCCGTCCCCATTCAAAGATGTAATTTTGGTGGCAGTCTGGAAAATATTCCAACACACACTCACGGCGCCGCCGCAACATTGGTTGGTTTTCGCGGCTAACCGAAAGTTTCGCAACACATAGAAGCCCCATAGGCTCACCCGTCAACATGTACGCGGCTTTGGCAAACAAGTAATTCCAGCTGCCCGCGATGGTGTCGAAACTGTGATCGCGTGATGATCATCTTGCTGGAACGATTCCCGAGGCGCGGAAGCGCGAGCGAGTCCATATAAACAGGCAGCGACACACGCTTGTCCCCGCTTTTTCGACTTCGGCCAAGGCTTGAATCCAGCTCATGGAAGACTCATCATAAGTGGCCCGCCTGACTTTATCACCGTGTTTGACTGATGTCTAACCCTGACCGCTTCTGGCGCTTGCATGCCATTAAAACACGCTTCTGGCGTTTGCAGGCAAACTGCCAAAGTGGTAGAACTGAAATCACACTACAGACGCACACGCGTCTGTCAAAGGCACACCAAACAGAGAATACCCCGACACGTCAGTGGCTCGCCAACGGCTTTCGAACGTACGCCGATCTTCACGTAGCGCGGTCGAGACAATATTACACTCAAGATAGATGATGCACACCCCAGCGCAAGAAATTTTGTAGTTCCGCAGGGCTGTTGTTGTAAGACATTCAGTTTTCCATCCCAGCTGAAGTCTCTAGGCGCACGTGTCTAGCCAACACCACGCTATCGCGTGAGAGCAGAAGCATCTAGATTGTGACCAATGTCGATGTCCCGAGTTATGAGTCGCCCACTCCGTGCAAATTCGAGCTTGCGGAACTTAATTAGTCGCCAGTGAAAGTATCAACCAATCATCTGTCTGACACGGCGCGCCAATTGGAAGAAATACAAGAAAGGTCGCCTTGGGCGGCTTTTCTGTCGAACCAATTTTCGGTGTTTTAAAGCCTGTTTGACGACAAAGACACGCGTTCACTTAAGCAAGTTTGATGAATTCGGAAAGCTCATTGTCTCGCTCCCAAAACCACTTGTCTCCGTATGGCAAAGGCATCGGCTGCGATACTTAAAATGTCCATGCGAATCTTGTCAAGCGCCCTTATCGTCAACGACCGCGTCCAATGCCGCCATACCATTCAAGTCCTGTTCCTGCGATGCGGCCGTTGGGCGAGGCGTTGCAAACTTTGTCCGTCGGTCGAGCTGAACATTGACACGCTGATAATCTATTCCAAAGGTCCTTGGCGGACAATTGCGCGACTTAGTGTAACAAGCCTTGGCCGCATTTCCGTCCGCCGTGACTAATGTGAACACTGCCATCGGTGTAAACATGAACCAACGCGCCACCTGGTTAGGTGTTTGAAACGTGAACGAATACAAAATTTAACCCGTCAGCGCCAAAACCTTTAAGAAAAGGCTTTGCTTGTTAAATCACGAATCGCTTCGCGGCCGACTCGATATCAGAAACTCTTCCAACTCTTCGATCAAGATCAATACACATTTCGTCAACGTTTTGTCCGTAAGGTTTTCGTTGCCCTTCTTGATAACAATCAGTTACGCCCACATCGAGCGCTTACCCGACCGTATCTATGTCTAAATTTCTTCGATGACGGCTTCGGCCAATAACACGCCTTTGGTCCGCAAAACCAACGGCATGGCCGTGTTCATACCGTATGGGTTTGCCTCGATAACCGCTGAATGCGCGCGTCGTAGAAGTAAGGCATTATCGGCATGGGAACATGGCCCTGTCGACCACGCCATCGACAAATCGCCGTACAACGCACTTGCCTACAATGTCGTATTCCGCACTGAGTGATCCGCCTTCTGCGAGAAACCCACTCAACTGTTCCAAAAATCATGACGCTGCCTTCGTTTGCACCATGCATCTTGGCGCGCAATAACGTACTTAAACAGGCAACGATACGTATTGCTAACCCGCGCCATGCAACCTAACACCGCCGCTTGAGATGCCTTTACCGCCAAAGCCGCCGCCCATGCGTCGTAGCTCAACCAAACTTGCGCCACCCGACACACCGAGGACTTTCGCGACCAGCTTTTTGCAACTTCGCTGGATGCTGAGACGAAAGCCGTATACCAAAATCGCCGCCATCTCATTGGCACGCGACAAACTGATTTGGCCCTTCAAATAAAAGTGTCTTGCCTTTGAGTAAATGTCCGGATTTTATTGAGGCGCCGTCTCCATTGCGCTTTGCGTCGCCACATTGAATCGTGTGGGTGGTAAACAAAACTCTTGTCGCCTAACGACCTCCTCGATGCAGCGTCTATTCTTGGTTTGTAGACGATTCTGCCATCTCCCCCTTCCCTCAAACCGCTGCTTTGCGATACGTAAACTGTTCCCGCTAACCCAAAAATAGACTGCCCGAGAAATGAACAAAATCCCCCAAAGCCCACAATAAGTCACCACTCAGTACCGCGGCCCATTCGACTTCACTCAGATATCAGATTGTACCATCACATATCGACCACACCAGGAGACCACGGTAACTTTGTCTAGATTAATGCGACGTGTCTGCGTGCGCTTCGGTGATACCTGTCGCTATGTTGTAATCCGTTGGCCATTTCAGGCATGTCATCATGTAAATCGCTGGCCTGTGACGTGTTTTAGCTGACTCAGCATGCAGTTTGCATTTAAAACCGGCACTAAATCATTAGGTAAACTTACGCATGGTCGTCACCCTCCTGACCTGTGATCTCATGCCCAAGAGAAAGCCAATGGATTCTGATAATGCATGACCGAGAAAGGTCGAACCTGCGTGCCGTTTAATCTAACATGCTTTTTGAATAAGCTACACGCAGTCCAGTCGATAACGGAGCTGGCTCGCAAGTCGCTTAATGCGTTTAATCGGCTTCTTAGATTCTCAATGAATTGCATTAACGCATTGTTCATCGTTTAATGCTTTTGCCAACCAAGACTGTTCGCTGTTACCGCGCGAATCGTGTGCGCCATGCCGCCAAGGCGAATCGAACATCACTGATTTGTCATGATTCATTCAAAACGACGGCCAACATCACACTGGATATATCGTTCTTCCATACCTTGGATATTTTTATAGAAACGATGAACGCATTGACTTGTCAAATCAAACCGAGAAGGATCGATCAACTCGTCTTTGCTAGCAGAGTGGGTTTGTAGCCTTGAAAAATTCGTAATGTTACGACTCTTTGCCTGCCGTCAAGTTTGACCAATTGCATGTCTGCACAAATGCCAATAAACAAAGGCGGTAAATCCGCAAATCGGCGAGCAATTGGCCACATGCCCGCCTATGTGCCATCGTTTACGAATTGCGAGACGCACTGCGCTTAGCAGTTAAAATGTTGGGTAGCGGTGTTTGCTGAAGTATTCGCAATTCACGTAAGTAAACAAATGCGCCTAAGGTTACGTCGCCATTGCCATTGAATCTTTTTTAACTCAGCGACATGAGCAGCATCGATCAAGTGCCAAAGTCAAGGAAGCGCGAGTGTTTTCATAGCATCAATCCGTGCCACCAGCAATCATCGTCGCGTCGCATGAGCGGTTTGACTGAAGCAGTTCTGTTAATGTCGTTGGCTGTAAATAAGATTGATACGAGAGACGCGGTGTTCGACTCTTAAAAGCCAACAACTGAGACTTAATATGGCGTTTTTGCTTCATCAGTACAACACACCACAATACTACACGGGCAATCCTTACGGTCTCACCATTCCAATCCTGCCATCCCAGTAATAACACAACCGATAACTACACATACAACGCACACGTGCCGGAAATGCATCGCCACTACAACTCTCTGGTCCTATGGCTAATCAGAATGATTGGCTGTTTCCAAAATAGTCCAGCCCAAGACCAAAACACAACCGGGTATCAAAAACCGGCATGAGAACTCATGATTGTTCCACCATGGCTTTTTGACAGGATGTATCCACCGCCGCCTTCCCCCCAAATCAGATAAATATCGACAGAGACTCAGGCTACCGAAAGAGACTGAACCGGTTAATGCAGAATAACGTTGATAATGCAGCTCACTCCCTTTACACGCCGACAAGCAGCGTCATGCACCACAATCAACCACGCGCCAACCTTTCTTTGGTTCCCGTTAAACCCATCCTTCCTCGTAGGTAGCGTAGAGCTGTAAATGTCGCTGGGAGGCGATTACGGCAATGAGTTTGTTCATTTAACGAGGAATTTCAAAGCACTCTCCTTCATTAAAAGTATATCTAAAGTTATAGTTGAGAATCCAAATATCCTGACCAAAATCGTACAGACTTTTACGAAAAACTATCGAACTGCCCTACACTACCACTTACCCTCCATCGACGAACAACGTCCTCTTAGTTCTTTTTAGGATTGGAAGAATAATCATGTGGTTGAAAAGATGGGTTTTTCCTTACCTTAACTAACAATTGATCGACACCGATAAAGGCAATATATAACTCCCATGTGAAAACCCAATTAAAATAAGAGGAACGGACCACTGCACCGCGATAATAGAGAGCGAAACATATGCAGTCAACATAATGACACATCATCACTGATGGAATGAACAGATAGTGCTCTGGGAGAAGCCACGCCAATGAGCCTATAAACAAAAAACAAAAAAATGTATTAAAGATTTTCACGGATAAAAAGAACCACTATTATTAATATAACATGGGAGGCTCATTTTAGAAATCTAGATATAGATGTATCAAAACTGGAGTGATAAATAATACTAGATTAATAAAATCAAATCATTCCTCTAAATTTTTTCTTACTTTCATCAGCAAGTGAAAAAGTCGTTTAGCAATACATTTTTTAATCAAGAAAACAAGCTTTTACGATTTGACAAATCCACCTTTAAAGTATTTAATAAATAACAATTAAGTAATGAAACAAAACTTGAAAACCAATCTATCCTTCTAAGAAATCCCCACCTAAATATTTTAATATATATTACAACATAAAATTGTAAGCCTTATACTAAAAAAGATATACGGAAACTGTACGAATATGATCTTTTCTTTTTAGAGAAATTTCGAACAATCATATAAATGATGATGTTAGGATAGCATATAAAGGAGATGTATGGGAAATAAATTCAGCTTATAGCATGATTGTTTCTAAAAACTCAAATATTCACCACTATCTATGTATCAATCTTAGAACTACTTAATAAATTAAAAATCCTTCAGTAGTAGATAATACGAATCTTATCAGTCATACAATGCAGAAAACCACATCTAAGGGTTAGTGATTTTTAACGTCCCAAAGATGGGACTCACTCAAAATCAAAAATGG
>Ga0163217_1006263_pt1 | contig 15861 bp, 13 predicted proteins | sample SynspAceP_FD_185933 | JGI IMG/M metagenome (GOLD analysis project Ga0163217, IMG submission 185933) | Saline lake microbial communities from Ace Lake in Antarctica - Synechococcus sp. Ace-P (PacBio error correction) | ecosystem: Environmental > Aquatic > Non-marine Saline and Alkaline > Saline ...
AAGGAAACAGGTTGATTGATTAATCCAGACTCTGTGTATACCAAACGTCCTAAAGAGCGAAGTTTAATGGCCCTCACCATACATAATGAGAATGGCTTCAAAGGTTGCCCTAGGGCAAACGACGCGATGATGTCCTGAAGGCCGCAGCTTCTGGGCATGGTTAATGGTTTTTGATCTAATAGATTGATATAATTCGGGCCGACAATGATATTTCCCCGACGTTCTTTGATATCCCAATTTGAATTGTGACAAATACTTTCTCGCCTCAGCCTTTTTGAAGAAAAAGACCTTGCCTAACAGTGTTCAATGCCTGCGGCAACGCATGCCACTGTCCTCATATCAACCGAGAAACGCTGTCGATTAGGCTTCTTTGAATCCAGAAATCCACGCTAATCCGGTATTTTAATTCGGAATATTGGTTGAAGCGAAATCCGTTGCGAATGCGCAACCAAGGCGCGCTGTCTGGCCCCAATACGAAACATTCTGCAAGCGAAAGGTGTTAACGTGAACGGATCAAAGTTGAATACTTTCATAATGAACAAAAGAAGTTAACCCCGAGTGCTCTAGCTGTTTCTTGTATTTTGTGTTCGGCGTATTGTGCGCCATACGCTTTGAAACACAAGTAGAGAGCGAATATAGCCAAGCAAAGAAAAGTTAAAATCAAAGCGGTTAAAGCTTTGGGCGAGCTTCGTGGTGATGTTAAGGTTCAAGTTATAGTCTTTACGTTTTCAAAGATAATCTTCGTGTTTGGATAAACACGCGTCTTAATTTAAGGGCGACGTTACGGCGTTGAAGAATGGCTTGATTCATAACATTATCTTAATAAAAAGGACAATCGAATGCAGTGTAAAAAAAAGTGTCTTTCTACGACTTACGTCAGAGAGAGGGCTTCCTCGCCTTCCGGTTTACTATTTTTCTTTGGCATCTGCTTGGTGATTCTTTCGATTTATGCTTGTGTAATGGTACGCAGAGGTCTTCGTAAAAAATGCGTACTAAGATACCATTTACTAATTTTTCATTTTATTCACGAAGGAGTGAGTTATCTCATCTTTGATTCCCTCACAAGAGGATTTATGGTTTCTGCCCTTAGGCGGTACCCGGCGAGATCGGCAAATGAACATGGGAATCTTTTATGGTCATGACGGTCAATGGTTTAAATGGTCGACTTGTGCGTGTCTTTTAATGAACCGTTAAACGCCGGATGACCTCGTACTTCCGAAATAGTGTGCGCCGATCCTACGCTTATTAGCGAGCCAGAAGGAGCGTCTCGTCAGGCCCTATCGTGATTTACGTCATGCTCATGAAAGATCATGTGGGCGCTTGGCATTTGCCTTTTTTATGGCGCCGTTTTAAATGTCCCTGTGTAAGCCACGGCGTTTACTGCCGAAGTGCTGCGTCGAAAATTGCTGCCAAGTGGGTTTGGCCGACGACGTTCCGAGTGCATTGTAGTGAATGAAACGAAACCAAAAAAAATTGGTGTGTTTAATGTTGAAAATGGTTGGCGCTCACGCATTCTGTGCCAGAGCTTTTCGCAGATGACCATCGACACGCCGGCAGGGCGTATTTTTCATACGGGAGATTGAAATTGATAACCCAGCCGATTTATTGGAGACGGTTTTTCATCTGCGAACGTTTTAAGCCCTAGCCAAAGAAAATATTTTAGCGGATGTTTGTCTGTGATTTCCAACTAACGCGTTGAAAAAGCGGTTTTTACATCTACTCCGAATCCGAAAGTGATATGTTTATCGCGGCTTTTGCACCATCGAAACAAAAAGAATCGTGTTGTGGTGGGGTGGCTTTAGCAAGTAATTGTGGCGCGTTTAAGTGGGATTGGTCGTAGTCGCCAAAGAAAGCGGGCGTTACCCCTCGCGTTAAATTGGTCGATCGCTAACGAACATGGTCAGCGCCGCCAGAGTAACAGGTCCCATTGGCCGACGATTTGCTAATTATCGATGCGGCGCATCTGGCTATTTAACCAAGAGAAGAAGTACTGGTCGTCGTCACGGAAGCCAAGGCGAATCAAAGAGCGACGTTAAACGTTTGGCCGCAGACCTAAATTGTTTTTGAATCTGAGTCTTGAAGCCGATGACGATTTAGTGAATTTTCAGCGCCAATGCGTATTCCGGGTAACTGAACAAAGCGATAGACCGCTTTAAGCCCGAACAATTCAAAGGGTCCGAAAAATACGCACCTTACAGGCTCATGAAACCGACTTAACGATTCATGTGAAGTGGTCATCCTTGCCAAGAAGAATTGAAACAGCTTTAAATACTTGGGTTCAGCCACTAACCTGGCCATTCCTGCCATGGTGAACGAAGCATTTGACGCGAAACGCAGAAGTGGCAAAAAACGCAGTCAATGTTTTCCGTCAACAAATTGATTGGTCGAAAGGCGACCTATACAACTGGTAACCGAGTGTAAATGTACAGAGACAGCAGGTGAAAGTCGGCCGTATGCGTGTTTAAGATAACTTAAAAACGCGCTGTATCAAGCAAGCGGTGCGACACGCTCTTGGCAGGTTTTTCCGGGTATTTTCTTGGGCGAGGTCTTGGTACGCAAAATAAACCAGGTGCTCGGCGGCCATCCTTGCCCATTAAAATCGCTGCGCGTCTTCAATGGAAATAGTCAAAATGGCGGCCGCGCGCTTCGACCGGGTCCAAAGTGAAATCATGTAGTAAGGCAAAAATCCCCGCATCCAAACACGGCTTCAACTCAAGTTTTACTTGGGCGTCGGACTGTGTCGTTTATCCCTTTTAATAACACGACCTTGGTTTAACAGAAGTGACGCCGTGCTTTTGCTTTAATTTGAACGCAGCTTGGGCGAGTTCGTTGTCACATTTCAATTGCGGTGCGTTAATATGCCACACCATAATAATGTCGAGAACGAACTTTTTGGTTTATCCATGTCAGCATGTTCAATCCAAACTGAGCTGGAATCACCACGGTAATCGTGAATGAATGCGTAGCGTTATATTTGAGGCAAGGGCTCGAGTAGAACGAATTTTTGTCCGCGAGCAGGCGTCCTTTCATCATCAATGGGTCGCCACCCGGCTTAGAATAAACCTTCGTTCACCTCCAGGGATGGTTTTTCTAGGTAACTCAATCACAGATTGCCACTGCGCTTGCGCTTAATTGGTTATCGGCCATAAGGAAAATCCGGCGAAAGCCAATAACGAACAATTCTACCGCGCAAGTGCCTGTGGTAATCACCAATAAGCGACGTTTGTATTTATTGTATCGATGGCTTTTTGTGGGTTGTGATCAAGCTTCTTTAATGGGTTTTTGGTGTAGCCGATGACCTTTTGCATCTCGGCAGCGCTGGGCAAAATTTGCAACCAGCAAGCGGATCATTTCGGATGCCATATTCCAATACGAGACAAAATGAAAGGTCGAGGCACCAATAATTTGAAGCTTTGGTGGTGCCTCAATCTTGTTGAGACCCAGTTTTTTCCGATAAACCAAGGTGCCTTAAGCCAGTTTTTCCGGCAAGGAGACGGTTAGGGCCTGTTGACAGTGCTGCGACCAGCTTAAATATTGTTTCTTTGTTTGAATCGGTATGCACGTCAAATATCTGCAATTATGTTCATTTAGGGTTATGATTTGCGCAACTTATTCTAGGCCGATTAGGCCCTGTGGCTCTTGAATAGATCATTAGGGCTGACTATGAATGACGTCAGTAGAGCCTTTCTCTAAAAATTATACTGACTGTGAGGATGTTATGGCTAAATATTAACTACCAGCGATAATCGGCGGCGGCAACTAAAGTATGGTTGATGGCGAACCATGTTGCGGTACTGGACAATGACAACGTTAACCGGGTAAAAGGCCAAGCCTTTAACCGTCTTAAAAGCTTCGTAACTTCCGGTTCTGGTCGAGTTTGGGGAGCGTAACGTTTTAGATCAGGCGAAAGTCTAGAAGCCAGCTGATGTAATGGGACACCGAATATGGAGTACTTGTACACCGACGGTGAGTTTTCTGGCATTTCAAGGCGATGATTGGTTCTTTCGAACAACACGCTGCCGATGAAAATGCAGTTTTTCAGCCACGAAAAAATGGCTGAAAGAGCAAGAAAAATTACGTCATTTTATCTTTATCAACGGCGCAACCATTTTGGCGTAACGCCACGTAACTTTCATCATCGAACTTGTAAGTAAAAGACACCGACCCAGGGTGGAAAGGCGATACCGCTAACGGCGGTTCTAAGCGGCTTACTTGGTTAACTGGTGCAATGGTTTGTGTTTTTTCATTGTTCATCAACATTGGGTGAAATCCTAACGTGTAAGACCACGGACAGGCGAATACGTTTTCTCGCGCAACGGCAAAGTAATGCCTTTCTTGTTCTAAAAAAACGAACAATAAAGAAGCCCTCGATAGGACAACTATCGAGGGCTTTTTTTTATACTTCATATTTAAACGACCCTGTCGTAATATTTAATCGTAAGTGATTGACGGAGCTATTCTTCATTATCAGCCAACATGTCTTTTCGCTACTTTATTTTGAATGGCTAAACCGTAGCGCAAGTGGTATTTTCGCTGATAAGGTTGTTTGGCAAATGAACGGACAGCGTCAATCACTCTACAGTTTTCTACAATGAACTTTTAGTGTTTGGTCAGCAACGGCGAGTTTGGCATCGGTGGCCCATTTTACAGGTGCCTACGGGATGATAAATACTTTCTGCAATGAGACCGAATGTAAGCGATTTTCTGTTCTCTGGTTTGGCAATACACACCCGGTTTGCATTTCTGTTTTAAAACTGTGATGTGCCAAAGCTGTTGATCCAATGATGTTCTTGCGGCATCCAGTGCTCGATCAGCCCTTCCATGTCGTTCTGCGTTTGGGTTAAATAGCCAGCGGTCAATTTTTTTTGGTGGATCACTGGCTTGTTGGAATGCAAGCTTGATAACACCCGCGACTTTTGGTCTGAGTAAACAAGCCCGAAGCGTACAAGCCGTAGTGTTTAAAAGTTGCCAAAGGTTTAGGCGCATGATCGGCTTCAACAGCCGGTAGAAAGTGGAATTGAACGTCTGGGCGGTGTTTTCATTGGGTTGGTGTGGTGATCGAAGCCGCCCGCTCGGCATGTTTGACGTCAGCATGCCTGACGTTTTCCTATAACTGGGCCATATGACTTTTTTAATCCCGTGAGCAAAAAACTAGGATGAAATGAAATACTGTGCGGCTTTTGTCGAGGTGAAATAAGACTGATATCGAGATGCTCTTGAAAGGTTTTCCGCGCCCCACGCCAAGCAGATCGTGGTTTCACGTCAATATTAATGCTGTTTCTAGTGGTTTCTTTTGGCCAATCCCGAGACAACATAAGCAATTGAGGGCTGTGCAGCGCGCCAGCGCATAACAGTACTTCTCGTGTCGCGTTAAAATAAAAATGAGACTTTTGCGTTTAGCCTTATAAGAGAACGCCTTCAGCACGTTTTTGTTTTGAATTTCGATAAGTTCGACTTGGGCAATGAAGTGACTAACCCGTTAAATTTGATCTAGACTTCGCTTTGTCTAAAAATGCGCTTGCTGCGCTTACAACGTTCACCGTTTTTTTGCATGACGTGATAGGGCCTACGCCGTGTTGGTTTTTTGCCAATTAAAAGATCTTGATTGAATGGCGCTCCAGCTTCTTGTCCTCTTGGATAAAAGCCGTTCGACTAGTGGGTTCAAATGTGGCGTAACGGTTTCCAACTGACAGCTCGCCCTTTAGCGCCATGCACTTATTTTCACCCTGATAGAAGTTCTCTACGGCTTTGAAATGTGGCAGTAGCGCTTGTAACCCCAACCGGTATTTCCTAATACTTTCCAATGAATGCAACGTCGTCGGGCTTGCCCACGGTGTAGCACATGGCATTGATTGGACGTGCTGCCACCGAGGGTTTTCCTCTGCCAGAAAAGGCGAACGTGGTTTAGCTCAGGTTGAGGTTCCCTGTTCGTATGCCGCAATTTAATGTTTTGCTTCGCATGAGTCCGATAATGCCCGCTGGTATGTGGATGAGCGGGTGGTAATCGGGAAGGGCAGCTTCGAGTAATGTGGACGCTGTGATTGGCGTTGCGAGACAAGCGTTCGGCGAGTAAACAGCCCGCAGCACCGCCGCCAGATAAAATGACGTAATCAGACATGACAGATAACCTATTGTTATTTTTATAAGGGTATTTTTAAATATGAAGTAACATCATCGCGTTAGTTTAGCATTTGTGAGCAATACCAAAAACGCTCAAATGTTATTGTGTTTCCCTTTATGGTTTTTTTTTTGGCTTTTTTAGTGGCAAATAGTTGATTCCAACATAAACAAACCTCGGATACCTTGGTATCGAAGGTTTTGGATATGATCTGCTTGTGCTTAGTTCATTTATAGCCTTTTTTGCTGAGATGGCCTTATCGATAGAGAAAGAGCCTTGCACCGCTAAAACCAAAGAAAACCCGCGACAATCAACAGTGTTAGTGCGTATTCGTAGCCGTTTATTTTGCCATGAGATAACCCATTAGAAAATATGCACAGTAACGATGGCCATCACATAGTGATCATGCATCAACCGCAGAATGCAGGACGAACACAGCAAACCGATGACTAAGGGCTAAACCGCCAAAGAATTCTGCGCTGCCCGCCAATAGACCATACCAAGTTTAGCCAGGTTTTTCTAGACAAATAGACGCCATCCACTGACCAAGTGCCTTTCTAAAGTAGCCGCAAAAAGCACCAAACAGTTTTTTTTTGGTGGCGCCCATGGGCCCCATTAAAATGATACCGACTGGAAATGCGCAAAAATTGTACGGCAAGGCCAGACGTTTGTATTAGTGATTTTTTTTTTTGAATGAATGATTTCATGTTTATTTTACCTAATGTTTGAGAGTTTGTTTAAGTTATAAGTACTAATATATAAAAAACAGCGGATAAAGTAAACGAGTTTTTGAGGAGAATGTTCAAAATTGAATGTTCATAAAAAACGAGTCATTTTGGGTTTTTTTTTGCTTAGCGAGGTCTATTTATTGCGTTTAGCATAAATGTTGAGAATTAGATTTTGTTTTATCCTAAAACCCAGAAAATAAAGTACGCGGTTTTGTTTGGGTTATAGGCAAAAAAGTAGCAGAGGCTTCGTTCAGTATGAATGATAAACGTGTGGTTACATAACGTCTTTTTAATGATCAATAACAACAATAAGGTAAAACATGTCTCAAGCATTAATTAAGGAAAGATCGGCCGTTGTAAACGGGTGGGCGCGTCACGAATTGGCCCTTGCGAGTGCTGAGTCAATGATAGCGGAAGCGCACAAGTTGTTATTGTCGATCGAGGATCAAGCGCATTGCAGAGCATTGCACGAAAGCATGGTGGATAGCCGTGGAATCACATTTCAAGAAGTGGACTTGCTAGGACCAGAAAGTTGTCGTGCTCTCATTCCCTCGTAATTTTAGAGAAACCCAAGTAATCGATATTTCACAGCCAACGCGGGACTGTATGTTGGTGGGGATTTGGTGGATGCAGATAAACGATGGTCCATCGATCGTATGCTGAACTTTGAATATCAAATGTCGTTTATTAAAAACGTGCGAGATGTATCTGCCCCATATGATTGAAGGTGGTGTGGCCGATATTTTGGGTGACCAGACTCTTTTGGTGGACATTATCCTACGCCTTGGGAGCCTGTTTAACGCGTTCGGTCCAAATGGGCCAATGAATTGTTTTTTGTATGACAAACAGTGCGTCGCAGTCTGTCAATGGGTATTGTTTCGCGTAGGTTCCGTTTTCACGCCGGCCTGTCATTACGACTTGGTATCTGACTGGCCCGCGGAAAAACTTCAAGAAACGCCAAGGATAAAGGCAGTTTATGGAAGCCAGTGATGTGGCCCGAAGCCTTGTTGTTTTATGCTGACATCGCCCTCGTCATGTGACGATTCGTGACGTTGTGAATATTGCCGTCGCAGTTTGATTTATAACCACTATTGTGTGGCGATTGAATGATTTAACGTTTTTTTTAACCAATAAACATAACGTGCTTAACTGTTGATAAATACCTGTTTTATAAACAGTGTTTTCCTCGTCTGTTATCTTCCAATGGCCACCGCAGTTAATACGAAAGGCAAGTCGTGATAAAAATCGTGGTGTGCCTAAAACAAGCGCCAACTGCGAATGTCTATGTCCTGCTTCTGGGCGTCCTTTCTAGCTGTACCGCAATCCAAACCGGGGATTTGAACCCAAAAGTACTATACCGCCTTGTGGTGTACTGATGTTTGCGTTGTCTGGTAAGTGCTCAATGAGAAAACTGTTTGGTAGCGGTGAATATGTGAGTCAAGTACGACACGTACTTTATTCAACATGAGAACGGTATTCTCCAGTGTTGATAAATTCTGCCATACAAGAATTGCAAATCAGCCATTCAAACCCAAAGCTGGGTTAAGGCGTGTTGGGATTTAGGTAAGGCCGCGAAATAACGCCGGAACACACCACCCAGTCGTAGCCCTGCGGCCTAAGGTTTTTTGAAAAAGAGCCACACCATGACGTAAACCAGTTTTTATCCCATATATTTTGCGGCAGGGTTTGGTTTGTTTCGAATGACCAAGCTCGAAATACACATCGTTCTTCTATCATTGGCGTTTCCGTATTGCGCGCGAGTTCTGGCTAAAGCTTGTTTTTGCTTAATTGGGTAGCGCATGCCTTGTGGGGTTACATGTTGGAAGTGCTGAAGAATTGACGCTTTAATTAAACCTTGCTGCAGAATGGCTTCGAGGTGGTCTAAAATCGAGGCCCTGTCGCTAATGGGAATCTCAATGCACTTTACGCGCATGCCGCGCTGGAGAAGTCGAGTAAACCTAAAAACACGGAGAACTGATCGCTATGGTAATGCCTTCTTTAGTGAGGCTCTCAAATGGCCAGTTAACGGCGTCGATACACAACCCACTTGGTAATGACAAATCAGTGGCCGAAAAGCAAGGTTGTTATAACGAAAATGTTCGGCAGTGCGTTTCTAAGACCGCTATCGCCTGAAGTAATCTGGGGGTATTGAAAAAAGATGTTTCCCTGATCTTTCTAGTGAACGCGTTTTATGCTGCGCTGTAAAGGCAATACTGGGTTGTAAAGTCTGGCGATATCATGGAGGTGCCAAGCGGGCTATAAACAGGGTGCCGAGGCAGGTTATTATCCACTTGATGGTGCAAAAGTTTTGGGTCTCTTGTTTCTAAATCCTTTAGTGTTAAGTCATGAGCATTCCAGCGTCGGGAGGCGGTGTTGGTTTATTTGAATTTGGCAACAAATACCCTGACTGAGGTTGCGCATATATCCAGCCCATTTGTTGAAGATAGTCGAGGTTTTTAGTCGCTGTAAAGACTAGGCTGACTGATGTTGCTTTGCATCGACCCGTAGTGCAGGCAAGCGGGTTCCAACAGGCAGTTTTTGAGCTTGTAATGTCTTCAATAAAATACTGAGGCAAGGCGTTTCGTATAGCGTCATCTTGTTCAATGCTTTGTTTGTTTTTAAAAGTGGTTTTTTTTTAAATTGTACTCATATTTTTATTAAAAAATTGAATCTGCACTCTTTGGCTGTTTTGGCGGATACTGATGTGGATTCAACAATCACCGCTTGGCTAAGAGAGAAATATGACATTACGAGACTTTGGGATTGCTTGGTTTGCTTTGATGGCGTTATGGGGGCCTGAATTTCCAGTGTGATTAAACTGGGCGTGGAGCAGGTTCATCCTTTGGTGCTCCACTGCATTACGTTTTAGCGCAGCGGTGTTTCCTTGATCTTTTTTATCAAAAGCCCGATGTAGAGTGGCGCTATTTGATGGCCTATGTTTTGTCTTGGGTGTGGGTGTTTGGGGATTTAACCACGTTATCCATTGGCGGCGGGGTGTATCGTCAGGGATGGCGTCGTTGTTATTGGATATATGAAGCGCTGGTTAGGCTGGCTTGCTGGTGGGGTGGTTTTTTTTAAACGAAAACCATTCACACGGTAAATAAAATATTGGGTGTGGGGCTGGCTTTTACACCTCGGACTTGCTTTGATATGTTGGCCGATGGCGGCGCGGTGACAGGAAAGGGCGTTGATGCTTAGTGTTGATGGCATCGGTATTTGAGCTTTAATAGTTTTGATTGTGAAACGGGCGAATACGCAATCTATCTTCGCTTTTAACGTCTGGGGGATGTTGTTGCCGCCTTTGCCTTTGTTGTTACTTGCGGTAATTTTTGAAGGCACACAGGTCATTGCGAACTACCCAATCAGTTTACGCAATTGGACATTGGGTTATTCTGTATTGGTTTCAAGCGTATCCCAACGACATTATTCAGGTTACTGGTTTTTTGGAATAAGATGATTCATGAAATATCCATTTCCAGTGTGCGCCATTGACATTACTGGTGCGGTGTTTGGTATTTTGGGCGGACTTATTGGTTTTTTTAATGATGAAGCATTGGCGGGCGAGTCAGATAATTGCCGCGTTACCTGATTTTATTAGGTTTGTTTGTGGGCAAATGGCATTTGCCGAAATTGAGTTTTTTTAAAAAGACTGAGAGGTGAAATTCAAAATGCAAAGAAATCCACTTATGCTTTGATATTAATCGGCGCTTTTGTTGCAATGGGGCCGAGCCCCTGGACCTGCGACGCTTGGCGATTGGCGTCGTCTTCTATGATCAAGGTCGAGTTCAAGGTTTGGGCTAGCATCGGGCATACTGACAGGCTCCTTTATTTTGGTCTTGTTCAGCCGCTTTTTGGTTTAGGCCGCTGGTGTGCTTTTTTTGCTAATGTCTGGTTTTTTCGAAAGCTAGTTACTGTCGGCGCGGCTATTTGTTATTTTTTGGCTTACAAATCTTGTTCCGTTCAGCAATGGGCGAATAAAACGGATGAGAACAAAACATTTGGCTATGACGGAGACAACACAGAACTCTTTTGCGCTCTGCCTTATTTTCGTGGTTTGGCCATTCACTTACCCAATCCTAAAGCGATTTTATTCCCTAGGGTCTTATTCGCTATGGGGATGCCGCGTTTCCAGTTTCCAACACAAAGGTTTTATTTGTCCGTGATGGTTTTTATTAACATTCAAGCGGCTGTATAAATTTTCGGTTACGCTATGCTGTTTTCGAATCCAAGGAATTCGCCAAGGCTATTTTTAAAAATGAACGCGGCTTTGATGCTGCCTTCGCGCTTGATGTTTTGTGGCAAGCGGCGGTAATTAAAAATACTGTTGAGTAAAAGCTGAATTAATACGTCAGCCTTTGCCTAGATGGATATTTATTTTTTTGAGTGTTTTCGCTATGTACGACGCTTCTTTAGGCAGCCCAGTGCCGATAATTCAAATCTTTCAAAACGAGCTCAGTTATAAAGCCATTCGCTCGTTTTTTTTTGATGTCAAAAATGTGATCGGAAGTTGAATACGGCAATGTATTGTCACTGGCAGTATTACCCGACACTCATATCGAAGTATTGACCAAGTAAGACGCGTTCGCGAAGGCCAAAGACAATAAGACTATTATCTGCAAACCTTCAGAATACGCGATGAGCGTTTGTTGTGCGCTGGTTCTGGTCCATTTAATCATTGGGAAAGTAATCCGGACGGAAGAAATTGGTCGTCGTCATAAGTATTGAATTCACTATGTTGGAGTGGTATCGGGTTGGCTTTGATCATTGGAGTTTAATGGATGACATTCAAAGCCTGTTTGTGGTGTGGTTATTGATGACGAAACGTTGACCGTGTGAACGACCTGAGCTATCAGTTTGTGGCTTTTTGCGTTCACACTGGATTAGAATCCTTTCAAGTGCAACCCCTGTTGTCGTTTGCAAGAATTTGGCTCATGAAGCACACAGAAATATGGTTGCAGGAAGAGGACAGAGACACCTTAAATTAGAGTTGGTTTTTTTCAGCGTGAAAATAGAGCCTGCATCGTGTAAAATTCCGCCGTGTTTTGTTTCACAGTTATCCGGCTTCACAGGCGGCCTAAGCGAAAATTCCATTTGGATGAACAGGGTTTGCAGTTGCCGCTCGGTTTAGGCTTTATTGCAAGGTATGGAATTGGCCAGATGGTTATCAACGAATTTAACCGATGCAAAAAGAGCAAACTAACGTTTCCGAGCAGGACAAGCTAGCGCGCGCAGAATTTGGGTTTGGTAGATCGACGATTTGATGAACGGTTATCAGTGCTCTAGAAGATGGCCTGCCCTGAATGCGCAGGCGGTTGCTGTTGGGTGTGGAATTCGATTGTTGATGCGAATGTGCCATATAAGCTCATATTACCGGAGGTATTGCCGTTTGCCCACACCCGCGCGTGAGCAAAAACGAAATTTTCAGTTTGTTTCGTCATTAATACTGCTCTAGCCATTCGGATTCGCTCAACGGTTCACAGAGGTGGAAATCCTTGCAAATAATTCTTATTTTCAAATCCACTAGTAGTTTGTTTTACGCGCTGTTGTGGACAAACTCCGCTTGGTCTTGATGCAAAGAGGTGCGCGAGACTGGTTGATGTGTTTTGAACCAGCTTTCCGTAGTTTTTTCATCAAGTGTCGATGGTTTTGGGAACGATACAGCCATCCAATTTCCAAAATTGTCTGGTTTAAAGGGCAATGAGTTTTTCTAGATTCGAATAACCCCGCCGCCCAAAAGTCGTCAATAGACCAACAGTGCGCCCGCTTGCCGAAATTCGTTATGATCGGGACTGATCCATTCAATATTCTTTATGGACTCTGATTCGGTAATCTCCAATGTTAAGGTCGTCATTAACGGGTTTGGCGGTTTAAAAAACTCTCGTAAAGCTTTTAAACGTTGCATAGTGATTTAAAAAGTCTAAAACGAGAGAGTTTAATGGGCGAATGGGGACCATTGGGAATAGGTGTTGAGTATGGCGCTCACACATTTCGACAACATAGCGGAGGGTTATTTTGGCGTAAAGTTGTTGTTTGTTTTTATTAAATCTAAAAGAACGCAGGCCACAATTTTAACCCAGTCGATGCGTGCTCGAGCAGGGCTTTCCGCGCCGACTTCTTCGCCTGTCTGGGCTGTCATAATAAGGCTGGAAGAAAGCAGTATGTCCACTCGTTTTTTCGAGGGCTTTACGTATTTTTTAGAATCCAATCGAGATTTTCTTCTGAGGTCGCATGATCTTGTTAAATCAACCGTTCAATAAATGGGCTGATTGGTTGATTTGAAGAGCAAATCGTTCTTGCTTCGCTGGCTTTGAATAAAGGTGTGCTTGCTCGGCAAGAGCGGTTCGCCCTGCTCATCAAAAAGTGGAAGCCATAACCAACAGACAAGCTGAGTGTGAGTAGTGCTCTATTTGTTTATGGTGAAAACTCTTGGGCTTTCCATATCTTCCGCTAAGGTTGCGAAATAATCTGACGATCTTTTTCGGTGCAATGTCACTGTGAATTGAGACCGGCAATTTCGTTGGCGGGATAAACGGTAGCAGGTTGAATTCAATCCAACACAGTTTGGTGCTTAAGCGGCGTTTTAAATAGTGCGCTAACTGGGCAAATAAATCATCGGCCGTGTTGTAACCAATAAATTGTTGATTAAATAAGCGAAAAAGTTACGAATTCAAGAACGGCTAGATGAAAAGAACGTCCTTCTTAATTACTAAGGCGCCGAGCAAAGAGATCGATTGAGTAAGCCAGTTTGTAAATCGTGTAACAATCATTTCCTGACTCTCATTATTCGACGCATCATTTTTCGATGTGACATTTGATGAGACAAGAGAGGCGTGCTCTTGTTCAAGATCTTGAAAAGCACTTACTGATCAAATTAAACATGGGGGCGAGTGAGTCGTCTTCGTTCGCTATTGAAATGGGTTCCCGCTTAGGCGTTTAAACCACAGCCAGATTCCGTTGACGCCTAAAATAAGTGCAGCGCGTGCTGGCATGATTTCTGGTGCAAAACTGAGTGTGAAAAATTCACCGAAACAATAGGTGCCAGCAGGGCAGACTTGATTTAGCAAACTCAGTTTGTCGGTGGTTGCTCGTCTATAAATCTCGGCGGCTATGCACTGAAGACAAAAATACTATCCGCCGCTGCTCATTCAGTGTTTTGTATCTCCGGGGTTGGATAGATGCAGCGATTGCGCAGGGTGAAAGTAGAGGAACTTTACCGAAGCGCCTGCCTGGAACGCGCTTCACTCATAAGAATGCCGCAATCCACTTTTCCCCAGCGTAATGGTACGGCATTGATATTCAAACATTTGTATGAACGGTGGTGAGCGCAAATCGATGGCAAGCGTGGAATAACTGATTTTTTCACCATTGGATAATATCGCTGGTAAGATCTGTTGGGGCTGGCAAATGTCGATTTGCTTGATTACCTTTACCTTCCACTGGCGTGACAAGCATGCGCCGACCAAAATGGCGATGTTAATCAACAAAAACATCTCGTGTTGCAACTTAAGGTGTTTGCCGGTAATACCCCAGCTATGGACTGGTTTTGAATACAGTTTATCTGATACAGTACCCAACTGTTCTCATAGTCGAAAAAATACGCGAAGCGACGGCCACCGTAAATGGTTAAATCGTGTTGTTTGAGAAACATTGAAAACTCGTCTTGAATGGCGTCCCTTTTGAAATTCCACTAATACAATGTAACATTTGGCTTGTTTTCTTTCTTTTCTTGCCAAAAAGGGGCGAACAGGTTTTGACGCCGATTGATCCGCTTGATTGCCCGTCGTAACACAGCGCTGTGATGAACCAGATGACTTTTTTCAAAATAGGATAAAATGAGAGTGGCGCCAATCGCTCTTTAACCATGGCCATTTGATATGTGTTTTGGCTTGCATATCCAATGCGAACAGGCCTTCGGGAAGCGTTGGGAGAAGGTAAATTGCCCCGGTTTGCTTCTTTATGGCCAAGGTTCGTAATAGTTGGAATTAAATCCGGTGGCTGTACTCCTTCCAGCATTTGAATGAGGTCGTTCCGATTTGATGGACAATGAAATACTGATGGAATGCAATTGTTTATCTATTGGTCAATATTTCATAAAATGTGTCTGTTCATACGCTTTAAGCAAATGCCTGAAGGAAATTCGAAATACAATGTTAGAAAGTGTATATAAACAGAATAAGTATAGTAGGAGGCAAGTTTTTTGAGTGCAAATAGATCGTTTAAAGTTCAAATCATTGTATTAAATAGCCTGAAAAAATACTTATTTTTGGCTATATGTCATTGTTTTTTTTTATAGTCACTTTATTAACAAATCTGGAAAGGTGGGCGAGGCATTAAAAATCAAACAGATCAAGGCGTTTGCGCATTGACTCTTTTGAGCAGCTCAATCAGCTTGCAAGTGGTATTAAGAAAGTGCAATAGGCTAAAAATATCAACATAATTGCCGACCTTGTTGAATCGAATGATCGGTAAAAAAAGCCCTGCGCGATGGCTTCGAGTCGGAATTAAATCAAACTAAATCGTGAACTTGAACAATTAACCGTATCACCGAAGGCGTGGACAGTTATATTTAAACACGGACGGCTTAACCATCGCAGCATCGAATTACCATGATCGCCAGTTTTGTTGGGAACGTTGGCTCTTTAGGCCCGTTATTTTCAAGAACGGCGCATTCAAGAGAGGTCCCGGCCGTTATTCAGTAGTGTCACTGGGAACCAATCAATCGCCGTGGCTATTATTTTCTCCTTATCCTGGTTTATGAAGGCGATTCTATTATTGGTATCGCTGTTGTAAAAGTGGATCTTCCCAATTTGAGAAACGCTTTTGCTAACACGCTAATAGTATGAGTTTTTTTCTTAAGGTTAGGTTGGATCGTGAGATGGCAATTGCGTGATGAGAAGGGGAGTAGTTATGTAGCTTCTGCAGGAAGTAATTGGTTGTGGTATACGTTCAGGTTCTTGTGATTATCTCATGATGGAGTTGCTAAAGTATAGCGACATGTCTCAGGACGTTATTTAG
>Ga0163217_1023680_pt1 | contig 15861 bp, 7 predicted proteins | sample SynspAceP_FD_185933 | JGI IMG/M metagenome (GOLD analysis project Ga0163217, IMG submission 185933) | Saline lake microbial communities from Ace Lake in Antarctica - Synechococcus sp. Ace-P (PacBio error correction) | ecosystem: Environmental > Aquatic > Non-marine Saline and Alkaline > Saline ...
AAAGAAAAAGGGAGAGATTGGACCTTCGGTCCCCTGAGTGTGGGTAAGCCCCCCCCCCCCCCCCCCCCCCCCCTTTAAAAAAATTTTCCCGGCCAACCAAGGAAAAAAAAAAGGATTTGGGGCCAAAAGGGCGGGGAAACCGTAAAAAAATTTTTTTTAAATTTCCTCTGGGTGTAATTGAATTTTAAAAAAAAAAATCCCAATAACTTTAATTTAATTGGGGCAAAAATTTCCGGCCAATGATCCCAAGTGAATTCGGGTCCTGCTTCAAAGTTCTGCTTCAAGTGGAGTTTTACCAATCCCAAAACCCTTGCAGAATCCGCTTTGGCTTTCAGCAAACTTATCCTTTAATGTTAAATGGACCTTTTTCTATTAAGCAACTCATTGCCGCTAAAATAAAAGGAAGACTTCATTGGTTTTCGAACAGTCTGCCTTGTTTTGCAAACTTTCACTCAAGCACTTAAAAAAATCAAGAAAACCTATGAAAAAGCTCATATACTTCCCTTGAGAAAGCAGATTTCCCAAAACTTGGGGCGATCCATTGACGGTTAAAAAACTTTAAAATGTTTCCGTACTACCACAGGCCACCAACTGCGGTAACGGCAATCTCATCACCAATTCGGTAAACCAATATGGACTCGGCAGATTTCAATAAGTTTGATCCAATTAAGGTAAAATCAGTTCTCAAAATCTACAGTGACATAAATCATTCAAGTTGCAATAGCAAGTATTTCCGCCCATTTCTCGGTGCTGCATAATACAGCATCGACCCAAACTGGACAAAACAGGAGGAGTAGTACGAGTTACAATTTAGGCCCCTACATTGGAAGTTGGGAAACAAGCCCCTCTGTTATTCTATTTCCTACTGAGACCAGTTCCAGAAACTTACCCAATTTATCTGGATGAATTTTTGTGCCTGCCCAGCGATTAAATTTCTCCTTCTCCAGTTAACTGACCATAAGTTACGCTTGATGCCTCCAGCTGGAACGGTAATAAGGATGCAGAAAGAAACCTTCACAAACTCTCAGTTTTCTCCTTGGATCGTTCAGTCAACATCAAAGTCAAATGATTTCCGAAAGCCGCTTGCACCCGAACGAACTTTTGGCTCCCCACAGATTTTCCAATTTAGTGATCCTACTCTAGTATGGTAAAGGGAGAACCCGCTGATACTGGAAAGCAGAGTAGCCGCTTCCCCAACTAATGCGCTAGCGATATGACCTCCCCAAAGCTAATCACAACCGAATATTAGCCCCAACTGCTCCAGTAGCAGTAAAAAAGATATTCTTAATCTGGTGGGATCGCGCGGTTGCGGAATTATTTTTCCTGCAAGACATATTTTTATTCACTTATGGTCCTCCATATGGCCAATTTTCCTTTTCATCGCCAGAAGCTTACCGAAACTGGTTGAAGGTTTGGGGAGTACCGTTTTAGGCGTTTGGAATTACTCCAAAACTTGGATTACCAGAACTTGGAATTACATCCTCAACAGATTCCCTATTCAAACCTGGTAATAATAGTCAATAGCGTTTTACTATTTGCACGCGGTATCCCATTCAATCTCCACGGATGATTGCCCTGCCCGCAGCTTAGAAAAATGGTTATAACGGTAAGGGATAGATTGTCCCCAAAAAAAATGGCTATTAACCAGAATTAGAACTGCCCTGTTACCAATTGAACTGGGCTAATGGGATCATTATTCTCGTCCGCCCATTTTGGCCTTGCCTCCAAGTTTAAAACAGTTTTGGGCCAAAAGAAAAATTTGCGGCAAGAAGCAGTACTATCAACTAGGCTTTTTTGCTGAGTGAAGAAGGCGTGTTCCGCATTGAAAAATCTAATCATGGTTAAATAATTTTAAATACTGGTTAAAAGCAGAAGGATTTTGAAAAAATAAAACCCAATTGTTCGAGGATAAAAAAAAACTATATTTTAAAATTTGAAATGCAGATTACCGTCCATTAAAAAATTTAATGTATGAAAATTTTTATTTTAAAATATTAACATCAACTTTTGGGATGGGAAAAAATTCTGTGTTTTTATTAAAATGGAATATTGATTCCATTTCTTTATCTTTTAAGATTGTATCCTAGCCTTTAATTTATTTTTTTACTCAACTTAGGGCGCTCTTTTATTCAGTTTTGTTCAATTTTTGAGGCAAAAGCACTTTAACAGCTACAGATCACACTGGTTTAACGTGATTGGCAAAATCGGTTTTATCGGCCCAAACCCAAGTCCGCAACTACCCCATAAACTATTAAGTTACTTGTGGAAGAAGTGAATTCATCCTTTAGCCTATGTGATTTTTTGGAACTCCATCACTTGTCATTGAGGAATTTTTGACTCCTGAGTTTACTCCCCCTGCCTGCGCTTTTTTTTAAGTAATTGAGATTGAGTCCATAAATGAAGATAAAATAAAATCACTTTAACTCTTCACATAGTCTCAAACGTTATTTGCTAAGGCCTAATTCAAGACTTTTGGAAGTACCTCATTTTTCATTGGTAACAAAAAACCTACTTTGGACAGAGTAATCCATAATATGTCCAGAAGCGGCCTATAATTCTTCCCCAAAGCTTTTTAAGGATGGTCCTCTTTAGTTAAAGATTAGAGCTGCTGGCCCTTCCGATTTAGGTAGTCAGATAGGGCAAATTTCAAAGCGGGAACAAAACTCTAAACTCCGATCCTTCTCCTCCCGTTACTTCCTACAGTAACTCCCCAACCATGCGCCTTTACAATATCGTAAACTCAATGAAAGTCAAGGCCTGTCTTGCCACCGTCGGCTTGGTGGTAAAAAATGGCGGAAGATTTTTTCTTTGATGGAGTCGGGGAATACCAAATCCGTTTGTCTTGACAGAGTTTGGTACCCTACCTTGCCCCGTCCGGAGGCGGGAATCCCTGAAGAGGACTTCAACCGACATTGTTTTTACTATTGACAGTTGGCTTATATTCCCACACCCCCTTCCAGGGGGTTGGGGGGGTAGTTTTTCGCTTTTTCATTCACTGGCATAAAAAGCATTATTGATCAGGTAAAGCAAAACACGTCCGATGTCCTGTGGTAATGACTTCCACTTTCGGAGGTTGGGGATCAAAAGTCCCCCCCTGGGGTTTGGAAAAAATCTGAATTAAAGCTTTTGTCTTTAGCCTCGATGCCCCATAGTAACTTAATCGGAGACAATTCATTCCGCTAGGGCATTCAAATCAGTCCAACACTTTTCCCCTGTGCTTTGCGACATGCTCCAGCATTCCTTTGAACGATATCGCCGGCCTCGCTTTGCCGTGGTGGTTAATTTTCTCGGATTTTCAGCAAGGTCTTTTTAGAAATGGCTTTTTGTCTCCTCCTAATCCTCCTTTATTCCAGTTCTTCATTGGCTTCTTGGAACAGTTCTTTATTTAGGCTCAGAGAAATTAATTCACAAAAATTTCAGCGGATTCTGATCTCATGAGCGATGCCGCTGTGAGCTCCCCAAGGAAGCCATCTTCTCGGATTGGGATGAGTGGGCTTGGTGGATTTGAGTTTGTCTTAAAGGCTGATTCAACTTGTGGTTTTTTGAAAGCATGAATATGTCGCCTTGCTTTCTTTTTCTAATAGCCACGGAAAATAAATCAAAGCATTTACGATATACTTCGAAGGCCACTCAGCAACAAAATTTGCCTAAACTATTTTTGAAAGCTGTTTCTGCGGCCGCAATTTCAAATTCCCTTGTTGTTCATCAAACCCTGGCGATGTTTCAAAAGTCAAGTAAAATATTGGCTAAGTGTGTTTTAGGCTTTCATGTAGGTAATTGCGTGGGCGCTATATGCTAATCTTTTCAAAATCTAATTTCCGATAGATTTGGGAAAGAATTCGTTTGCCATCTATGATGTTGGAAATACAATGCCACTAGCCATTGGCTATGCTAGAAGATTTTGTTGCGTAGAAAAATGGCGAATCACCTCTCCTAACGCGATAATGGAGTTGGCCAAAATCGAAATTGATTGGAACAACCAAAATGTACTGATGACCTTCTCGCTAGCACGTTGGAGGTAAAATTTTGGCCAGATCAAAATGCCCCATTTCGTTCTTCCAACTCTTGCCTGGTTAATAATCAGTGTACATATTGACAACAATTTGCTTCAAGTGAATCGATTTTTTCATTATGCCCCATTTGATTATAGAATGTTGCCGAAGAATCTATATTATTCAAGTTCCAAATAAGCGTTGCCTAAATAGGACATCGCAAGCGTAGCCATGGGCAAAGTGTTGGCCCCCGATCGTTTGCAAACGAATCCGAAAAACAAGGTAGGCTTGTGAAAAATACCTTGATGCGTTTTATCAATTCAACCAATGTTGGAGTATGTATTACCAAGGCCCGAACCAGCAGCCTCCCTTTCATTTCTTTCTGACCAAATTTTATTGCGGAGGTTTGAACCCCCTCAAGAGTAATTGAAGGCCTTTGAAAATTCCGAAGTGGTGTTAATGCACTGCGCTTGATTGGATGCATCAAACTTCTCCTTTTGAAATCCGACTCTCTGCAATATTAATAGCGCGATAGCCAATAAAGAAAATACGGAATCAGGCTTATTTGAACATGTATTGATTGCACAACAGTCTGACCATTAAGAGCAATTTTGCTTGTGTCTGTTTTTGCTTGAGTGAGGGCATGCTTTAGGCTATCAAGTTTACGGCATTTAATGATTGGCAATGATCGTATCAAGCTTTTGGTGGCAATAGTCTGTTTAGCACCATGAAAAGGAGGAGAATCAATATCGTCCGCTAGTTTCTTCATAGCGTTTTGTTTGGTTAGGTAAAGAGACAATAAATTTTGATCCGTTTCCCACTTCACCTGCCCTCGGCAAGCAGGGGGCTTTCCCCTTCAATTCCCTCCATCAGCGCCTTCACGATATCACATGTTGTGATCGAGAGCCCAGTCCAGTTTCCTTCGGTTTCCTTTTTAGTATGAAAAAAGGCTGTAGGAATTTTGTCAAGGATTTCCTTGGGAATCCCTCCTCCGTTATCTCCAATCGAGAGGAATTACTTTGTCCTTTTTGCAAAGCTGTTTGTTAACCGTCCAACTTTGGGAGGTAAGCTTCGACTTCCCCATTTCCAACCTCACAACTTCAAACTTGTATCCCGCATTTGCATCAAAGGCATTATTGGCAGAGAATTTAAGATGACCTCTGGAAAATCCTCGCTGATCATCGTTACAATCTCCAACCTGAGGATTCGAGCTGCAAGTCTTTCCCACAATTAATCGGAGCCTATGCCGGCTCGCATTCCCATGGTAGGAGATATTGACAAATTCTTGACCAGCGGCATTAAAAGGTTTTGGCTCGCGCTTACTTTTTCGCGCCCGGCTATGCTGGCAGTCATGGATAGTGACAATGCTATAGCTCCGAGTACCATGCTCGCGTGATATTTGGTCAGGTTGCTTTGGACATCTTGGAGGATCGCGATGAATCTCTTCCTTTGGTAGATGAAGCTTCCAGTTTTCTAATTCGCAAAGACCTCATCGATCAGTTTTTTTTTCCCGGGGGCCCCCCCTTTTTTTAGATCCGAGAAGTATTCACAAAGTTGAAGCGGGTTCTTAATCTCATGGGCGATGCCGGCAGTCGCCTGGCCGAGGCTGGCGAGTTTTTCCTGCTGCAACGAGTTTGAGCCTGAAAGTGGCTTTGAAGCCGATTCCAAATGCAGCTTGAATTTCGTCCTTTTGCTCAGCTAGCAAGAAATTTGCCTTTTGTTTTTTGACGAATAGCTACGGAAGAATGGTACCTCAATCACTATAAAACAAACCAGAATAATCAAAAAGAAATAAGTTCTGTCCTACTCTGTAATGGCTAAATTTTCCTTTCTCGAGATTACTCGACACCCCGCTTTCTCGATTCAAAAGAGTGTCCTGCTGAAATCCGCAAATTGGCAAGCTTTCTCTTGTAAAATACTTCTTTCGGAATAGGCAAGAGCTAAGTTGTGAAAGCACATCAGGTTTGATTGAAAATACTCAAAAATGGGCATAGAGATTCCTCATGAGCCGAGGCGATGTCGATAATCAAACATCTGTATATCTCTTCCTCTCCTGAACACCCTATATAGCCTGCCTACCAAGTAATAACTGGAATCCTCATATTAGCTGTCTGTAAAGCCCTTAGATAAACCAAGATTGTTAGCGGCAATTCCTACTAAATAATCCTGCACGCTACAGCAATAACTTTTGAATTCCTTTCAAAAAAAGCGATTGAAAGCACTTTCCAAACTGGTTTGATTCCAGCTTGAATGAACCATCAATAATATGCCCCTAGGTCCCGAAATATCCCGTAGTGTACAACTCGCGGTGGGTAGGACTATTGATTTTTCCAAATTTGATTCTGGCAAAATCAATTTCAATTGCTTATTCGAGATGGACAAAAGCCATTCGACAACGCGAAAAACCAATATTCGTAATATCGTCCCAGTCTTTGGCGATTTGAAAAAGCCTTTTTGATAAATAAATTGGCGCTCCTTCGGTAATTGCCTGTTACCGTCCCATGCAAAATGGCCGTAATTTGAAATTTAGAAATTAGCTAAAGTAGACCAATACAATTTTTTTAGACCGGCAATTTTTTTTATCATCATTCAGAAAACAGAAGTACAGTCTCTGATTTTCCCAAAATTCAAATGCCCTAACCAATGATTCATAAGCAATAGCAAATTGGCCAGTAATTTTTGTAGTGGGTCAGCTTTGCTGATTATGCTGATCCATTAATTCTCTTGCAGTCTGAAGTTTGAACTGAAATCAGCAAGGAGATTCATTTAGAACCTTTGCAAACTATTCATTCTAATCCGCAGCGCCTGAGGTCTTGAGCCTGACAGAAATGCGAACTAATAGGAAAATGCTATCAGAAAAATCTTTTTTTTCATCATGGTAATTGCTTTGGCTTAATAGATAATAAATGTGGCACCTTTTTCACTAATTGACCTCCACTTTAAGTCCACCTCCATGCGCTTTCACAATATCATGGGTAATCGATAGCCTAGCCGTTCCTTCCGTTCCCTTTCTTAAGTAGTGAAAAAGGGCTGCAAGATTTGCCTGAATCCTCTAAAGGAATCCCCCCCACCATTATCTACAATCGACAGGATGACTTTATCTTTTTGCAAGCAGTGTCCACAGTCCAATTTGGCAGATAAGCTTCGGACTCCCACTTCCAATCTTCACTTCCTTCCCGCATCGCCAAATCAAAGCATTATTACACAGATTCAAGATCACTCTGGAAAAATCCTCTGAAGATTCAAGCAATACGTCACCAACTTTTGGGTCAAGCTGCAATCGATATCCACGTTGATTGGCGATTTACTTGCTCGCATCCATGAAAGGAAAGATTAACAAATTCCTTACTAATGGATTGAATCTTTGGGCTCGCGCTTACTCCCGAAAGCTTCGACTGTGTTGAAGCATGGAAGTGACGATGCTATCGGCTCGAGTTCCATGCCTTCATAGAACTTATGGTCAGGTTACTTTGGACATCTTGGAGATAGCAAGATCTCAGCTTTTGTAGCTGAAGCTTCCAAAATTTTCCAATTCTCAAAAAAACCTCATCGATCAGTTTCCCCTGCTTAGATCAGAGAAGTTATTCACAAAGTTCAGAGGATTCTTTGATCTCATGGGCGATGCCTGCGGTAAGTTGGCCAAGTGAAGCGAGTTTTCTCTTGCGCAACGAGTTTGAGCTTGGGTGGCTTTGAGCTCCCACCATTGCCCCCTCCTTTTTCTTTTCCCACTGCAATTCTTTTTCTGCTCTAAGTCCTCTATGGTTTTCTTCGCAGCAGAAAGCTTGTGGTACGGTTTTTACTTTTTCGGTTCGGTCGAGCTTAAAACTCGGTTATGGTTAAATTCTTTATCGGCTCTTTATTGTTTGTTAATTACCAGCTTCCAATTCAGCTGTCAGATTTTCGTTCAGCTGAAGAAATATTGAATGTATCTTGAGATGCCTGTTCATCTATTTCTCCTTTTAATGCCACACAGCAGGTTTGGTCAGAATTGTGGCGATTTCCAGATTTCCACCCCGTCCGCCCAGCGCCAGTTCAGCATTACTGAACATGCCTGCCATAGGTACAATCCCAATACTTGCTGCAAAATCCCTTCTAATTTTCCTCATTTATTCCAAGGGGCCCCGATGCTACAAATCTTCCTGCAACAACTAAAAAATTACCAAAGCGTTCAGCCTCTTCCATTTCTTCGATTTCATTTCTTCACAGGCATGGAATGACTTTTTGCATCAACACTCAAATCTGGGGGTGGAAAACCGGACTTTGAACCCTGGTGGTACCGATCCACTGCAGTAAAAAGGAATGGTGCAGACCAAATCGACCATCAGGCCCCGGCCGCATGCACCAGGGTCTCCGATTTCCCGCTGCAATTGTAGGGAAACGCGCGGCCACTTCCAAACTGCAAAGCCCCCGTTTCCTCTGTCAACAATTTCCAGCCCGCCATATTTGATGGTGAAGGTCCGCAAAACCGAATATCTCCACGGTGGTACACACTGGTTTCCTCGCTTTTGGTGACCGTTCTTCTGTACCCACAGCTTTCCCCAACCACAAGTTGCCCGGCCTTTTAATTTTAACCTTGTCCTTCATCAATGCTAAGACTATGGTGCCAATGTGGTCTCTTTCCATTGGTAAAACATACTGATTTCCATAAAAGTGAAAATCATCCCCCTGCCAATGCCCTCCATAGATGTTGATATGTTTTCCGACCGAACAATCCTCAAACCCGAAAAGCAATTGCTCGCGCATCTGTTTCCAATGGGTTCCCGAAATAAGAAAGGGCAGGATTGGCAACACGATTGAGCCTTTTAGCCAAAAATTTGGTGCTACTTCACGATAATTTTTTTGGGGGTATTCATGCCAATAAATTTGAAAAATAAGTCCCGGTTTAGATCCATTAATAAAATAGCAACTTTACCAAACTCTACTCTCATCTAATAAAACCACCAATTGGGTGGAAACTTGCACCAAAAATGGTGAATGCCGGCCTCATCCAATATCCGGCAGATAGCGGCACGGTCCTTGCTTGATTGAAAGAAAAGCGATGGCTAAGGTGGGCAAAACATGCTTTCAATGTTTTTCTTCTAATTTCCGATTTAATTTCTTCAGGAGACGTTCCTTGAAATTGATTTTGCTTTCCACGATGGTAATTGTTTAGTTGATAATTGTTTAATGGTTAAATTTTTAATAATCCAGTTTTTTTTAGTTTGGATGTTTTTATAATTTGATGTTATAGTTTCCTTATTTCCTGTTACAATCCTGAAAAAACAGACTCGTATTGTTGTTTTTATCCAGAATATCCTGATTGATATAGAAAGTTCAATCCATATTCTGCTTCGTTTTGGCTTGCTTTTTGTGCAATTGCTAATTTATGAATGAAATCCAGCCTTGCTTTCTGCTTGCTCAGCTTCTCTAAACCATTGCATTCCAATAGGTGTTCCGCTTCTCATCAATTGCTTTTGCCGAGATATATTCTTTATTTTTCAAACCCTGCCAGGGTATTGATTAATTTAATTACCCGAAGAGCAAAAGCAAAAACTTTTTGTTTTGATTAACAATCTCTCTTCATATTTCTTCATTAATAATTAACAATTCACCATTAATAATTGAATACTATTTCTCTTTCAAGCTACCCAAGCTTACGTTGTTTCCTTGAAATTCCAGCGACCTTCCCAATTTTCCAAAATCTCCCATGAGAAATAGCCTATCATGGTTTCCCCCAGGTGGAATGCCAGCCCTTCTATTTCTGTGGCAATCAAAAGACGAAATGTCCTAATCTTTCCTACACAATGAAAAAAACAGCCCACCCACACACAATCGGCATCCGGCATCTCCTTCTTTACTGATTCTGGTAACTCTCAAACCACTTTGTCCGATCACACAAAAAAATCCGGTGGAAGGAAAAGGCGGAATTGGTTCTCCTCTTTTACACACCGCCTGCAATCAGACCGAATTGATTGGCAGGATTTAAAAACAGCGCAGGCCTCATAATAGCATTTTCCTGATGCTGCGCATCCAAAACTGTAATGGATAGCCCAGGTCTTGTTGGAATAAAACCACTTCCTTCTGGGATTGACCCTTACATATCATTCCCCAAGAAATCTTTAAGACATGGCATCGCCGGTTCATGGTCAATCGTTAATGCGCAGGTACGCTTCATCTTTTCGTGATTTTTTTCGTAGTACTACCGGCTTCCATCCTGATACAGCCAAAACCGCTTATCGCAACCTGTCCCTGATTCAGAATGAGGGCAAATAACCACCCGGTACTTAATTCTCCTGGTAAAAATGACCGCGGAAAAGTCAGCTGGATCACCGGTTCCCACCACCCGCGGATCATGATATTCTGGCCTGCCGCAATCTTGTCAAATCCCTGATCAAGTTCATCGTTGAAACCATCCAATCCAATTGGTGTACTGAATGAAGCCGGATTCTTTAAAGGCCTTCTTCCGGCCTAAATCCTGGTTTTATACCCTGCTTCGTATGCAGAAGACCCTCGTATTCGTTTAAATCTATTTTGAATTGTCCGGTAATATCCGAAGCATGACAGCGATTTGTTTCCTCCGTAATTCCATGTCAGTAAAATTTTTGGGGGAGCGGTGACTCCAAAAATTTTCCAATACCTTGTTTTTCCAAAATCGGGCGGATTGTTCAGCATCTTCTTTTTGTTTAAAAAGGATAATGGCAACAAGAGTCGGTTTGGAAACCATGCCTTTGTACTTTCAGCGAGTGCTGTTTTTTTAATTCTTCCGTTGAATTTCCGGTGATTGATTTTGCTTCATTTTTAAAGTGTTAAATGGATTTATGAAAGTTGTATTTCCAGGTTTGGGATTGAATGTCCAATTCCTCCCCATAGGGGCTTTCACGATATCAATGGGATAATCGACAATCCTAAGCCAGTCCCCTTCCGTCCTTTTTTTTGGTTGTGAAAAATGGTTGCAAAGATTTTATCCCGAATCTCTCAGGAATTCCGGCCACCATTGTCTTGAGATGATAGGCAGACCTGATCTTTTTTGCAAGGCAGTGGCACAGTCAACTTCGGGAGGTAAAGCTTCGACTTCCACTCCAACCTTCCAACCTTCAACTTGTCCCGCATCGCATCAAAGGCGTTGTTACAGAGATTCAAAATCACCCTATGAAAAAATCTTCAGAAAAATCAGGGTCACAATCGCCAATTTGATCATCGAGCTGCAAGTCCTATGGTCCACATTGTTGGAGCCTGGCAAGCGGCGCATGCCATGGAAGGAGAGATTGACAAATTCTTTGACAGCGGATTGAAGGCTTGGGTCTCGCTTGCTTCCCGAACACGCTATGCGAGCATGGAATGTGACAATGCCTATCTGCACGCGACCCATGCTCGTGAACTTTCGTCAGATTTGCTTTGACATCTTGGAGGATCGCAAATGATCTCTTGTTTAGTCTACGAGGATTAGAGATTTTTCAACTTCCTCAAAAACTTCCTCAATCAATTCCCATGCTCAGATCAGAGAAGTTTTATTCAACAAAATTCAGATGGATTTTTAATCTCATGGGCGATGCTTGCGGTAAGTTGCGCCAAGTGAGCGAAGTTTTTTCTGTTGATGAGTTTGATCTTGGTGGGCCTTGAAAGCTCGCCGAGCGTATTTTCTAATTTTACCTTTGCTATTTTTCCAGCGCATTGAAATCCTCGTATCTAGAATAAGCAATGGAGAAGAATCTGCTAAGGTTTTGAAACTAACTCAATTGCTCTTGATTCAAAGGTTCTACATTTCCCCCACATACAGCATCCCCTGCTTGAAAAGGGACCAGTGAAGTAAGCCAGTTTTTTCGGGGGGTGTTTTCGCACTTGCTGGTATTTTTTTTCGTCGGTTACCTGGCCTTGGTGCGATCAGGGTCTGAGCAAAAATCATAAACTGCTGCTGACTCCAAAGTCTCAATATGGACCGACTGAGATCTCTCAGTTTTTGAAGTCCGTTTTCCACTAAGGCAAATATTCGTTGTCAAAAGGCCAAGTGAAAGCTGCAATATTTTTCTTCCCAGAAGGGAGAAGAGAGATAAGTATGCACGACCTGATTTTCTTCGTCCCATATAAATACCCGCGCAGCGGAAAAAATGGCACTTCCCAGCGACTGAGTTCTTTCCAGATCAGCGGAGTGATGCGTTTCAAAGGTCTTTGGTAGTACGCAAGGAAGCAATCTCACCGCGAACCGAATCCAAAGAGCTTGTTTTTCACAATCACTACTTGTTTGGCTTGCGCCTCAGCTTTTTTGGAGATCAAAGGAATCGGGTATAGGTCTGTTCGAAGACTTTTGCAAAACCGACTAAGAATTGAAAATTCAATCTTCAGTTAAAGGAGCATCACTTTTTAATGGAAGAGATAAACCCATAAATTTCATTAAAGAGTGCTAAAAACACATTCTCCATGCCCGAATATTTTCCTTGAGAGGTTCCTGGAAAATATTTGGAAAATCTGTATAGTTTCAATACATATCATCGTAGCTACCTTATCTTCCTTTTTAAATGCGAGAATACTTTTAGGGAAGCTTGTTTTTTAATAATTCCTCCCACTGCCTTTTTTGATTTCCTGGATGTCCCATCATCTGAAAATAAAAACAAGTTGGGGCAAAAAGTCAGCATTAACTTGATGAAAAGCCAAACTGATGGTATGGTCCGCCTCCATTCCATGATTTGAATTGCAGCCCAATCAGCCAATCCCCAATTTTCGATTTCCCTTAATAAATAACAGGCTCTACTTCTGCAATTCAGGATTACCATTGCCATGGTTCGGCTCTTACACCTTTTCCAAAGCTAGTTTCAATCTGCCTCTCGTGGTCTGTGCTTTCTGCGTTTTTTGAAGGTCGAGAAAGCGGGTGTAGGTTGTTCGAAGACTTAGGCAAATTTGGTGATACATTATTCCTCCTGAATTCATTTTCAGTTATTAATCAATAGATATCCATACTTAAAAGAAGCAACAATGAATTTTTCTGCCAAAACGGGGAGTGGCCTACCGCATCATTACTTTCCTGAAAAACTTGCTTTGAAACTAGAATGGTCCATAAGATGGTCCCAAAATAGATGTCTTTAAGTTCTTTTACCATCTTGAATACGATAGGAGTATAAGTCTGTTTTGTTTTTCGCAATGTATTATACAATGCTTTCTTCTCCATGAATCCGCAATTGAACGGAATAAACACTGGGTCAAAAACTGACCTGTTATAGGCTCGCTTCCCTCCATTTTTTCAACTAACATACTCATCTTTCTTTGCAAAAGGCAAAAATTGCGGACCAAGAGATCAGCCGCCGAGGATCTTTAAATTGTTTAAAGAGAAGTGCCGCTAACTTCTGATAGCTCCTTCACTTTTTGCATGCCATAGTTTCTAGACGAAAACTCTTTCCATATTGCCGTCAATCAGCCTTCTTGCTTGTGCTCTGCTTTTTTGGGTCCAGAAAGCGGGTGTAAGTTTGCTCCGAAGACTTTGGCGAAGCGGCATAAAAATATCATGTGCTTCGGGTAGGGTTTGAGCTGATGAATAAGCAAGTTCCATGAGAAAAATTAGCTACGTGATGAATCTGCCATCGGCATGGGGTCCCACTAGCTATAATTTTCTCGAATGCTTCGTCCAGTAAGGGTAAGTTTCGCAATATCGGAAATGCTCTTTGCATCTCTTCTCCAGCCAAATCCCTTTACAATAAAGGGCTTCCCCTTTGTTCCCAGGACTCATATTGACGGGGCAATGCCCAGGGATCTCCAGCAATAGTGCAGTTTGAAAGGGTGGGTTTTCATCGTTCCGTCCAGGGTCTGCACACCCAAATTGGACCATTTTCTTTACCGGTCTTTTCCCAAAGCGTAAATCCCGCTGCTATAGGTCTCCGACCTGCCAAAGATTTGAGTTGCTGAAACATGAACGGTGGCCTGGTTTTCTGCCACAATTTCATCACTCTGTGCATTGGGTAAGGGAGCCGATTGCGCACCGTCTAGCGCAGTTCGATCTCCAGATCCTAGTTTTATCTCTATGTTCTAGAAGTCCGTCTTTTTGACCTGCAATCTCGTTAGCATAAGAATTTTCTTCCGAAATTTTTTCCAAAGCAATATTGTCACCGCCGCTTCCGCTTTGAGTCAGGAAGGGAGGAATGGCTGATGAATCAATTTCCAGCAATGGTATGTTCCTTCAGTAAGAAGGCTCGAAATTTGAATAAAGCACCCAGCCCTCTTCACTCAAACATATAGTCACATTGCCTGCATGGATAAGAATCAGTCCCATCAATAGATTTCGGATGTGGTTGATTCCGGTTCGCATCTCCAAATTACCAGCCACCTGATCTAAGGTAAATCGACTAAAAAAATTGAATGGCGTCCTTTTTTATTGGAAAAACTCATTTTCTACACTCCCCAACTTGGGTATAGCGCTCATCTACAACGAAGCAAGCCGTTTCAATATCGCCTACCCAAATAGCTCTTCCCAGTAAAGCTCATGAGCTGCACTTGCTTCGTCAAATTGCTTGTTGTCAACTTCATAATCAAAGTTTGGATGAAAGTATTAAAAAATATAGGCCTTCCTATTTCTTTACAATTGCAAAGACTGCTATAGATAAATTGAGGAGGTGTATTCCGTCAAGTGTTTAAAATTAATATGTCGCGAACCTATCGTTTCCCTCCTGCCATTTAATTCCAACCTAATCCCCGGACTAAGTCCGGAGCCAACCAAAAATCCAATCGAGCCTACGGCTCTGATATCAATTCCATTTCTGCCCAACACTTACAGAAAGCCATAGCAATTTTCTTTTTCTAACATATTTATTCAAGCCCAAAACCTCCGTAGGCCTTATTCCATTTCTAATTTTCAGTTCGGCCAAAAAGCCGGGCGGTTGGATCATTTTATAGCGAAAGGGATTTTAAATCCCTTGCGGAGAAATTAAGGTACCCAACCGGAGCCGTCCGGCTTCGGTACATTTGTTTTACAATTTGAACACCCTTTGGAACAGCCTACTTTAACTTAAATAAGCTCCCTGAAAAATGGTACTTTTCATCAATACTCAATTTTAAAATGTTCAGAAGTTCAAGAATACTCTTCCTGAAGTTTGCCTCTTTGGTGCTCCTCCTGATTTACGATGTAAGTTATAGACATTGTCAATTTTGCGATTGGCTGTAGGAAAAAAACTCGTACCTTCCTGCCACTCAAAATGATCGCTGTGGAGGCAATGATCCAATTGATTATTTTCGATGACTTGCCTTTGAACCGGTTTTCATTAATTCAGAAACTGAGATACTGGTTTTAAAACTATGAAACAATGTACATGGTAACCTTCTACGCCGTTGACAATAATGGCCTTGCAAACTGTTTCATTGAATGAGGTTACCTAATACTCCTGTAGCTTGATCGCACGAATTTGTGCAACACCGGCATTCCTGTATTTTACAGCAAACACTGCTTGCAGATAGGATTTGATGAATGGTAATTTGCCATGTGAATAAGTTTTAGAAAGTTGTTCAATTTAGACTAGTATCAGGGCGGAAGCCTACGGTTCTCCAAGTTTCTCTATTTTGCTTTAACCCCCGATTGAAAACCCGGGTTACAATATTGACCGAGCCTATGGCCTTTTGTTAATTTGAACTAACTACTTTGGACCACAGAAGAACATACGGCTTATTCCATTTTTTCTAACTTCTCAACAAATTAGCGCACCTCCCCATAGCCCGAAAACCAGCCTTATTTTCCTTTCTAATTTTCAGTTCGGCCCAAAAAGCCGTAGGCTGATTCATGTTGTAAACAAGGGGTTTTCACCCCTTGCCCGTAAATAATTTTGTCAATGGAGTGCCGTCGGCCAACGATCCATTTCTCTAAATGTTCCGAAACCTACGGTTCCTCTGCCAATTAATTCCACAGAAACCCTATATT
>Ga0163217_1031454_pt1 | contig 15861 bp, 5 predicted proteins | sample SynspAceP_FD_185933 | JGI IMG/M metagenome (GOLD analysis project Ga0163217, IMG submission 185933) | Saline lake microbial communities from Ace Lake in Antarctica - Synechococcus sp. Ace-P (PacBio error correction) | ecosystem: Environmental > Aquatic > Non-marine Saline and Alkaline > Saline ...
AAAAAGGAGGGAAATCAAAAAAATTTTTTTTTTTTTTTCCTTTCCAAAAGAAGGTTGGCCATCAAACTATAAAAGCGCCATTTCGTCCGGGCCGCCTTTCGTAATATTTGGCAGCCTGTTTCCGGGCCACCTCTGGTTTTCACAGGCAACCGCAATTAAATAAACAATTCGGTCCTGTTAAAATTATAATTGGGCCCATAATTTTTTCTTTTCTTTTGTGCTTGAAATTAAAAATTTCCAGTAATCAAAATACTTTTGTGCAAAGGTAAAACCTAAATAACAAATCCCTATACAAATATAAATGAACAGACCTTTACGCCAAGAATAGAAAAGCTTTTTGTTTAAATTGGGTAAGTTTTTTTTTTTAAAATTTTTTTTTGCAATTCAGCCGATTTAACATTGAGAATACCCTAATTCATAAAAGAAGCTATTTTAATGAGTTTTTTGAAGAAAAATTAGCCTAGCAACATAAAAATGGATGGTTTAACCCGGAAAAGCATTCTTTTTAGCTTAGCCTCCTGGTCACAAGTTTTGATCAAAGAAGCATCTTCAAAAATTGGATCGCTACTTCATACATTTACCCCTAAGGGCGAGCCTAAAAGCAATTGCTTTAATTATGGCGGGGAATATTCCCCTTAGTTGGATTTCATGATTTTCTTTCGGTATTGAATTACAGGAACATAAGGCCGTAGTCAACTATCTTCAAAACGATACATTTTTATTACCTTATTTGTCGGCTAACATGTTAATCGAATTTGAAACCAAGTTTTTAAATGATGCATTCTTATTTAATGAAGTACATTTAACCCAAGTTTTTTTGATATGGTAATTGCAACGGGTAGCAACAATCGGCACGTTATTTTGAACCATTATTTTTAAGGCAAACCGCACATTAATTCGAAAAAAATAAGAAATTCAGTTGCTGTTTAACAGGAAACGGATCTTTCTAGAACAATTAGAGCTTTAAGGCGAAGATGTTTTTCGGTATTTATGGCTTAGGATGGCCGAAGTGTGTCTAATAATGGTCCCAAGAAATTATGAACTTCGACCGGCTTTTTTTAAGGCTAATATATGAGTATCATCCCATCGTAGAGCAAGTAAACTACCGCTAATAATTAACGAATTATAAACAAAGCTGTTTACCTTAAATGAGTGAATTTAATTATTAGATAATGGCTTTTTAATATTGAAAAGAAAGACAACAGCTTATGCTTCCCCACGCAATCACTTTTTTGGTTATATGAAAAATATGAAGACCTAGATGCTGCGCTAGTTAATTGCAAGTCCGATGAGGAAAAAATACAATGCATTGTGGCTAGCATGTGGTAAAAAATGAAATTACCCTTTGGAAAAAACACAAGTACCTAATCTAACGATGAGGTGGGCTGATGGTGTTGAATAACGATTGACTTCTTGTTGAAAAACCCTCTTAGGAAAATTTTGCCAGATTGCGCCTTAAAATCGCCCAAAAATTAAGACCTTTGCAACTTTAAAAAAGTACATATCAATGAAAAAACATAATTTTAGTGCTGGCCCATGTATTTTGCCAACAAGCAAGTTTAATTAAAAGCTTCGAAGCGGGTTCAAGATTTAATGGTATGGGATTATCACTTAATCGAAATATCGCATAGAAGCAAGAATTTATAAGCGTCTTAGAAAAAAGCCCCAAGAGCCCCTGCCTTTAAAGAGCTTTTTTTAGATCTTGAAAACACAAGGTTACCTCAGGCCTTATACCTCTCTGGTGGGGCCAGTTATGGAAGTTTGTTTTCGTGTGGCTTACAATCTTCTTGAAAATGAAGGGAGGTATATTTACAAATACGGGTACATGGAGTACAATGCCATAAAGGAAGCTAAATTTCGTGAAGTGTTGAAAGTGGCCTCTTCTAGAAGCAGAAGAAATTTTTAATCATATTCCAAAATGTAATGGTTCCCGAAGATTTTAGATACCTACACGTTACTCGAATAACACTATTTTTTGGAAACAACAAATGAAAACTTTTCCAAAACACAAAGGTTGCCATTTGGCTTTGTGATAATGAGGTTTCTTGATATTTTCTCGAGAAGTCCATCGACTTTTCTCCAGTTTGATTTAATTTTACGCAAGGAGCCGCACAAAAAAATATGGGTCCTGCAGGAACTACCCCTTGTTCATTTGTTAAAGAAAGAAAAACTTTTTGGGTAAGGGGTAATGCCGTCAAATACCGAAAATATTAGATTACAGCGCTTATATTTAATGCCTAAAGACACCATGTACAATACGCCTTGTGTTTTGCTATCTACGTTTCTATGTTAAAACTTAGAGTGGTTTAAAGAAAATCGGAGGAATTAAAGCCATAGAGAAATCAACGAAAAAAAGGCAAGCAAATTGTTAATATTCTGAAATAGATTTTAAAAACCTGTTTTTCAAGGTTTTGCAAAAAAAGAAAGATAGATCAATCATGAAAACGCCAACCTTTTCCCTTAGCGAATGAAAAATTAAAAAGATTCTTTTGACACTTTATGGAAAGAAGGCTGCATTCAGTGGAATTAACGGGACACCGTTCTATCGGTGGCTACAGAGCCTCTAATGTATAAATGCACCTGCCCTATAAGAGTAGTGTTTGGCGTTATTAGTAGATGTTATGAGCGAAATGGAACGAAAAGGATAATAAATAGAGGGTAGTTTTTGGTGGGTAGTCGTTAGAATTACGAATTGACTTGATTTGTACTACTACTAACCACTGAGCTACTAACAACTAAAAAAAATGAGAATATTAGCAACGATGGGCATTCCAAACAAGTCGGAATTGAAAAATTAAAAACAAAACGGATTTGAAGTTTAAACGGTCAATGTTGCCAAGACAAGTAGCAAATTACATAAATCAACACAACATAGGTAAGTTCTTTTGTTCGTAGTGCCAACCGAAGTAAGAAAAGGATATTTATAGACGCTATGTTCCTTGGCTTTTTAAAACTAATTTGGTCGGCGGTGGGTTGGTTTAGATAATATTGAGTTCAAATATGCAGAACAAAAGGAATTCCTGTTATAAAATACGCCTGAGCATCCTCAGACCTCAGTTGCTTGATTGGTTTTTGCACATTTATATGGAGGTGTAAACGTTTTTATACGAATGCCAACCGAAACAAATGCCATTAGAATGGGGATTAGTAAGTTTTAAAAGAATTAAAAAGAGGATACGCTAAAGAACAGAAACCTTAAGAGGAAAAAAACCTTGGGCATTCATCGGGTTTTGGAAAAATAGGACCAGCGACCTGCAAAAATTGCACTGGAAATAGCATGGAAAGGTGCTATAACAACGATGTTGAAGTAGCGAGCAAACTTGACTTATCTTTTTTTTGACGAACAACCCTTATCCTTTACATTGCAAAATAGCCCCAAGGAAGAGGTTTTAAAAAAATTCAGATTTATATCCTTACATGTAACCCCAAAACAAAGCAGTATATCTTGGGCAAAAGTGATATTGAACTTAAATGAAAGATGGTGTTTGGCATCATAAATGCAGCCCGCGGTGGGGTTTTAGATGAGGTGGGCCTTGCGTCCCAACGCATTGGAATCAGGAAAAGTAGCTTTTGCAGGCCTTGATGTATATGAAATCAGAACCAAATCCCTGAATCAGAATTTTAAAATGCATCCAAACATATCGTTAACACCACATATTGTGAAGCTGCCACACTAGAGGCTCAGGAAAGAATAGGTTTGGAAGTTAGCGACAACAATTATTCAATTGTTAAAATAGGCTTCCAAATTAAAGTGATTTTACTTCTTTTTTGTCTTGAAATACAATTATAAACGAAAAATTATATACATGTCAGGATTAATTAGATTTATTGAACAGCCCACGGGTAAAACAATTAATTAGCGGCGTTGCTGTCCAAACAGGTCAGATCCGAAGGTAAACAGGTGAAGTATTAAGCATGGCAATGCCCTAATTTTAGGGGCCATGAAAAAATGTAGCTTCCCCACAAGGAGCGCAAGGCCTGGTAATGAGTGCATTACAGGGCGATAAAGCACAAGGCAGTATTTAGAAGATAATTTAGGGCGGCTTATTTTGGAGGTGGTGTTGAGATACGTCAAATGAAACGACGGTGCCGGAATTCTTGGACATGTTTTGGAAATAAACAAAGCGGAATGTAGAGAATGCATTAAGTCAAAATCTGGAATTGATACAGGGAGCTATGCCGATATTTAAAAAATAGCAGCGCCTAATTGTCATGGGCTTTTTTAAAGCAAGCAAAACTGCTCAAAGTAAATGTCAATGACGCTGGTGGCAATGAATCCACTCTTGGGAAGCATGCTAGGTGGCAACCACAAACGCAAAGTCCTTATTACCACTTTATTGATGCTGATAACGACGGTAGTATTTTAGAACGACGTAGCTGGCATGGTCATGGGTACCAATAAAAAGAAAGGTGGGTTTAGGTGGTTTTAGCTTGGAGGCTTATTTGGCAAATAACCTTTTTTTGAAATTAAAAGTGAAGTTCGAACATATGTTCCGGCTTTTTTGTACGCTTATACTTTCTAAGAGCTCTTTAAAATAATAGAGCGTTAAAAATTTTTTAGAATGAAGAAAAACTTTAATGTATTTTAGTGTTTTTGTTTTGTTAGGCATAGCAATGATAAATTAACAGTTGCTACAGTTTCAAAAAAATACAATAACAACCCACCGATGGCATGAAAAAATTGCCTTTTAATGACAACCAAAAGGCGATACGATTACTATTGCTTAATGAAAAACAGCGTATGAAATATGCATTATTGAACCTGGTTTAACTTTTGGCTTCAGCAGTGTTGCAACAACCAGAAACGGTTTTCTATTCCCAAAATTTATTTAGAAGTAGAAATCAATATTTGGGTAATAAGAATGGAATCAACCGTGTGCCTACAACCACAACGCTATGAATCATTTTATATGAAACTTCAGCATCATTATGATTATAACACAGATTAATGGCTACGAAGTAAATTAACAAATTATATAATTATTTTATTTACTTTCAAAAGAAAAGTACAACCAGCGTCTGGGTACTTTTTTATCCCCCGTTATATAAAACTCATTTTTAATTTTTTCCATTAACATTTGTAAGGAACCTTGCAACCTAGCGGTAATAAAAAGAAAAAAAAGAACTAGAAAAAATAGGAATTTAGGGGTCCCTGGATTGGCTTTAATGACTCATAATATATCTTTGCAAACCATTAAATGGTGGTATGAGAACTTAAAAGAGCGGTGGGGTATTGAGTCTAATTTTAAGCATTCCTAGTGATATTATTAGTTTTTGCTAATTACCAGGCAGCCTCATCTTTAAAGATTGCCAGACCTTTATTGAAATATAATAGGCTTTTACGAAGAGACGTTTTTGGTCCCAGAATGGTACTTTTCAAGGTATTTTATTGGTCCCCATATCGTAAATTCTTGTGATTTTTCCCAATTTACCAAGTGTTAACTGGTATTTTTTTGGCCTGGCTTTTCGGGTCAGTTTAGATTTTCTGGAATATGGAAAAAACAAAATGTTATCTAGAATAGGCCTAGATTTTTGTTTAAATAAAAGGACAAAAGCCTAAAGCTACTTGGCATTCCTAAAAAGGTACCGTGTAAAGGGAACCTAAAGTTTTCTACGCCTTTTCATTTTTAAAAGTCTTCCTACTTCACCTGTTAATGATTTTTATCTTTTCCTGAATGTGTTTAAAACATAGGTATATAGCCACATTAAAGTAAAAATGAAGTATAACCATCTAGACTGGAACTAATTCTTCCTATAAAAAAAAAAATAAAAAAAAAAAAATAAAAGTAACAATCCAGCAACCTGACCTATTTCCTTTGTAAAGGCGTGTCCACAAGCCAGCCAGAAATTGGTGGCCCAAATGAGTCTGAAATTCCCCAATGCCTGGTATGGGAAATGATAACATGCTAGTGCATCGAATAACAAGCCTAAAAATAGGTTTTCTTAATTTATGATTTTTTTCATTTGTGCTTGTCATAAATGTAAAATTGAAGTAATCCAAAATTTTTTAAGGCTCAGGTGAATTAGCCATTTTTTTGGTTATTTAAAAACTTCCAATAGCGGTATAGCCTTGCCCTACGAAAATAAAAAATAAGGCAAATTAGGTGAAATTTTTAGCCTGTATCATACCTCTTAGATTGACCTCAATCCAAATTCTGGAGTTTTTAATAATCAAAATCAAGGGTCAAAAAAAAAATTTCTTCAACAAAAAGTGTTGAGATTTTAAACTATCATTAGAAAAACCTTCAAGCCTAAGAAAGTCCTAGAAACTTAACCAATTTTAAAAAACTCATTTCGAGTTTCTTGCTTTTCAAACTGTCCCCTCTGATCCTGAGGTTGTAAGTTACAGAGTTTTGTTTTCTGAACTCCGCGCAATCATCATACACATATTGCGAAGCTTTCTATCTACCGCGACCCCTTTAGGCTTCAGAGTTTATTGATACAACTCCAAAATATCATGTGTTAAACGTCTTGAAACTTGTAATGCTTCTGGCAAAAAACATCACCACACGTGGAATTTAGCTTGTCCTACTATATGTCCGTTTGGAATATAGGCAATATGTGGCTTTACCCGAAAAAAGGCAACAATGTGATGCTCGGCATTAACGAATACAACTCATATCCTTTATGATCACATAATCTATAAATCTTCTTAAACATGGCTCCCTTTAGGTATTTTCTACTTGGATCTTGTTGGTATCCTTGTTGTTTAAAAACATCATTTGCTTTTGAGGCTCTTTCCTGGAGTTTTTAAAGCAAGCTTCTCTTGAAACATCCTCTCCTATTTTCACTAATTAATCCGTAGAATAGTTTGTTTTTTTACTTCAATCCTAATTTCAATATTGTAACTCTTACAAAATTTCTATATGGTGCCATTTATCTTTCTTTTATTTTTTATTCTGTACATGTCTAGTACTTTAAAACTATTTTTGTTTATTCTTTATTGATTAATATTAAACAAAAATACAGAAGATTTCAACAAATTAAATTAAAAATTTCTATAAAGTTTTTAAAAAAATATTTAATGCCTAGTATTCAGTTCTACTTGGCTTAGTAGAAGATAAAAATTAAAACTTACAAGAACGGCGCTGAAATTTACATTTGCTATGTCTTTGGTAATATGTAATTTCAACTTTTAATTGAAAAAAATGATTGGGCTAAAAATATTGAAATTTTACACCGGGATTCTAAAGTCTTGAAAGGGGTTGATCTTCATATCAAACAAGGTGAAGTAGTTTCGATGTTGGTCCATCTGGAGCCGGAACTACGCTGTTACAAAATTTTAGGAAATCTTGATCAACAATCCAACATAAAAAAAGAAAGTCAATTGTTCATCAAGGATAACTGATGTACTTATTATGATAAAGACCTAGCGAAATTTTGAAATGAACATATTGGTTTTATTTTTCAATTTCCACATTACTTCCTGAGTTTCTCCGCATTAAGAAATGTTTTGCTTCCAGCCTTTATTAAAGAAAACATCAAAAAATGAAGCTGAAAAAAGAGCTAAGAACTATTTTAGACTTTTTAGGCTTATCGCATCGCTATCATCATAAAACCTAGTGAACTTTCTGGTGGGGAACAACAACGCCGTTGCAGTTGCAAGGGCCTTTGGTGAACAATGCCAGCCGTCAATATTCGCTGATGAAACCGAGTGGTAATCTAGATACCGAAAGTGCTGATAATTAACATCAACTTTTTTTTAAACTTCGGGATGAATTTGGCAAGACTTTGTTATCGTTACGCTAACGAAGAATAGCAGATATGGGCCGATCGTAAACTGACCTATGGTTGATGGTCGATGAATCGATGCCCTAATGATCAGCGAAATTTGGAGTTTACTTTAAAACCCTCTATAATCGCCCTATAACAGGCCTAAGGCTAACAGAAAAAGTAATTATTTTTTTACAAAAATTTTTAATTAGCCATAGTTTCTAGTTTTATCTAGGGCTTTTTATGGGTGGTATTACTTCTATGTTAAAGATTGATTTGGGGCGCATAGTGTTGATTGAAGCTGGCCTAAAGTAATTCATTTTATTTGGTCTTTTTATTGGGGTTATTAATAGCTCCTATAGCAGAAGAGTTACTATTTAGAGCCCTTTAGCCCTTGTTTAAGACCAAGTAGTTTTTTATTAAAATTGCTTTTTATGCTTCTGTTCTTATATTTCGGTGGCGGTTACATTTGGTCTAATTTTTGAACTTTTCAGCAGAATACCCTTTGGCTTGCCCCCTACTCGGTTGCTCCGCAAATTTTCTGCGGGTATATTTTTTAGGCTTTATTAGAGTTAAATTAGGACTTCATGGTCGTTTTTTTAATTAGCATGGCCGGTCATAATGCTATTATTTTTACCACTATCTATTTACCCTCCATTTTTGGAGAAACCGCTAACTTCATGAAAAAAAAGCAGATTAAAATTATTTTTAAATGAAAAAGTGGTGGGCCTAATACAACCAACCCTAGTTTTTTAGAAAGTGACCCGATACAAATACCACATAGGTTTTACTAAAAAAGAAGATATAGAAATTAGTGCTTTTTTAACGGCAACCATTGCTTTGGGGTAATAGAAAAAGTATTATTGGCGAACGCTCAAAAAATGATGTCGCTCTAGAAGAGTCGCCTTAATGATTTTATATGACATCATCAAGAGGGTGATTTTAGCACGTTTCGATACCTTTGTACAATAGAACATTTAACGGTGAAGACGCTCCTTTTTTATTAAAGTTTTTAAAAATATCTACACACAACCACAAAGGGTTAGAAAACTGCTTTTAAAGCTCATATTCAGAACAACACCTTGCCAACGCTATTCTGGATTTAAGAGACCTTTTTTGAATTCCCCATCCTAAAAGAACAACAAAACACGTTCAGACCTTTAAAAGGCTCGCGGCCAAACGATAAATAATGTTCTTTACGGTGGATGGTACGTGACGACAGTACCGGTGGGTTTTTGACTTTGGATATGGAGAAAGTATTTCTCCTGCTGCCTTAATCTTGGCCACTAGACGTACATTCTGGAAATGGTCGCTAGAAAATTAATTATTGAAGCGGAAACAAAATGATGCCAAAGCCACTAGCGGAACTTGAAATGCTAACACTGCCCGTACCTTAGATCCATTAGATCCTGTAAAGTACGTATTTCGCTTTGTTTGGTTTGAGGGGGTTTTTGAGAAGTTTTTAAGACTTTTTATTTTCAATTTGTGTAACACGGTATACTAACTTTAAGACTCATAAAGTAAACTATTACCATGAGTAGGCGCTGGACACATGTATATGCTATTAAAACTTTTGGAAAGCAAATCGGAGCTTTTAAGAAAAAGAACGCTGCGCAATAAGAAGAATTTTAAAAAGGAAAATTGATCGTGAAAAACTAATTTTTTAAACGGCCAACTCCCGAACAAAATGATCGCGAACAAAAAGAAAAATTAAAAAACCTATAAACAAGAAGAATTCAGAAATCACTATGCTAGCTTTAATTTGTGACTATTTTGATTTTATTTATTTCTGCTATTTTGGACTATGATACCTTTAATTGTAGTATTTTTGGTCTAAAATAAATAATTTTTTATGGGCCTAAAAACGTTAATCTCTTATACAACGCTGCGCTGGTTTTTGGTTTGGTGGCTTTTGGTGCCGTCAGTTACTTTTATGGCGTGGGTTTTATAAGCCAGTTTGAGGTCACCTGGTGATCTATTTATCTACCTTATTCCAATTTTAGCGATGATCGGGTATTTCGGAAGTAAAATAATTTTCAAAAAACGATTAGAAGCTATCAAAAGCATCAGGATCTCTTAGCTCCCAAACCTTTGTGAACTACCACATCAGCTTCAAATCGTAAATAATGCCTTCATCAAAGGGACCTGCTATTCTAGCTTTTTTTATTTTTATGGGTAATGGGTATACCCTTTATTTTAGTATCGCCGTTTGTTTAGTTCTTTATCTAGCGGGTACAAAGACCAACGAAAGAATTTAACGCTGATACCAGATTTAAATTTTGAGTCCCAAAGAACACGCGACTTTTGCCTAATGAAAAAACTGTATTTAAAATTTTTAAAGTCCTTTGTTTAATTGATGACACTAACAGCACAAAGTCAAGAAATTGGCCGCAAATTTTTGAGCGTTTTAGCGCCGATTAATAAAAAAAGTAGGCCTACGCGGCCGAAAATGAAAAAAGAGTAGTTTTTTATGGGTAATTCAATAACCGGGGCTGGATATCGTATGGAAACCCAAAGCTTTTTAAAAAGAAAACCCCATACATCATAGAGGTATCAGTGGCACAACACCCACAAAATGTTAGTCGTTTTTAAAGCAGATGTTTTATAGCCTTAAACAAAAGCAGTAGTCATTTTAAGCAGGGATAATGATATCGCAGGCAACCGCCCGTCAAGTTCTCGAAAATGATTCAAAGATAATTTTAATTTCGATGGTGCAATTAGGCACAAGCAAACAAATATCAAGGTAATTTTATCTTCCATTCTACAGCGGAATAAATTTAATTGGCGACGCCGAAGTATATCCAGCTGATGAGGTTATAAAATGACAATGTCTTTTATAAAAAAATAGTGCTGAAGAAAATAACTGCGTTTACATAGACTATTAATCACCCCTATGGGTCGACGACAAAAAAGGGATTAAAAATTGAATATTCAGAAGACGGGGTTTCATTCCCACCAAAGGGGTATGCCATAATTGAGCCTCTTTGTACAGGAGGCTATTGGTAATACTTAAGGACAATTAAATAAAGTTTTATAGTTTAGGTATGGCATAAACCCTTTAGTCCAGTATTATAATACGTTAAAATACCGAAACTATATCATCTTTGTTTACATCGTCTTAAAACCAAAAGCCTATTTAATTTTGAAGTTGTAAGCAACAACGATATTCGACCGATGATAGTGGCAGAGATTGTTCATAGCATCGCCAGCTCAAAGATAAAACGCATTTTAAACTATTCGATGCTAAAAATCTGGAATCATAAGTGCATTGCAAACTAACTATTCAAAAGCAATCGGACTTTTGATTACCAGAAATGGATTCTGATGATAATCATGAGCGCCTAACAAATTACAAGTGGGGCTGGTTTGATGGGCGCTTTTGACCACGGAACTGGACACATCGCAATTGGTCAGGTACGTCGTATTTTGGCCAAAAACGGAAATTATGACGGTTATGCGAAACTACGAAAAATGGCTTAAACAGCTTAACAGAAAAAGGAACAAATTAAATAGCGATATTTATGTAGAATGTGTGATCCCATCGCCATGCGGATTGGTCTATAAAAACAGATTTTTGACCGCGTTGATGGCTTTAATGTCCTACTACCTATCCCAGAAGACTATGTTTGGCCCTTTAGATTTTACGAACACGGTTTAAAATGTATTCCTTGTACTGAAGTTTTGCACTTATGGCGCGATTATAGGCCACCAGAACTTCAAGAACTAGTGAACACTATGCTGAAAAATTACTTTTTAGATTTAAAAACTGTTTTATTTTCTTAAATTAGACTATCCAAAGTGATCAAAAATTAGTGATTTGGGGCGCTGGAAAAAAAAAGAAAAAAAATAGCCCAGTTAACTTATTGAAAAAAGGTGCATTTGATTGGGTCTGTGACAATAGTAAGAAAATAGAAAGCATATTTTACGACGTAAAAATGCAATCATCACAAAACGCTACAGCGTACAGCTATCGCAAATACTAGTGACCGTAGCCCAATAAAAAAGAGCAAAAAAGCATTAAAACCTTCTTCACAAAAGAGCGAAAATTGGCCACGAAGACTATTTCTTTTTCTGTTAAACTATTCCTTACTCCAATCTAAATCACAACCAAATAATACTACATCATGGCTAAAAAGCAATACCGAAGTTTTATGTTATAGGAATAATCGAAACGTGGTTTTTTTTACACAAAACAACAAAATTTCGCCTTGGCAAATCCTCAATTTAATTGTGTTTTTTAGAGTGTTTATAATGTCGGTATGACCTCGAAAACACCTAAAGAACGCTTTGAACAAACACAACTGGGATACATCAATAAAAAAGGGTCATAAACTTTCTTCTGCCATTGTTTAATAAACTATGGCAGCTATTACGACAAGTTTATATAATCATATCCGGCCATGAATACTCGAGAAGAACCTTGGCAATGGAAGAGCAGCTAGCCTTAGAAATTAACGTAGGAAAAGATATGCCGTTTGGTTCAATTAAATTTCAGCGCCTATTCGTTTCTATTTTCATATTTTTTTTTTGATCGAAAAGCCCAACGGAGCAAAACACCTCAGGGCTTGCCTAACGATCTCTTTAAAAAAACACTTTTTTTGATCACTGAAACCTTGTCCGTACAGCTATACAATTTTTAAGTATATTTGCGAAACAAAACAGCGAAATGCAATTTAAACATCCAGAAATTCCTTTGGGCTTTACTACTACTATTAATTCCTGTATTGTTCATACTTTCAAATTAAAGACGGCTTTAAAAAAAACACCGTTTAAACCAATGTAAAAATGTTGCAATAAAGTGGTCGCTGAAATCACAAAAAGGCAAATCTTTAAAAAAGTGGCTTTTACTAGTCACAAAGACTATTATTATTTACCCGCTTTATCGTAGCGTTTTACCCAAACTTTTTTTTGCAAACAAAACGGCAACTACGGGGAGAAAAAGAACGCGTTTATTTACCTAGACAATTCTTTTAAGCATGCAGGCCAAGAAAGGAAATACTTCTTTTGCTGAGAAGCAATTCAAGAAGTGCTAAAAATGTGGCCATCACCAAAAAATAAGTCTTTTTACAAACAATCATACGTTTAAAAAAAAACGCGTTTTAAGGCTATTCAAAATGATTTTTTATCCTTAAGAGCTATTCAGCTGATCAGCTTTCATTGAGTGAAATTGAAGCTGAAAGCAAAAACCTATTTAGTAAAACCAAAATACAGAAAAAGACTTAAATTGTTATTTCTGAATTTCAAAAACACGAGGTTACTTGGTGTTTTTTTCAGAAGTTCAAATCTTCAAGTAAACCTTGTAAAGCAAGTGGCCGACGAACTTTAAAGCCTAGCTATTGACAGCATTTACATCCAAAAAAGAAACGAATGACAGTGTAGAATATTAATGTACTACTATCTTCCAATGAGGTTTTAGAAAATACGCCCAAGCAATTTATGATGCTGATAAACTGATTGCAAAAACTGCTGCGGGTATCTTGACAAAGAATAAAAAGGCTTGGTTAGTTTCTCATTACCTGCCAATCAACTATTTTAAGGACGTATAAACGCTTTCTGATGTGGGCTGATTAATGACAATCATTTTATTTTACATTAAATAAAAAGGATAGAATAAAGTTTTTAGTCATCGGTGATGCAGCCACATTTTTAGAAAAAATTTACACGAAATGATGAATTTGAGTGAAAGTACTTGCTTTAAAAAATTTAAATTCAGTAGCATTTGAAAACGCAGAATTTAAATCGTTCTAAACGATTTTAGAGGCTATTTCCAGAGCCCTTAAAATACAGGCTTAGTTTCATTTCCTCTAGAAATAAAGGACACACTTACCTGTAATTCCGAAAGTAACAAGTACATCAATTCCTATAATTCTTTTTTTGAAAAACTTTAATCTACCCTAGGTTGAATTTAATAATTTTAATCAGAAATCACCAGTATCAATTTTAATCAATCTTTATAATGCTAATGTTTTTGATAACAAAGGTGAACTAACTTTCAATATCAAGCACCACACCTTATTGGCTTTTAAAAACAAAAGGCAATCTTCGTACTCTCGTTTGGCCAACGAACCCTTTTCTTAACGGGCGAAAAAGGAATTTTAACATGTTCTCCGCTTCATTTAGACCCTGAAAAGAGTACCTTTCAAAACTTCACCCTTAATTGTCGCCACTTTTTTATAAAATGGGTTTTGAGAGCTTAGACAGAGTAACTATATTCTCAGAATTGGTACAAATAATGACTTAGGATATTCCCAGTGCAATTAGCCGAAAAGATGCTATTTTAAAAGTTGCCAAAATGACTTTGAGTTTATCCACAACAACAGGCCTTACGCGAATAAAGTTTGTTTTGAATTTAAGCGAAAATCCTAAAAGAAGATGGTAATTAAATCTAATGAAAAAATAAGAAACATCCTGAAATCATATCAGTTTTAATTATCCAAGACGGAAAGTGATCACGTTTTTTATGGCTGATAAATACCTTGAACGGCCAAACAAATCAAACATCAATATCACTTTATTTTGAAAAATTTAGAAAAAGACAATACGATACGTGAGCTATGGAATTGGTTTTATTATTTTAGCATGCCTATTCGCTTTCATTGAAATTGGTATTACCCAAAATTTTTAAAATGACACATACTTTTTAAAAGCGGCCAAAATAATTGATGCTCTAACCTGAATTCATCTTAAAAAAAAGAGATGTTTTTATAAAAATGGTGTTATTGAAGCTATTGCTTGGTTCAACCTAGAGCCCGAAAAACAGACGGAAACATAATTCAGCTAGTCAATCTGCATATCTCTGTTGGATGGTTTTGATTTTAGAGCGTATTCGTTCGGAACCTGGTCACGAAGAAAAGAGAAACTATTGAAAACGGACTTTTAACGGCAGGGATAAAGTTGGTTTTACGGATCTAATTCTGAATCAAATACGAATCCAACTACCCGACTCTAGCGCTGATATTGTTTTTCTAAAAAGGACTTCGGAGGGGGCAAGCGACCACTACACCCCTTAGGGGCTTTAAACCGTAAAAATCTAAACGGGGAAGCATTAGCGAGCTTTTTGATATGCAAACTGCTGGAGCTGTAGGTTTAGTGATTTTAAGCAGCCCGATAAATAATAGTAACCTACTAAAAATTGCTTTGCAATAATGCGCAGGTTTGCTGCTTTAGTGGGTATTCATTTCCTATGGACACTCAAATTTGCCGGAAAAGGCATTGTGAAACGAAGAAAAAAACCACTACCTTCTTAGGCTTAAAAGGGAATTCCTGCCTTAGCTGAAGAGTTTTACAAATCGCAAAGAGATTTGTTTATTTTGGCCTATACCGGCGGAAAATTACACATCCTCCCCATTTTCTACAGCTAATGCTGTGAAAACAAATTGGCTGCCCGCTAAGAAAAAAAGGATTGATGTAAGCTGTAGGTGGCCATTCCATACCTATATTTTAACGGATGATCGTTGGAAGATTTTTGATACAAATTTTAAGCTTATGCCTCCACACGCACTAAAAGCGACACTAAAGTATTACTAAAAGCTTACTAGCCATGGCACATAGATTTTGGTAACTTAGCGACCCAATAATGCCACTAGATACGGAAGAAAAATTATAGAATTTTGAACAATGCCGCTTACGGAACCATTGGTTGAAAGCCGGCCTTCGGATCTTAAAATCAGCTCTTTGAATTTAGACACTACGATTATGCCTATTAACCAAAAGGAAGAGAGCGCTAATGGTTTTACAACGCCAAACTAGCTAAAGGAGAAAAGGCCTGCCTAACCCTATTTTAAATCCTTGCACCAGACCATTTATTACAAAGAAATATTTTTATTCAACGAGTAAAGAATATGCATTTATAGGAGAAAGTTGAAAAGGAAAAGTTTTGGTAATCAATTTCTATAATGGAACTGTTTATTTTAAAACACTTTTAAGGCTTATAATTTTACCAAAATAGTAACCTTAATAATACGCTTGTATTACCAAATGGGGCAATCGACTAGAGAAGAAGCAGGAAACAATGGCCATTATTAATTACTATGTTACGATCTTTGCTTTTTACTCATACTTTATTTTTCCCAAAATCTAGGAGCCAGTAAAAAAATGAATTGTAACGGTTTCATGTGGGTCAATCTTAAGAATTTGGATACTTATATC
>Ga0163217_1067885_pt1 | contig 15861 bp, 19 predicted proteins | sample SynspAceP_FD_185933 | JGI IMG/M metagenome (GOLD analysis project Ga0163217, IMG submission 185933) | Saline lake microbial communities from Ace Lake in Antarctica - Synechococcus sp. Ace-P (PacBio error correction) | ecosystem: Environmental > Aquatic > Non-marine Saline and Alkaline > Saline ...
AGAGAGAGATGTTTGCGTTAGCTGCATAAGGCTCACTGGTCCGTGGTTGTCACAGTGAATCGCCCGTGCGATGGTGCAAGTGGCCGTCGACCAGCTTAATCGATGTGGTCCAAACCAATTGCGGGAACGGCTCGTGGGCCCCACAATTTGGGGCCCTGTGACAATGGCCCGTAATCGTTGCCCGCCGCCATTGATGGTCGGGGCCGTGCCACGCAAATCAGGGTTTCGTGGCGGAGATGTTCAATCGGCGTGCTCTTTTTCGACTTGGCCGTCGTCTCGGACGTGGAAAATTGCAATGTGGCCCATCCGTGCCAGGTTAAGTCCAACGTGATCGCCCGTGCTTGAAACGGCCCGGTTGGGTGGTTTCGCAAATTCGCGCCCCGTGCTGGTGGTTCCGTGATTGGTGTGGAGATTCGACTCTGGTTTGCCTTTTGAGCTAGGAGGACTGTTTCCATCGCGTGTCATGACCCGTTGGTCAACCAAACGCGGAAATGTTGGTTTTCATCGGCGAGCGCGTAAAAAACGTGCTTGCCGTCCCGCCGCGGAACGGACGATCCGTCGCTTTTGGAGCAATCGCAACCGTTTGTGAAATGGCGGGCCCAATCGGCTCATCGAGCGTTTCGCAGATTTCTGAAAGCAGCGCTGACCCGCTTCCCAGCAAATCAAATAACCTCAGCCGTTTGGGGATCCCAGGGCCTCGAAAAAATCGCCGGGCCGCCCGCTCAGCAGCGTTCCGTGTCGATCTGCAATCCGCAATCGAACCATGGCCCAAGCAATTACAGGCTTTGGGCTCGTCGAGTCGGTCGCTGTTTTCGGTTGTTTTTGCCTTTGGCCCATGAATTTCAACTGTTGCGTAGTTATGCAAGTGTACTGCTGCTCTGGCTGAATGTCAAGTGACTTCCAGGCAAGAAATCGCGGGAATCGTGTTCGAGCACCTCCCGACTTCGGCCGGGTCGCGCCCTGATCCCCCCCCCCCCCGCCCTCGGCACCCGGGGTCATTTGCAACCGTTTTGCAGTCGCGTTACCTATACAACCGGTTTCGTAACATTCGAAGCCGATCCATGCCCGTACTTGGCCGCTACTACTGGTTTTATTTGTGTTCTGCATCATCCGGCCGCGTCGATCATGGGCGGACGGTTTTGTCCAACGGCTGTTACGGGATGACCATCTGCGGACACAGCTCCTGATGATTGGCGTCGGCGGTTTTAATGCTTGGCAATCGCACTTCTGCATCTGAATGCCGCACGGCGTCCAAGTGCTCGGTCAAGTGCCAAGATGGCCTTGGGAGCTTTGCCGACTGATCGTGATGTTCTTGATGATCCGTTTTGTTCCATCACTCATGACTCACAGCGGCCCCGATAACGGGCACGAATCACAGTAAGTCTGGGAACGAAACCATGGGCATCACACGAAGCGATCAATTCGCATGCACACAACGCCCCCGAAAAAAAGTATCAGTTGGCTGCCTGTTTTCTTTCGGTTGGCGTGCACACGCCTCGTCCGACGGTGTCGCGCTAGCCAGTAAGCGTTGCTGAATTGATTCCCAGCACCGGAAGCGTGGGCTTTCGGACTGGCCGGATTGGGAACGTTTCCTTGGCCGTCGCTCTGCACAAGCCCGCTCGACGCTTTCGCGACAACCACGGTGATGCACAAGCAACACTGGTCGCGATCGCCCAGAACGCTGCGAAATCTCGCCGTTTCTCGCTCGCCTGCCAGATCCGGTGCCGCCGCGGTTTTTCTTCGGCGCAACGCAGTTTCACTGGGGGGATCACTTCTCGCTGGGACTGGTCCGTCTCGTGCAGATTCTTCATCGGTATCGCGATGGCGGACTTGTTTGCCCGAGTGCGTTCCACGAACCACGATCGCTGGCAGCTGACGTTCGCCTGGCTCTGGGGAGTGGCAATTGCCCGGTGGGAATCGAAATTTGGCCGGACACAAATTCACGATCATGCGCCCACTCTTGGGCGCGCACACGGATCACGGACCGAGCATGAGCCCGATCATGTGCATTGAGCATTAATTCCTAAAAAAAACTTTCAGAACCAACTCCTGCGCAGTTTGCATACCTATTGGCATGTGCGGTTTAATGCTGCTTTAAACTTACTTTTTGCCGAGGAGTTTCAGTGAAGATGGTCGAATACACACGTGGCCTTTGCTTTCGCCGTGAATGGCGCTTGCTTTTTTTCGGGCCTGCTCAACGCCGAACAGCCCGCCGAATACAGCCCACTCGTCATTGCGGTGGCGAATCAGGAATTGGCGTCCCGCTTTTGCCCGTCACTTCATAGCGATTTTCCGGCTGTCCTGTAAACTCGATGCCAGTGATGAGGGGGATATCTGCGTGTTGACATCACGGGCACTCGCAATTCGGACAGCAACGTCTGTTCGTCTACGAAAGCGACGGTGAACTCGCTGCTGCAAAGCACTGTATCGCGAGCGGCTCGTTCAGCACGGCGGTGAAGACCAATCGACGCGACGCGTTCGTGCGGCGACGTGCTACCACAAGCAGAGCCCCTTCAAGGGAACCGTTTGCCTGGCAACGGCCTCCGCAGCCCTGCACGCGGCACCTAACCGCACAGCTCCAGTCCTGATCCCACTCTACGAGTTGCCAGCCATGACAAGCAGAAATTCCCCGAGTCGCCTTCCCGTTACCGTTCTCAATCCGGCTTTCTCCGGGCCCGGAAAAACCACGCTTGCTCAATCAATACCCTGACCAACCGCGAGGGACCCTTTCGCGTCGCGGTCATCGTGAACGACAGAGCGAAGTCAATATCGACGCGGACTGATCAAAAACGGCGATGCGAATTCTGTCGCGGACGCGAGAGCAGCTTGTCGAAAATGTCCAAACGGCTGCAATCTGCTGCACGCTCGCAGAAGACCTGCTTATCGAGTCCGCCAACTGGCTCGCGATGGTCGCTTCGACTATTACTTCAATCGAAATCAACCGGACATCTCCGAGCCGATGCCCGGTCGCCGAGACGTTCACGTTCAGGATGAAGAGGGCAATAGTCTTTCGCAAGTGCTGACCTGGACAACGATGTCCCAGTCGTTGACGCGGGGCAAATTTTCATAACGGCATTTTCGTTTCATGGGACGACCTCAACCGATCGGCGGATGGGGCTCAATGAAGATGACCAACCGGAACAATCGTCGACTTGTTGGTCGATCAGGTCGAATTCGCCGACGTGATCATCATCAAACAAGAACCGATCTTGGTGACGCCGTATGACTTTGGAACAGTTGACAGCGTTTGATCGGGAAGAATGAAATCCGGAAAGCCAAGGATCCATTCATTTCCCAACCAAAAGAGAGTCGCCGTCGAATTGTCCGACAATCATGGGACGGGGCGGTTTCTTCTTGGAAGATGCCGAATCGAACCTGAATGTTTGCAGAGTTTCCAAGCGGCGAAAGAAACAACGGAAACGAAGAGTAAACGGCATCCGCGACTTCGTGGTATCGCGCCCGTCGGACCCTTTCACGCCCAGCGTTTGTTCCGAATGCCGATGGACGCGGGGCTTCGAGGCGGGATGCTCGCCGGTGTGCTTCGCAGCAAGGGCTTGATGTGGAATCGGCATCAAAAAACACGAACTGGGCTTATGACTGGTCGCAGGCGGGGTGCTCGATCGCATGGACCCAGCGGGATTCTGGTGGGCCGCCGCGCCGGAGGAAGATGGCCGACCGGTCAAGAAACCAATCGACGAGATCGAGGCGAACTTCATCGGTGAACATGCCGGACCGCAAGCAAGAGATTGTCTTCATCGGCAACGCGATGGATGGAGAAAACATTCGCCAGCCTCCTCGACGCCTGCTTTGGCTGACCGAATCTGGAGTATGTGTGGCAAGGTCCAGACGTGTGGCGAGTTTACGCGACCCGTTTTCCGGCCCAGTGGACTGGGCGATCCAAAATGAAATGGAGGAGGCTGTGGCAATGAGCGGAGTTACACTATAAGCCTTTGTGAGCGTGCCACGGCTGGCAAGTTGATGCACCGGCAAAGCGTTTCCGAGCTGGCGCGATTGGGTCGAATCGTCGCGTCAGTTTGGCTGTGCGAATCATGCGCGGCGATGCCGTTTGTCATCGCGTTTCTGCAAACGCTCGGCTTTGAGCTTTTCTGGCCGAACGAGTCGGTTTCATCAATGGTGGCGTTGGCGTGTTTGTTGATCGCGATCGTGGCATTCGTTCCAGGTTGGCGAAAGCATCGGCGGCTGATACGGTCGTCGTCGCCCGTTCGGGCTTGATCCTGATCCCGGCGCGGCTTTCGGTTTGACAGTGACTGCTGTGCGACCTGCAATTCCTTCCGGTGCTCCAGTGCCACGGACAGCAAGCGACTGCCATCGATTTATGTTGGCGAGCATGCGATGGCAACGGAGCAACCAGTATTAGCTTGAACGCACGCCAACTGAACTTAACCGGCGTCAAGCTTTCCTCGCAACCTTTGGCATTTTGGGATGACGCCGTTGGGCGAAATGCTGTTGGTCAGCGCGCAATCTACTGAACAGACGCTACGGCGCCTGTGCGGTGCTTGCCAGATCCCGCGCGATGTGGAGGCGTAACAACATGATTTACGAATGTGATTGTTGGTCGGTGCGGGTGCAGCGGGCGTTGGAGTGATGTCGCACTCAGCATGCGGGGATCGAAAATGTTCGTTTCATCCTCGACCGTCATCGGTGGCGCGGTCGTTCGCCCGCTTGGCCCGCCGAAACTCGTTTCATCAACTCCTTCCTTTCCGACCAATTCGATCGGGATGCTGACCTCAATTCGGTGCCATTGGGTGTCGCCCGCGTTCAGCTTGAGGTGGAACATCCGACCGGTCAAGAGATCGCGCACACCTGCGCGTGTTGCGGAGTTCTTCGAGTTGCCGGTCCAGACCGGAATCGTTGCGACCTGCGAGTCAACCAAATCAGGCGAGCAGTTCATTTGTTGAAACTCAAGGTGAACTATCGCGGCAAGCAATCTGATTTTGGGCGGCGGGCAGTTTCAATATTCCCCAGGCTCAACGGATTTCCAATCGGCAGCGAACTTTGTTCGCCACAACCGCAAACGAATCGGCCAGCTAAGAAGAACATCGACGGCGATGACTTCAAATCATCATCGGTGGTTACGAGAGCCGGGTCGATGCGGGCGTATCACTCGCTTACAACGACAAAGGGTGTCCGCTTGTTTCGATAAAGGCCGTCCGTGAAGGCGATTCCGTCGGACACGAAGCGTTTAGCATCTCCACCTACTCGCCTCGAACGAATGCGAGATAGCATTGGTTCGAGAATCAAGTGGAAATGTTCCCAGAAAGCCGTCAAACCTCGGTTACCGCTTTCGCGAGGGGTAAATTTTACGGGCACATCTACACGATGGGCGAAGCTTTTCAAACACTCACACCACCGCTACTGGCCTGGCCGGGATTTGAGGAAGTGTGCGGATGGTAATCGGAATGGTTCGTTCGCGTGACGACCTGGATTTCCGTGCTGAGTCAGCACGACGAATCGACGATCACGGCCGGGCATGTTCATGCGGTCCGTCGGTGCGTTCATGACAATCAATGTTTTCTGTTTCATTACAAGTACCGCCAACGCTTCGCAGTGGTCGCCAAAGGCGATTCGCAACGAATCTTGGGGCTGCCGGCCGAAGAGCTAGAACGTATCGCAAATGGGGCATCGTTATCTCGATTGATCTATCCTTGTTTGCGCGGCGAGGAGTGCGTGTGTTTGATATTATTTAGACTGGGAGCAATTGAAATGGTGCAAACTCTTTTACGAAACGCAAACCGCGACCTTTTGTGGTGCGTTGGCAAGAGAGTGTCGGCTAAGTCGCAATTGATCGCGTCGCTCACCGTGCTCGCAGGGATTGAAACTTTCGCGCTCACCGTTTTCGGTTCCAGCAATACGTCGCCGCTGACGAAAACGTGTCTTCATTCGACACGCTGGCAATACTGCGCAGTTCGATACCGAGACGACACGATTTGGCGTTTGATAGCACTGGACGAAATGACGTTGTTGTTGCAGTCGTCCAGGCGACGCACTTGATGACGATTTGGCGACATGCTTGTTCGGCTGGTCGCAAGCAAACGTGGGGCGATCGGGCAGTTACTTTTTGGGAACAAGGTGCACCGGGTTGAAGCGTCGCTTCGAAGGCGATCGAGCGATTGACGCAAAGATGGCAAGCGTGACCTGGTGGCCAATCGACGCCCGGCGACCGTCGGCGTTTGCAGCAAGAGAAATTGCTGAATCGGCGTTAGCTGAACCTCGAGTGTTCACGAAGTCGGCGAATCACGATGCGGGGCTGTTGGCGGAATCGAACCCAAAGGCCGGGCCGTTTGAATCATCGTCTCATCGGGCCGTCTGTTTTGGCGATCGCTTTAATCTTGCCTTCCGCGCGCTGGGCGACGATCTACGGTGCCCATCGTTTGGCCGACATTTTTGAATTCGCCCGTCCACAATGCCGTCACCCCCGATCGTCGCGTATGTCGACGCCAATTTTCCCCGCATGGCGAGAGTGATCTTGACATTGACGCAAAGCGATTTCGCTACGGGTTTGCTCACATGGGCCCGTTTCTTGATTGTCCTGGGATTACCGACGTGCTGCTATTTTTCGCTGATCCTTGGAATCTACAAAACAACGGGGTCTGGTCGAACGGATCACACGGGGCACCTGGCATGCCGCTGGTACGAACCATTGGGACTGGCGGGTCGCGACTTAGTGGGCGCGTGATGATGGGTTTCGGTGCAACGTGCCTGCGGTCATCAGCACGCGAGCGGTGCGTGGTTGTTTCAACGGCAACACCGCGATTTCGGGCGGTCCCGCTTTCGGCAGTGCTTGCAAGTTACCAAAATTGCCTGCGACGATTAGCGGTACTGGCGGCTGCGGCAGCGACGACTGGCACCAGCGGTTATGACGCTTTCGCTCGCGTTCTAGGTTACTTGCTCATCGACGACGCTGTGCTATTTGCGATTGAACCGCACGGCTCAAGCAACGCAATTCGCTGAACGTTTTGATACCCCGGCGCGTCGTTTCTGCAGTTGGCCAACAGGGAGCGGGCTGTGGCGAAGAATCATGGGGGACGTGAAGCAAAGTTTCTGCTGCAAGCGATGCCGATCTTCCATCCTGATTTGTGTCAACCGCATCACTGCTTGCCAAAGTTTTCGGTATTTTGACGCGTGCGCGAAGGGTATCGATCGGTGATGAAGCCTCCTTTCAATTTCCGCCGATGCCGCGCTCCGGTCGTCCTGGCGTCGATTCGCAAAGACGGGATCTTCCTGTTTCGCCGCCGATGAAGGGGCTCGCGATGCCGAATGATGGCAGTTCCAGGCTTTGTTGACTGCGGGTCTATTTGGCAGGCGTGTTGCTACCGTGTCTCGTCACCTCGGCGCTGACGATCGCCAAAGAAACGTCAATGGAATCCGCCAGCTTGATTCTACTCCGGCAAGCGACTTTTCGCGAGCGTCTTCACAGTAGTGCTCGCTTGGGAGGAAGTGGTTGTCATGATTTTTCCAACGAAACAATGAATTCCGACACGACTCGCAATGGGGGAATTAACGATATGGACGCTGAATGCGGTGATCGGCAAGCGCCGGATTGCCTGAAGCCAACAGATATGGTGTTTGGGGCCGGACATCAAGCGTGCCGAAGGGAACTGGTTGCTCGAGTTAGGCTTCACGCACGCCGCCGCCCCGAAAGACCAAAAAAAACTGTGCGAGCGTTTCACCTCTCGCTGTCGCAAAGTCCAAGCGTATCGTGGCTGCGTGCTTTGTGTTTTCTTCGGAGGACGACACGAAAGGTGGTGTCTTCTGGAACGCTACGTTGTTTCGCCCACAGTTTACCGAGCAATCAGATTGACCGTCGGCCTGGGCCTGTGAAGACTTGCCCGTCGATGGCGACCCGACGCTGAGCAGAGTATCCGTTGTCGACTGATGATGAATGGAGCTGACGAGTGTGATCACGGGTATGGAAGGTAAAATATGTTAACACGTTTGGGGATCGAACTATCGCCGCGAGTCATTGAAAGGTGGACAACGCAAACGTTGGTATTTACCTGCCGAGCGATGAACGTGCCGTCTGGCGGCACGTGTGTCACTCGCCGTCGCGCAAATAACCTGCAACTTTTTGGACACGAAGGTAATCTGATTGTGGAGTAAGCGAGAATCGATTTCCCCAAGAACTAATGAAGCATGGCGCGACTGCATCACGATTCGGTGCGGGTTGACGTTGAACGACAAGTACATCGAACAACGATTGACGGACTTCGTCAATCTTGACCATCCAAAACATCCGAGTTCGCGGAAGCTCTATGGTTCTCAAACAGTTGGCACCACCATCCGTTGGGTTTGAACGAGCGGCGAGCGGAAGCGAACGGCAAGTCGAAATGAACAACAAAACTACTGTGACTGTCCCTTTTCCGGGTTTCTCGGTTCGGGAAAAACAACGCTGTCAATCATCGTGGCTCTGCAATCGCAAAGGGACTTCGCGTTTGCGTGATCGCATGACATGAGTGAAGTCAATATCGATGGCACAACTGGTTGCAGGGGGTTGATCTAAGCTGAGCCGCACTGATGCCAAAGCTGATCGAGTCGACCGGCATCAGTTGAACCGGTTTCCGTGCAAGATACGTTTACTTTTGCTGTCAGCGAATGGAATCGCGCTATCGGAACTCGCGGAGCTCGACCACGATGGTTACGGTCGCGATTGCGCTAATTTCATGAACGACCCTCTGCGCGTCGGCAAAGACCTCAAAACGTTGGCCAAGCGGCGGCGAAGAATGACGTGCGAACGGTCCCCTCCGATTTGTTGACCGAACAAGGTCGAGTTCCTGCAAACGTTGATCGTTGCTCAATAAGCCGACAACGGTCGACGAGAAAACAACTCGGCACGATCGAAGCGTTTCCCACGAGCAACTTAACCACATGCACTCAAGTTGCGGAGCGAGTTTGCCTCGGTCTCGCTCAGCAGATCCGGCTTCGATAAAATTGGCATTTGGGTCGCAAGCGGGACGTACGCTCGGCTCGATTTCGGAGGCTTCTGGTGGGCCGCGATCCGGCGCGCCATTTGGCCTGAATTGGCCTTCGATCCGCACGGAGGAATCGAAAGCCGATGGAACGAGAAAGTGGTGTTGTCCGCCAAGAACTGGTGTTCATCGGCATCGGCCATGATGAATCGGCCTGTACGCTCGCTGCAAACCTGCTGTTGACGGACCAAGAACGACAGGCGGTCCGATCGCTGGGTCGCAATTGCCAGACCCATTTCCCCCACTGGAATGTTACGGTGACGAAGCCCTCTCACGACTGCAATAACCGACCCATGAAACCATCTCAATGGTACCTGCTTATCACTCGATCATTACGTCGCTTTCATTGTTTGTATTGCAATCGGCTGTCGACCTCCAACGGACACTGTATCCGAGTGCGAGTTTGGATAACGCGTCGCTGTCGTAGTTCGGCGGTTTCGCAACTGCCGCAGGTTCGTTTTCAAGAGAGCCGAGTTGCCGGTCCTGGTCCGAATTTGGTGTCGACTTCAACGCCCCCGATGGTCAGCAGGTCAAGTCGGACGATCGTGCCCTTGTCAGCGTTTAGATCAACGAGTCGAAGTGGTGAGAGTCCGACTTCAAACCGTCCACCGCCAGCCTCGTTGCCCAATTGGGAGGCACCATTTGTCCGACGTATGTGCTGTTCCAAACGGTGAACCCGTGCTGACCACGAAAGCTTCCGATCTCGATGGATTTTTTGCTGGAGGGTGAAAGTTGAAAGGCTGACCGTAAGGACAGACTTCCAGTCTGTGACCGAACGCCCGCATGAACAACCGTCGGAAATGGCGCAGGATCCCTCGCGTTAAAGCGTGAAATCATCAACCTCAGATTAGTCATTCGTTATTTTGTCAACTCTCATTTGTCACCGCCACGGTTTCAAAATGACAAATAACTAATGTCAAATAACTAGACTAATCCACGCTCACAGGAAATTGTTTCCGCGGTAGGATTCCACCCGTCCCAATAACTAATTCTTGCTGGAGTATCGGATCCCCAGCTTTGGTCCCTATGCGGTGACCACCAATCGGCAGCGTGTAGAACACGCCGAACGCAAGAATCCAGAGGCGGCACGAATATATGACCACGGCACGCTTGCAATCGCCCCGAACGCGGACCATTTTTCGCCCGAATGCTTGTAAGACGAACGCCGACCACGCTTAATGAACTCGCGATACCGGCGGCAAACAAAGCGATCACGGCGTAAGGCGGCTACGGGGTGCCTGATGAAGACGCCCGCGAACTACGCGCCTCGCTGACGGGCAATGAAGCAATCAATGCAATCCCCAATAGGCGCCATCGAATAGCTCGACGCGGTTTTGACCCGGACGTCACCCCGCATATCGTCCATGCCGATGGTTCTTGCTCCGCACGAAGATGCTTTCGACGAAAGGCCGTGCGTAACATCCAAGCTCCGACACACAAAATCAAAATCGCGCTGATCCACTGCAGCGATTGAAGTGACGGTTTCGTTGTCGTGATCGTGATCGCCCGTGGTGAATGTGGTTGGGGCGAGGTTGTACAGCGACGCGCAGACCAGCAACGAGACGAAAATGTGCCAAGCACTCGACACCCCATCACATTTCGGATGCCAAAAGCTGCGTCGCCGCTGCCGAAAGGTAGATCAACAATCGCGTCTTCCCGGGTGTCCCGGTTCCAAAGCGTGCAGCGCTCCGAGAAAGAAGGGCGATCCCGAGGGTGAGTTTGCATTCGATGATCGTGCATGAAATTCTTTTCTCATGCAGCCGCGTCGTAGCGAACTTTGACTTTTGAACACGACAGCCGGTTTCTGGCAGCGGGTTCAAACCCAACCCGCATAGATTCCTCCTCCAGTTTCCTGGTCCACCCGTGTTCTGTTTGTGCTAATTTGCGGAAGGTGGCGACGCCTCCTAATGGGATCAGCGATCTCCCTTTCTTTTTCCTCAATTCCACAAAAAACGGTAGCGTCAACTTCGCGTTTTGGGGTAAATTAGAGGCCGTCAAACTCCCGAATTTGTTTGGATCGTTTAACTGTCGCCTCGACTCTCGGAATCGGAAAACGCATAGCGACCCGTTTTACCCTTATCCGATCTACGCTGGACAGGAATGGTTTCGTTGCCGTGAAAAAAGTTCGAATTGGCGATTGTTGCGAGCGGTGAAAGCAATTGGAAGCGGTCGCTGTCCTACGCGGTGATTGGTGCAACCGGTCCGCCGGCATGGGTTTCCGCGGATCGATGAGGCAGCGGTAGAAATACTCAGGATGTCGATATCCTGTTGCGGGGGAAAATTTTTGAGCAAGCGAAAGTAGCGCCGAAGCGGCTGGGTTTGTCTATCGCAAAGCCGCCGGGATTCATTTCTTCTCGATTCACTGAAGGCAAGTTTCGTTGATGCCGTGGCATTGTGCCTGAATAGCTGGTCGAAAGGTGCGAGCCGAGTACGAATCGCCCAGCTCCAGAACGTTCTCGATTCGAGCGTGGTCAAGATTTCCAGTTTGTCTTCACTGCCAGCCCTGGTCGAGATTTGAAGTTGAATCATTTCGTCGCAAGGACCCAGACGCATCTGCTCGACATGCTCGAAATGCTTGATCGATTCGACTTGGCCGCTCGATTCAGCCCAACACTACCGGCCCGATTGCCAAGAATTGATCGGATGACCCTGAGGGTTAGTCGAATATTCGAAGGGCGCTTCGGCTGACTGCTTGGCCTACGAGATGCGGCATTAGTGCGTCGATCCCGCGACTGGAGGCGAAACCGAATTCCGCGACTGGGTGTCGGCAACCGCTTTGGCCTGCGAATCAAATTGACCCAAAACTCAATCGATAGAACACGTTCAAGGCGACCCAATTTGACGACGACACCGGTCAATCGTACGTCGTTTAAGTACCAAGCGCCTCCATCACCGTAATAACACGAACCTGGAGAACGTCACCCGTTCTGAGCTTGCAGATAGACGGTATAGGCCAGAGATGGAGATCGGCTCTGCGTAGACAGATAGATCATCAGTAGTCGCGATCAATCGTCGCGGTACACCGTTTCTGTAAATAGCCGAGCATATACAGAGAGACTATATATTCACTCCACCAGGATCACCAAAACTGGCTTCAAATTCTGCGGCAACCGAACCACGCAAACGCCGTTCATCGTTGGGAGTGAACGTAAGAACATTCTTCGCAAAAAATCGTTGTCGGCCCGAACGCTGGCGGGTCGAGGGAGATAGATATACGTGGAGGATGACATGTTAAAGAGCACTGACTCTCAAACTTCAACGATTGATCGTCGTTGTCGTTCGTAGAGCGAATCGAGCGCACGAGCGCTACGAGATGTCATCACAAGTGGGTATACCAATGGACTTATCAACCAGCGTGATCGGCATGCCATCAGCTTCTATTGACGGTGATCGGCAGACGCGCCCATTCGAAATAAGGAAGGCGTCTCAAATACTGCCAGGATCGGAGAGAGCAACTGTCTAAAATGAACGCAAACGTCTCGCCCAGACCGTACTTGCCGCGCGAAGAAGCGATGCTCTGCCGATTTCTTCGTTGATGACCAGGCGGCGTTAGCTCGTAATCGTTCGAGTAAGTCGCCAATCGCAAATCGTAACGACCGCCTTGTGTCTCTGCCACAAAGGAGTTTGTTTTGGTGAATCCTGCCTTGCAACGTTACGTTTTCCAGTTACAGCACCTCGGATTAGATGCAGCTGGGGGAAGGATGAAACATGATGATGGCGAAATTCGAAGCTATCGCCGTCTTGCACCCTCCCGATGACTAACCAGGTGCACCCAATCGTCCGCAGACAAGGGTAGAACACGAGAGGATCGGAAGATTTGACATAAAACGATCGTCAAATGCCCACGCGGCGGTGGAGGCGATGGCGGAGGTGTGGTCCAATGAGGATGTCCCGCGTTGGTTTTGGGCAGAGAGGTATGACAACCGTTTTGCTCACTCCGTTCGTTCGTTAGTCACTACCCCCGCGCCAGGAAAGCGATAAGCATCTAAATCTGGATCAAACAATTGTATTCTGCCGCGCAGTGATTGGGTTTTGATAGCCGGTAAGTGGCCGGATCGAGGTTCGTTTCGATTGTCCAATCTTTTTGGGGAAATAATTAATCGGCTCTCGTCATATAGAACGTCTTTAATATTTAACTTCGTTAGGATTATGTCATCTTCTTCAGGAACGTACACCTGACGAGCAGTGATACTTGAAAGGATGTCACTAATTGGGGTTCGAAGTAATCGTCCCGAGTCGGGAATCGTTCGAAAGTGCATGGCGAGTTTTTTCTTTGTAAAAACGTCCGTGTTGATCAGGAACGCCTCCCGCCGACTCGGTGGCGATATTATTTTGGAACGACCTAACCATCACAATGATGCCCAGGAACCCGGCCAGCATTGCGGTCCAAGCACAAAACTAATGATCGCGACTTAACCATCGCTTGCCCGAGCGGCTTGGTCGAGGCGAGCGGGTGGTCGGTGCGCTAGTCTATCGTTCATTTGTTTAATCCTAACAATCCAGTTGCTACACGCGATTGCGAACAACACCACCCAGAGAAAACCGTGTATGAATCACGGTGCATCCGTCGCACGCGTGGCGACCAAGCTGCAAAACACGTTCCTTGATCATAAACCCGACGCAGTCGCGGTTGGCAATCAATACCGGCAGATGCTGACCGCTGAATTTTGGATCAGTCGCGATCGCTGGCCAGCCCGCGTCGTGTCCGGGCGAGGGTGGTGATTTGCAGCCATGCCAAACCGGGGGCTTTGAAACCGATACTGGGGTCGCGTCGACCGCTTCGGCCGCATTTCGCGCCGGTCGTCGATTGGGCCAATTGCAGTCTCACATGCCCACATTGTGTAGCGCCGCAAGCCGGACGACGCGCGTGTGAACAATTGCTCAGATTCGTCGAAGCGTCCTGTTTTGCCAATCATAAGGCCAAGTTGATCGTTGCCTGCCGATGCTCCGGCTGCAAGCGAAAGCGATTCTCTCAAACGCGGCTTCGGCTTGTTCGAGGCTGCCCGTCGAGTAACAGAAAATACCCGTGAATCGCAATGAAGTTGGCGTCCTTGGGTTTTTCGACAAAAAGCGGTCCTGATATTCCGCGTGCGGCTGCCATCGTCATCGTTGAACGGTCCGTACAAACCGCCAGGGCATGGGCCAGACGCCGGGGCGAGTTGGATCGGCCGCACGCACCTGACGATAAGCCGCGATGGCTTCGCTAATCCAAGCCTCTCTGTCCCGCAATTGTGGCCGTTTCCCAAGCATTGCAAGTTCCTGACGCCCGGGTTTTGCAAGGCTGCGTCTGGCGGCAGGGCCATTGGAGTTGCCTCGTCCAGCACCGGCTACCGAACGCTTCAGGGAAGCCAAGGTGGAACATCCCGCGAAGCTGAAGAGCATCATGCTCAGCAGCGCGATCGGAGATTCTAAAATATGCACGCCACCACCTCCGTCCCCCAAGTCCGCGCCACCGCCAAGTCCACCGCCCACCTCGTACCACCACCGCCATACCAACCACCGCACGCCCGCGTCGACTCGCCTCGATTTCCGCCACCGCCGCCAAACTGGACCGTTGAAGATCACGGGCGCTTCGATAACCGCGAACGCGACCGTTGCGAATCTTCTGCAAGACCCACCCAATCCGCTGCGTCCGCATTTCCGACTTTACCAGGGCCAATTGACGACAGCCGATCTTCGTTGCTTCTTTGGAGTGCTCATTGGACTCGCAATGCGTCGTCGAGCTGCCACCTGAACTGCAAGGCGACCGGTATCGGTCTCGATGACTACCCACCACGGTTGGCATCAATAGACTCTCACGCGGCGTTGACATGCTGTTGACGCCTTGGGAACCGAGTTGACTGCCACCGTCAAACCACTCATTTCGCGAGATGACCCATTGTTGCTGCTGAGCCCGCAATGGACATGCAACCTCGCCGAATTGTTTGGACGTAGGTGCCCGCAGGACCGGAACCGCATCCTTGGGCAAAACATTCGACGCATTTTTCTGAGTGTCCGACGACTGCCGCCTCGGGCGGAACTTGGCATGGGAAATAGGGCAAACACGCATGGCACTGTTCGCGTCAATAGCAGATGCTTTGCGCGATCGCCAGCTGCAATCAGCACAAAATCCGAACAGCCCAACCAAACTGCTGTGATTGAAGCTGTGAGTCCTTTCATTGGATTTCCTATGAGCAGTGAGGTGGTCCGTTGTCGGAGTCACCAGCGGGGCCCCGAAGAGTGCCCCGGCATACCGATGATGTATTTTTGTTCGCTCTCGCTCGAAACGCTTTTGAAACCTTGCAGGTGTGCTACGAACAGGTGTGCGAAAATCCTCGGCGATCCGAACATGGATCTCACCGCGTAGAACGAATTCCAGAATCATCAGGCTCAAAACGTAATCGCTACCAGGTAACGCTGGCGTCATACCGGCCGGCAGTGGTTGAAACCAGATACGAGTGACGATGACCAACAACTCTTGCTCCGAAATTGGTGCTCTTCGCGAGAACAGGTTCCCTAGCACCGGGATATCGCCAGAAAACGGCACGCGGGTTATGTTGTGGGTCAGCGAATTGGCGAATCAAGCCCGCTAGCGCTAGCGATTCCGTGTCTCGCAAAAATTCCGACCGTTGATGTGAACGTTCCGCGTCGTCAAGTCGGCGGGTTTTGCTCGGCGGAATTGTTTGTCCCACCGCCTGCCTCCACCACCACCGCCTGCTCCACCATCCACCTCTGCTCCCGCCTCCAGAACCACCGCCTCCAATTCCCCTGCGATTTCTGAAATCGTGGCTTGCCAACTGCAATCGGATGCGATCGCCATCAGTGACCGTTTGGAGTACTGATAGCTTGTACTCTCGAAAGGAATGAAGCGAATGTTTTGGTTGAACAGCGGCGA
>Ga0163217_1088708_pt1 | contig 15859 bp, 11 predicted proteins | sample SynspAceP_FD_185933 | JGI IMG/M metagenome (GOLD analysis project Ga0163217, IMG submission 185933) | Saline lake microbial communities from Ace Lake in Antarctica - Synechococcus sp. Ace-P (PacBio error correction) | ecosystem: Environmental > Aquatic > Non-marine Saline and Alkaline > Saline ...
AGAGAGATTCGATTTTATAACACGTTATTTTTAGGACGAGAAAAAAATGGCTTAAGGGCTAGTTGAAAAAAATTTTTAAAAAAAAACAAAAGAAAAAACAATGGCCAGTCCCCCCCACCGAATAAATTTAAACGACCGGCAAAAAAACCCAATATAATTGCTGGACAAGGACGCAAAATAGACACGCCTCTTGTTTTTCCCACAGGGGGGGTCCCCCCGTGGGGCTGGGGGTGGTAAAAGCAATTTATCGTAATGCCGTATGTACGGAATGTTTGGTGTTTCAGGGCGAAATTAGACGAAATCGTTTAAAGATTTCAGACCAATGATCCAATCTTGGCAGAATTTTTTTATTCGGTCGACCTGCTTTTAAAATGGTTTTCCTATCTTCAGATGGTGATCGAATACGTTTTCCATGGACAAGCGTGGAAGACACACGCCCTTATACCTGATAAATCGGCAATTGAAGATGGAAAAATTTTTTATTCATCAACGAAGAGATTACAGGGCTTCAAGTTGTTTTTTGGTCAATGACGCTCCTCCTGTTGCTTGTGAATTAACCCAACGAAACGTTTTTTGAACAGCTTGAGTGTTTGAAACAGACCTTCGATTAAAGGAGCTTCTTGCACCTCTTCGTAATAAGCCTGCGACATTGTCTACTGGGCGGTTATCTCAGGTACCAGAGCATAACTCTTACTGGGATCGCAATTAAAGTGGAATGTTGAAGAACGCAAGTTTCAGGAAAGCAAGAACAATAATGTTTTTTTCCTCTTGAGTGTAATGTAACTCCATAAAAAACGCAGCAATTGGGTTGCGTTTTTTATGTTAGTTCTAGGCAAAAATATGACTTACTCTTCTTTTAAGACTGTTTTTAGCGCGTCATTTGGGCTTTTCTCTCTGGATGATTGTTGGCTTCTGTTAGTCCTGCTTCTCGCTGTATCTGCAGGAGAGGACGCCACGAGTATTCCAAGTCTTTGTTTTTCAGGAGAGGCGTTGAGAAACGGTGAGCTTATTAACACTTTCGGCGGATGGCTGCGACATTGAATTAATACGTATAGGGTTCTTCTAATGTTTTCGTGAAAAGGTCCTGTCTTTCTTGCGTGGGGTATTCTGGATTTCTTTTTGATTAAATTCTTTGTTTTGGTTTGCACCAATTCTCATACGCCAAATTTTGTACTGCTTGCGAAATATTTAAACAAGGGTATTTTCGTCTTGGCATCAATGTAGACTTGGCGATGCATTGAGACAATTTTTCGTTCAAAAGTCCCCTGTTGTTTCCGTCCAAAACAATGCTCATTGTTGGTAGCGGATTCGGGAATAAGCATTGTGCACATTCACGGGCGTCTCATAATGGGCAACTGGAACGTAACGGTGACGAAGCACTGGTGCCTGATAACAAAGACTGCATCAGCAATGGCTTGTTCTAGTGTTTGGTACTATCGTTGGCATTTTCGAGAAAGATCTACCCGCCAGCGGCTCGGCTTGGTGGCCTCTCTGAGGGTAGTCCATTTGGGTCAACCAGATAGAGATTTGTTTTAATCCCATGTCTTCATTGGCTAGGGAATCGCGCCGACGTTACCGGGTGGGAACAGTGTTGATTAATACGATTCGATGTTACTTAGCATGGTTCGTGGAAATACTCAGGGTTGATTGTTTTTAGTATCATTAAATAGTGTGATTTGGTAGCGCGAGTGACTTGGCTCGTTGCCTGGCAAAATCGCGTTGTCTAAGATGACTTTTGTTGTGTCAATTAACGACGGAATTTATTACAGCGTGGATGATACGGGATCAGTCTTTAAACACAACGATAGCGCCTCTGGGAATGTGTTGCAGCGTAGCTTTGCCTTTTGCATTAATATATGGAGAACGGGTGCTTGTCCATGCATAGGATTCAAAATGGTGAATCATGCTGTGTTCTGGCAGATTTGGTTTAGATTCTAAGTCGACTATTTTCCGTGCCTTGACATCAGTCACCGTGTCGTGGTGCACCCTGGTTTGAGACCAACAAGCCTGTTTTGTAGCAGCTTTCTTGCGCACACCATAGCCACCCCGCCCCAAGTTCTTTTGCTTGACACCCAACCGTTTTTGTTCCTTGATACATCGAACCGTAAGCCATTACCTTGCATTTTGATACTCTTGTAGTCGGATTTATTGGGATGCTTTGTAAATGGCTTGTAAATCGGTTTCTGCGTGAGCGTTGTCTGGTTTAATGTGTAGCTAAGGCCAACTCGAAACTGTGGGTACAACAGCTGATTAGTCTTTTCTGCGTGATACACAGCTCTTTGTTTGGAATGATTGCCAATAATCGGTGCTGTAATACCGGCCGCAAAGGAAAGCGATATAAGTGGCTGCACGAAAGGGCGGCTTTCGCCAGCATCAAGGCGATTGGTTGGCTAATCGGCTCTTTTTCGTCGGACTTCTCGTAGTGTTTTGCGTGTATTTCTTCATCATCGTTCACAAAAGGACTTGATACGGTGGGTTTCAGGGCCTGCTCTCGTTTGAGGTGTCGTGTATAGTGATAGCTTGAGACGTAAGTTTTTTTGGGCTTTATACGCTTCTTCATAAAGGCTTTTACACGTTTTTTTTCATTAAGTGTATTTCGAGCTGCTTGATGCATCGTTAGCGTTTTTTCCTGATGGGCCATTATTACGCTTTTTCATTTCTTCGTAAGCGCCGCTGTCGTTCTTTTACAAAGGCTTTTTTCTTTATCTGTGGCGTTGAAAATGCGTAATAGCGGAATTGTTTTGCTTTAGTACTTTGTGTATTTTCTTTTGTGAACTAAAGGGTTTTCCCAATCGTTTTATTACTTGCGCACACTTGGCGTATCGATTGACATACGTTTTCGTAAGCAGCTTGAAGACACTGGAAAAGTTCTGTGGTGTCTGTATCGGGATTATATCTGGATGATAACGTCTTGCAACGCCTAAATGCGGTTTTTTGCCTTCCTGCCTCGCTGGCATTGGTCTGGAATTTCCAGAACTGATATCGTCTATTAGGCTCATGTGATGTAGTCTATAACCATGTTTTTACAAGAATGAAATGATGACTTATGCATTATGCAGCGATTTATTGATGGTGAACAAAGGTTGATTCCTTTCTTCTAAAAGAGTGAGGTATTGAAGACGTCGACATCGACGATAAGGGTGAAACCTGACCAACTTGGCAGTGATTGGCGTAAAAGTTCAAAATGTTTCTGATTCAATACTTCTGCAACATAATGATGTTTGATCTTTGTCTCAAATTGATCATGTTTCGGCAAAGGTTTTGTGCTTTGGGTGTCGGTCATTAATTCATTACAAAAATTGATCATTTAATTCGTTGAATTTCTGTGACAGGATTTTGGCATTGAGCTATAGCGACTACACCAAAAGTCAATCGCTAGACAGCTCAAATCCAGCGTTATGAAGTTTTTTTGACGTTGTGCCCACAATTCACTGTTTTGAAACACCTGTTTTCGGTATTTCTATGGTGAATTTTTCAGCCGATAATCGTACTTGTTTTTTAAAGTAAGATATTTACGCGTTCTTGGCAAAATTTTCTTGAAGAGGTCAGGGCTGAAAAATATTATCGATAGGCGTTGTGCTAAGTGGCGACTGGTTTGATGATGCCCATTGAAACACTTTTCAAGTAGCATATCGTATAAGCTTATAAATCAGGCCTGTTGTCTGCCAGAGGGAAATAAATCACAGGAGATACTTGTCTAAATGTTTCATTCTTCCAACCGAATCAGTACTTTCACCGCCAACATACGGTTATCGCTGTTACTTGTGGCTGAATATAAAAGAGTTTCTGCTTGTCTATATCATCGGTAGTACGTGATCAAGCGAAAGTTGATGGGCGTGATTACTTTTTAAGTTTGTGAGTAAAAGGTGCCCAGTTTCTGATGAGTAAGTCAACAGAGTTACTGGCGATGAGAGAGTTTTGGTAAAGTTTGTCTAAGTTAGACCCTTGAGATGGATAAGGGCGCTGCGTTTTATATTGATGGTTCGAAAAAGCACCTTATGCGACGATGGTTGGATGTCTAGGGATTTGCTGAATTGGTTGGACTTGTTCTTTGATTTCATCAGGCGTGTGCTCAACAAACAATATTTTAGAGGTTAACGTATTAGTTTTCTTTAGTGCTTTTATTTGGTAATGGTAGCGGATAATATGCATCCATTTCGAATGAATTTTTTTGATGGGTACTTAGAATTACTTCACATAAGCGAGTCTTGCTTTGGCAGGACAAATTGCTTGGCTTTTAGCTTTAGGTGGCTGGTTATCTCTATATGATTAAGGCAAATATTGGGCTGATTTATTTCTTATTCATTTCATTGAGTTGCAATGGCAGGTGTCAAAATTAATAGGTGCGAATTTGGTAAGCCTGTTGACGGGTCTGTGATTGCTTGAAGCTGCCGTTTTTGCTCGATAATGATTGGGCTTTATTCCGCAAGGAAAAGAAAGCCTAATGTTGTAGTAGGTGCAGACAGGAAGAATAGCTTCTGTTACCGGGTTGATAGGGTAAAATTTTCCAGAAGATATGTATTGAGGATGCTGCAACCATTAATATTAATCCAGAGAACAGCTAAAACGTATGGCTATGAAACCTTCTTAATAGGCGTTGACTCCCAATAGTACAAACAATAAAAGAAACACTTCTATGCAGCAACAAAGAGGCAGAATGTTTTAACTGGACACTATCTGAACCAAATAGTAAGAAAATAATTAAATGCTATCACCATACTTACGAATAAAGAATTGTGACGGTATTTTGTACTTCTTTAAAGACTGGAACCTGCATCGATGGAGAGTTGCACGTGCCAATGCCAAGACAGTAAATTATTCGAATCAACACGACTGATTTTCTCAGAAAAACCACGCTAAAGCCTGGTTAATAGAAGACAAGGCAATAGGATTATGACTTTAGCCAAGGTAATAACAAATGCCACGGTTGTCTTAGCAATATAAAACAAAGATGTGTGGTGCGAGTTAAATATTTGAGCAAAACTACTGATGATAAAAACCAAAAGCAGTTTGTTTTCTTTTGGCGTTTGTCACTCTTGTGTACTAACAGTTTTGAATTTTTGGCGTGAGAGAGGGGGTTTTTTTCTATTGGCCTTGTTTACGGATTACAAGTTGTACTTTTCTTCGCTGGCAAGGTGATGGGAATCCAAATTCCATATAGTGTTTCGGTATCGCCCTGCCAATTTGTAAGGCAAATCTAGTCCAATGCTTCTGTAGTGATTTCCATGAAAAGAGATAAAGTCAGGTTCTCGATTACTAATAATTTAATCAAAGAACGAATTTTATTTTTTTTGTTGTTTAGACTTCTGGAAAGACAATTTATGCCAATAGCGTAATCTGAAAAGCTCTGGGATTCGCCATATATAATTTTTTTCTTCGAATTGATCGCTTACTAGTTATGTTCTGTGGTGAGCTGAGTATGTTTCTTTTAAAGGTTGGAAGTTCACAAGTGGTGACTTTTGTCGGTTTTACAGAAAAGCCGTTTTGTGGAACATGGTAGTGAGGTTGATAGCAAGAAAAAGAAAAACACTCGCAACATCATTCCTGATTGTCTTATTGATGATGCATTACAATAACCATTAAGAGACTTAACGACGGTAACATTTTATTGTTATTAAACGTTTCGCTGCAATGTGTGGGCTTTTCTAAATATAGGCGACATTTGTAATATATGTAAATGAAATTGGACATTATATGAATGATTAACCTTACCATCTGGAATCATCAGGTCATGCGCAATATGGTGGATGTCTCTGGTAAAGAAGCGACTAAACGAACACCACTGCACGAGCCGTGCTGTTATGCAAAGCATCGACTTTGGTAAAAATAGTGGAAGCGGGTTACCAAGGAGACGTCTTGCTACGGCTCGATATTGCGGTATTCAGCGGCAAAAAAAGTCTGACTTGATTCCTTTATGCCCGCTGATGTTGACCAAGGTTAAGTGTCGACATTAAACCATTAGCGACTGTGAATCGAAGTGTTATGCACTTGTTCTTTGGCCGGTAAAACTGGGGCGTAGAGATGGAGGCTTAACGGGTGGGAGTATTGCGGCGGCTAAACACTTTATGATATGTGTAACAAGCGGTTGATAAAGGCATTGTGGATCACATGTGTCATTGCTTGAAGAAGGGTGGTAAAAGTGGCGATTGGAGTAATAAGATAAGCCTAAGGTAAACGTGGTTTTTTTTTTGCATCTCGTTTAAAAGAAGCATAGCACAAGGCGTCTACAAGTGACTTTTGACTTCCATATATTGGTGAGCTTAAACAAAGTTGGCCGAAGGATTGGGAATGGCAAGGCGCTTCTTGAAAGGCATACATCATTATTGATTTTGAATTTGCAGAGACGCTGACAGGAATTCTGACGGTAATTGAAGTGGTTTCTTTCAGCCAGTAAGGAGGCTAAATTGATACAGGTACAGCACGAAGACTTTCCAGTTGATGGATTGGTAATAAAGGTTTACTAAAAGCAAATAAACGGGTGCCGTTGCCAATGTTTTTGGTTGGGTTAGTACGACATTTTTCGACTTTACCCAAGAAAATGTCGCTTTGAGCTTTGAGCATTATCTGGAATGACGAGGCAATTTACAAGTCATTGTTCGATGAGCAAATGCACGCTGGCCGTTATTAGAATGTTTGCGTCGTTCACCGAGTAGGGTGTTGGCGGGTTTGACATCAGAATTGTTTTTTGTAGGAGTAAGTGCTCGACATGAGCTGAAGCTTTCAGCTTGCGACTTTATTATGGATATTTAAAAAGCCGTCAGCATTTTGGAAAAAAGGAAACTCAGGGCTCAGAGAGATTGGGTTAGCCAAAAGTTTGAAATGATGAAATAAGCTACGAGCGTGGTCAAATTAACCATTGTCTATCTCATTGGCTTACGAGTAGATTAATTTATGTGGAGCAGTGTCTTTTTTCGTCCGTAGCGTGGCGTCTCGAATATTCCGTGGTCTATATACTTTATCCGTTTGTTGCCATAATGGAATGCCGCATCTTCTGATACAATTTCTTTGGGGGCGGGTTTTTACGTCTTCCGATATTCTGTGTGACGTAAACCAGTGAACCGTCGCAACGCGTAAAATGTCTGCATGCGGCACTCATACATCCTACACTGCGTTGATGGGCATTATCAAAGCAGAGTTGGACAGATGTTTTCTTATTTGTCTTGAACTGGTCATAAGGCGCCTTGTCCTCTGTTTTTTTTTTGGTACAAGAGGTGTGTTTTCCGCAATGGTGGGCGCATTGGAAGATCACGGAACGGCGATAATGATCAAAGCATTTTGCATGCGTCGGATTACCAGCGTTAATCGTCTTTGTTTGCTTTTGATAGAACTTAACCACAAATGGCCATCCGCGTCTTTAATGAAGTGCCCATGAGGAGCAGATCTTTCATTGCACCATTCTGAAACTCCGTAATACATACCAGTAGAGCATTCATGATAAACCAAGGTGCGCTCGTTGATGAGCAGGGGTCTTCTTTGCCAGTTTTCAGCGGTTTCAATAACATAATCCATTGCAAGTTTAAGAATTCGTCTGACTTCGTTTTTCGGGTGATTCTTTTTTTCAAATTAACTTTTTTTGTCGAATAAGGCCACACAGGGTTTGTTGCACGGCGTCCCTTCTTGCGAAGAAATCCATAATAAGACGAAGTATTGGAAAAGTGGCGGCGAATGCGGCTTGTGATAGAAGAGTGTTGTTTTTGGTTTGAGGGGTATCTGCATTTTTTAAATTCTAATTTACTGACCATGAGCAACAAAAAGGTGCCACTCCTTGTTCGCCACTCTTTCCCCATGGTGTAAACTTAAAACGAGCCATTTTTTGTTCCAATCCAGTTTTCTGGTGGGCGCGACACAGAAGTGTATAATTCTTCGATTTTGATCACGTGTAACTGGAGTTGAGGGCAATTTCGCTTATATCCATGACAAGTAAATAACCGTTCTTACTTCTCGTCGATAATGAGTTAAAGGTTGCCTGCGAGCCGTTGTACCTGTAGATAAACACAAGGCGAGCTGAAGACGCGTTTGATACTCAGGATCTTTTAGCTGAAATGTGTTTTTTGCAAGGTGAGAGCAATTCCGTCGAACTGTGTAAAACGGATTTGGTAAATGTTCTAGTTATCTATTAAGCAAGGGGGTCATAATTTTTCATAATCTAAACAGAATGAGTAGATTAGCAAATTTTTTGCGTGTCCGCCCCAGCCGATTCATAGCGGTGGTTTTTTCATTAGTCTTCCCTGTTTTTGGTCTATTTTTCTTCCTTATTTTATTAAGTTTTCTACCTGTTTTTGTGATATTTTCAATTTTACGTTTATTTAGTCGTATTGGAAAAGAAGGTGAAGCAGGGCTGGGCTCTTTTTTATTCTCAGTTATAAAGGCCTATTATGTATTCAAAAAGCGAAACAGACTTATTAAACTCTAAAGCATCGCACATTATTAACTTAATTCTAAAGGAGATACGCATGAAAATTTTACTAAAACTGCTCTTCTTATTAGCTGCTCAGTAATGACGAAGCTGCTTTTGCTGAAACGGAACTGAACGTGTTTCAAAGCGCAAAAGGCGGCGTAGAAGCATTAAAGGTAATAACATTGAAAATATGGGCGCTTCAAGTAGATCCAGCGTTTACTTAATGGGCTTATACTTATTGATGCAGAGAAGCGATTTTATTTCTGCTAAGCATGCTGAATTGGCAAAATAATTTGACGTTTTACACGCTCATCAGCTGAATAATTATTTAACAAATTAGCTATAACCATTTTAAAATTAAGGATCGAATTATTGAAAATCTAATAAACTTGTTTTGGCTTACTGTGCTTCTGTTATGACAACAAGTGCATTTGCTGGTACTGTGAATGGCGCTGATGATCGCATTCAAAGTGCTAGAGGCAGGTAGAAGGCTTACTATCTTCTACCCTTGAAAATTGGGCGAAAAGTTGACTCTAGTGTTTACTTGAACGGCGCTTTACAAGCAGACGAGAAAGTATCTCTATACAATGCAAGCATGCGAGCTTACAATAATTTGTACTTTCCACTTTTTAGGCGTTTTTTGTGCACAATCAGCTTGAAATATGCTGGTTAGTCTGCGATAAAAAAAGCAAACATTACGTTTGCTTTTTTGTTTTTCTATTTCTTGCTTAAATATCTACTTTGAATTTTGTCTTGTTAGTAATTTATATATAAATTAAAACCGCATTTTTACTGTTTTCTAATAGACTTAATCCAATTCTATTATATTTTTTAATAGTAATTGATGTTTGATATATTCCTTACTTTTTGAATTTTTAATCAATTTACATTGTTCTTTTCTTCTTCTCTGTTATTCAACGTATTTTGGAATAAGATGGAAGCAAGGGTTGTGCTCTTTTTTATTTTTAATAAGCCTATTATATAAAACAAGGCGAAACAGCTTATTAATAGTTAAGCATTCGCAAATTATTAAACTAAATATCTAAAGGGATACACATGAAACTTTAACTAAACGTCTTACTCTTATTAACGGCTTCTGTAATGACAACGGTTGCTTTGCGAAACTGGTACTGAACGTGTTTCAAGCGCAAAAGGTGGTGTAGAAGCAATTAGGTATAAACTTGAAAATATGGGTGCTCCAGTGGATACCAGCGTTAATTTAAACGGTGCTTATCTTTGATCAGAAAGAAGCGATTTTATTCTGCTTTAAGCAATGCGGAGTTACAAATCAATTTGACGGCCTTACCGCTCATAGCTGATATATACTTTTTAATATATGGCTATTTTAATTAAACGGATTGGAATGATGAGAATTTAAATAAAACTGTTTTAGCTCTACTAGGCCGCTTCTGTTTATGACAACAAGGTGCCCTTTGCTGGTACTGGTGTGGCGCGCGACTGATCGCATTCAAGTGCAAAAGCAGCGTAGAAGCACTTTACTGTTACCCTGAAATTGGGGCGGCAGAAGTAGATTCTAGTGTTAACTTGACGGCGCTTACACAGAGACCAAAAAGTATCTGCTATAAATGCTAAGCACGGGTGCAGAGCTTGCAATAATTTGATAGTTTGCACGCCAATTCAGCTGAATATGCTGGTTTCTGCAGATTAAAAGCCAAAACGCTAAGTTTGGCTTTTTGTTTTTAAATGTTCTCTTTTAATTGTTTTTTTCTTCGTCTAATCTTCTTGTTTTTCGGTTCCTTTTAATTATTTTAAAGAAAAGAGGCTGTGTTTAATAATGTACTTTTTTTCATTCTCGTGTGCATCATTTTTCTTGCGCGCTTAATCAAATATTGTGATGTTTTGTCTTTCCCTGGCTAAATCAAGTAATGGCTGATAAATTTTAAATGCATAAGGTCATGTTGTCCTTTAGATTGAAAGTTATTGAATATTCGCCCGCAATTAACTCCGCTGCTCATCAAGGTAAATTCGATGAAACGTAATGGGCTTTGAAATTTGGTGAGCTGGGCATGGAGGCTCGAAAAACGGATGTTTTTTGGTGCAAGATCAAGTTGTTTGTGATAAACCGTATCCTTCATCAGCTTGACCTGAGGCCATATAGCTTACGCTTTGTTAGGTAGTCGTTAACATTGATTGTGGCTTTTCCTAGCTTACTTAAAAGACAAGCGCGCTCGGGAGACTGAATAAGGTAAGAGAAAAAGCCTTTGGATTAGTTTTTTTTTGCATCGTTGGCTTTGGATTTTTTGGTCTAGAATAATATAAGGACTATCATCTAGCCTGCTCGATGCCAATAGGTGGCTCTAAAGTATTCAAATGCTTACTGTTGTGCTTGCTCAGGATTGGTGTCTTTGGTGTCTGTAGTGAATGAATCTCGATAATGTTCGAGTTTGGTAATGGGTTGAAGTGATTAAACTCGTTTTGGCCTTCCTAGGGCTTGTTTTTTGAAAAAAGCTTTGAACAGTTTTCGTTCATACCCTCCTGGAGGCAAATCCTGCATATTAAGATATTCGGGCCGCGTCGATGCAGCTTCTAGTTTTGGTTGCGGCCTGTAGGTTAGGGTGTTTTCAGCTTGATTGGCGATGCCTCCCAACCAAAGCGGTTGTAGCATCCGAGCTGCGCCAGCCAATGCCGCCGTATTCCTGCTCCAAGCATCATAAGTGTCTTTTGTAGTTCTTCACCCGAATGTTTTGTTTGGCGCTCATATGGCGAAGGTTAAATGTGGACCTCATGAGCACGGCAGCCCTAGTAGCATGTCTTCGTTTTGTATAATCATTTCTGATATCAGAGTAAATAAAAAGGTGGTTCCTGGAATAACAAACGCATTACTTTGCGTGCTGTTTAAAACGTCATTTCTACTGTTGTTTATAAGGTCTGTTTTTGGCGGAAGATCAGCGACAGGCATCTTTCAGATAATCCGTACGCGGGAGGGAAGTCGATTAACGCTCGCTTCCATTAGTTTTCTAAACAATTTGTCCAAGTATGTACGATGGGTTCGACAGCGCTCTTTCGTCTTTAATTGCTTCTCAAAATCCGGAATGCTATGTGACCAAATAGGGAAAGTAGTTGTAAAACAACAGCTAAGATGCTTAAGCTAGTTTGTTAACGTTTGAAATAGTCTCATAATTGGGCAATATTCATTAGGTAAATAAAGATTGGGTAATTATAAAAATGACGATAATCTAGGCGATCAGTATGACGTAATCTTGGATGCAAGAGAGAATGGTTGGCCCAATGGCATTGTTAAAGACCAAGATGGCATTAAGTAAAATGGCGGAAGGTGAGTGTTTGTGTGTGTAAACGTGTGATGATGGCTTCGTAAAGGATATCCTCATACGTTGCTTTGGGTTTGGGCTGTCCTTTACTGTCACGCGTGAAGAACTGTGATGTTTATACTTTCGTGTTAAAAGCTGAAACGGACTCGATATGTTTAACAATTGTTGACGCTGTTAAACGCTATTTTTTCAAATGAAGAGTTGGTTTGTATTTCTGTCTTTTTGATTGCAACACTCTGCTTTTTAGTAATTTTGGGGGAGGGATTTTTAGGCCCTATCTTGATTGCGATTGTATTGGCTTTTCTTCTGCAGGGCTGGTTGATCGATTGCACGGCTTTGGGCTTGGCATTTTATCCGTATTCGTTGTATTTTTTACTTTTCTGACAGCGTGCGAGTAATTCATTGGAGTAATGGTGCTATTTTTGGCGTCAGGACGTTCGGCTAGTCCAAGATGTTCAAGACTGTTTATGTGGATTCGAAACGGAGTGCGCAGTTTGCGCGGGCCCAGTGGAATTGTTGAGTCAGAATGCTATTGATGAACTAACGAATTCATTAGCAAATGAGTCCCGAATCTTGGGAATGCTCGTGTCATTTTCTTTGTGAGTATTCCTTCTTTATTTTCTGTGTGATTTAAATTGGTCCTTATGCCTTTAGTGATGTTTTTCTTGTTGAAAGATCAGGAAAAGAAATTCTGGACCTATTTAACCTCTTGTTACAAAAAGAAGAAAAATGATGAGAACCATCGCCCAGAAATTGAATGATCAAATTTGCGAATTATATTCGCGGTAAGTTTATTGAGGATTGTTTGTCGTTGGCGTGGTGACTATATTGTCTTTTTTAGTGTTTCGTTTGAAATACGCAGAATTGTTGGCTCTGCTAGTGGGGGCTTTTTCCGTTTGATTCCTTACTTGGTGCGGCCGCGGTGACGATTCCTGTTGTAATTGGTGGCTTTTTATCAATACGGCACCAGAGTGAATTTATATATGTTGTGGTCGTTAATTTAATCGTCGCAAGCATTAGATGGTATGTGTTTTAGTGGCCTTGCTTTTCTTGAGGCGGTCAATTTACTCCGCATGGGGCCATCATTATGGCCGTGCCTGTTTTTGGGTGGTATAAATGGGGGATTTTGGGGGGAATCTTTTTTCGCCATTCATTTGGCGACACTGGTGAAGCTTATTAACGCTTGGCAAATCAAGATCAACTGGCGTTATAGATCTTCTGATTTTGTTTTAGTCCAACAAGGCACAAGTAAAATGCTGATGGTGGCAGTACTACGGTACTGCGTCCAAATACCACCTTGAATAGCTTTCTGGGCAGGTTAGGCCGAAGAGTAAGTTTTCGAAGGCAAAATTATGTCCTGGTGTGATTGTTGATTGGCCACAATAGGAGCTTGTTTTTGATACTTCGAAGAAAGGTCAGTGTGTGGTCTTTTGAATACAAAAATTCAATCTCGCCATGACGTATGTTCGGGTGATTGGCGTCTTACGTGTAAAAAATCAACGATAAGCGGTGCAATACAGAATGCCGATTTCCTTCCTGTACACTGATAGAAGTGGTCGTTGTTTCTTTTTGCAATGGGTAGCCAAGGTGATGGGATTGGTAAAACCGCCTCAACATTCGGTTTTTCCAGGATGGGTGTTCTGCAGCATTCTGCTTTAAATTCCGGCCAAAAGCAATGCCAAAAGGATTAACGCCAGCTGATCAAGGACAAATTCTGCTTCAGGCGTCGAGCTTCTCACCTTGTACAACAAACACTGCCACGTAATGTTAATAAATAGCATGTTAAATTTTACTTTTGGCGAAGGGTTATGATTTTTTCCCCAACCGAGTCGCACGCGTTCTACATTCTGATTTCTGTCGACAGATGGCCACCATACAAGCTGGCTTCATGGTTTTCCATCGTTTTAACGAATATGGTTCATAGATGAATCATGCGTCAGTAAACTCAAACGAGTAAACATATGTAGCTTTGTCGTTACTTGGGTATAAAGCCGCATAGTTTTAGTGCGAAATCACATCCTACTTCACCTACGGTTGTGAGTGTCTGGGTATTGATCCAGTTAAATGTCTAAGTTTCTTTAAAAGGCATATTTTTAAAAGGTCTGGATTTGTCGTAAATATGCAGTTGCTAGGCGTAAAGGGTTGTCTAACGACACCGATCTGCTCAAAACGACGTGTTCTTTTGGTGGGTTTTATTTCTCAGTTCTAGGTCATTGATAATAGTGTTTGCTGTATCTAAGGGAAACCATCGCTCGCTTTAAACCAAAATCACCGTTTCAAGTAATGCGCTAACAAATCCGTTATGGAAGTTCAAATCTGGTTGCTGTCTAGAAGTTTTGTGGAAGATATATTGTCTTCGTCGACTGTCCAGTGCCATGCTGGCACAAATACGAAAGCAATTATGGAACGGTGCGTCGGGATTGGCGTTGACATGACATACAATGCTTGCTTTGGCATTGTCGTGCTCTACGGATTCGCAAACGCAAGGGTGCTGATCTGAACTGTGGTTCAGCACTTGATCTATCATCACTTTAAGGCCATGACGATGAGCGCTCAATATTTGGTCGAAGTCGACAGGCTGCAAAATGGGGTCTAACATCACAGTTACTGACACACTCATATGCGAAGTCTTTATCGGAGAGGTAAAAAAGGTGAATAACCAAATAGCGTCGACACGCGTGATGCGAATGTAATCATTTTTCTCAGTGAACCCGGAAGGTCTCCAATACCCCATCGTTATTAAGAGTCGAAAAACTGCGTGATACACTTGATAAATGACTGGCGCCGCCACCATTCTTGATTGTTACGCATGATTTTCTCCATAAAATAAACGCTTTATAGGATGGATGTTGCAGAGAGGAGGTGATTTATAGGAATATGCTTCGTTATCTGTCGTGCTTTTTTTTACTGTTTCCGCTACATCTCATTATAGTGATGCATGATCTTTGTTGACTTATTAATCGCAATTCTAAACTGTCTTGGAGCCAAATGTTTTCAAAAAGCTCGCCTGTGGGCTTGCTTTATTCTTCTTCTAACTTTTTTTTTCTGTGCGTTATTCGCGTGATGATGCTTATATTTTCGCTGTACTATAAGTCGATTGTTTAACGCATCGAGATTGGCCGCTTTGATGTCGCCGTTTACTTATCCGGTATTTTAATTCCGCTTTTTGGGGCTGGCTACGGCAAAATAGGCTTAGCCTAAGCATTCCTTCGTTTGGGGATTTTAGGTTGTTTTATTGCCGTCATTCCTTTTAATTGGAGTGATCAATTTGAAACGCTGTGGTTCCTACCTGCACAATGGCATTGTTTTATTCTGGATTAATTTCTATGACGGATTCGTTAGCGGTAAAAAGTATTCGTCAATTTGGATGTACCTATACTCGTTAAGAGTAGGTGGTTCCATAGGTTATGTTGTCGCGTGGCTGGTGGTGGCTTTTCTGATAGCCAATTTGGCTGAGTATTGTTTTTCCACCTATGTGCGTTTGCTTGGCATTGGCGCGTGGGTGAATAGGTATTTCTTAAAAAGCGCAAGCGTATGAAATTAACCTATAAAGAATCAAACCGTCTTTCTTTCCTTTAGTAAAACCCGGAGTCTATGCTGTTTTTTGCATTGGCTTTTTTTTGGCTTTTATGTCTCTGGCGCCTTTCAAAGTGTATTTTGCCGTTCATTTTATCTAAATCTTGGGCTACAGTGGGAACATTTGGTCTTTAATGGCGCTGGGTGTTGATCATTGAAATTGTACTGTTTCTTTTTTTTTGGTAATACGATTAAACTCTTCATGTTGTTCCATATTATTACGCCTGTGTTTTTGTCTGTGGTATGTTCGGTTGGTTTCTTGGTGGGGTGGTATTGCGGTCTATCGTGTGGGTGCTTTCATTTTTCACGCAGCTGCTTCACAGCATAACGTTTTGGTCGCTTTTTCATATGGGTGTCTGAGCAATTAGACGTTTTTTCCTGAACGTTATGCAAGTCAAGGGCAAGCCATGTACAGTTGCTTATTGCATCGATTAGGCGGTGGATTGGCATGGTTTCACTGGTTTTATGGGAATGGGTGGTGGGCTGGGGCAAATTTACGGGCGTCTATTGACCAGCAGCGCTTGGGCTTTATCATTCTTATTATTAGTCGCGGCTCGGTTAAAAGAAGCTTAATAATTGGTGCATCGTTTTTAGC
>Ga0163217_1084869_pt1 | contig 15858 bp, 4 predicted proteins | sample SynspAceP_FD_185933 | JGI IMG/M metagenome (GOLD analysis project Ga0163217, IMG submission 185933) | Saline lake microbial communities from Ace Lake in Antarctica - Synechococcus sp. Ace-P (PacBio error correction) | ecosystem: Environmental > Aquatic > Non-marine Saline and Alkaline > Saline ...
TGGATCACCCACACAAAAAGAGAGGGGAAAAAAAAAAACTTTTTTTTTTAAGCTTATTTTTTTGGTTTTTTTAAATTTTTTAAAAATTCCTTTTATCCCAATTAAAAATTCGTTTTTTTCCCCAATAAATTGAAAACGCTTTGTCCCCTTACAATAAGTGGGTTCAAAATGAACAAAGCACGTTGTTGATCTCTTCTGTTAAGACCTTAAAAATGCCTACTATCAACCGTAACTTTCAACTTCTCCCGATTCTTCTCTTTGCTCCCCGTAAGCGGGGTGCAAAATTATAACCCCTCTTTTTTTGTTAATCCCCCAAATGTTTTTTTTAAAAATCCTTTTTTTGAAATTAATTTTTGCAGCCAAAGCCAAAACCCTTAAAGAAAACACTTTTACAAGCAATTGAAAAAAAAGTAAAAATAAGTAGGTAAGTTACTTGAAAATTGTTTTGATAAAAGGACTATTGTATCATACGTTTTGGCATACACAAAAAATCCCCTGGCCTACAACTTTTGGTTTTAAGGTTTTAAACAACCTATCCGAATTCAAAATAGCTTGCAATGAAAAAAAAGCAGCCTTTAAAGCGCTTTGTTGACATGAAAAAAGTGGCTTTGCAGATAAATACCTCAAATTCCCATTCATTAGTTTAAGTTCAGTTTCAGTACGAAACCTATACTATATATAGGTAAGTAAATTTATTAAAAATTACAATTTCCAAGTCAAATGTTCAAACCTTTGTTCAACAACTCACTTTTAACATATATGCAAGCATAAAATTAATTACATGATAAAGATCACCGTTATACTTTTGATGGTAGTAATTAAGAGAAATTGGCGAAAGGGAGTTTTTCGCCCAGCGGAGTGTTGCTAAAAATATGTAGTGAAGGTTTTTCGCCTCGAAATGTTTTATTTCCCGCGAAAATTTAAATGGACAACGTTATCGAAGTTAAACCACAGCCATTAACATGAAGATGGTTTCTATTTTTTTAATATACATTGGAATGACAATGAAGGCAACAAAGCTTTTGGCATTCTTCTCACCGTAGTTGACAAGCCTTGTAGAAGAACTCTAACCCTGGTGTAAAAACTAACTAATTTGGACCCGGCGATCTGAAAAGGATTTTATTATGATTATTGACTTAGGGATAAATCAATATCCGACAAGGACTTCCTGAATAGAAAAAAAGCTTTGGAAATCCAAGAGGCAGCACGATTTTAAAATGCGCAGCGCCATCAGCAAAAAAAAGCTCTAATCTATAGTATAGAGAGGAGCAAAATAATGAAATATAAAGTAGAGCCTCATTGAAAATCTTGAAGATGGGCAACAATCACATTTTGCGATCCCATGACAAGCTTTACCGATGTTATGTAAGGAGGTCATAATTCCCAATACGGGCATCATTGAAGCGATTAAAATACTAAGTGTTGCTGGGGCGTATTGGAGAGGTGATGAAAAAATTACACAACTCCCAGAGTTGATGAAATATCATTGAAAACTAAAAAAGAGCTAACTGAATATTTAGAATTACTAGAACAAGCCAAACAAGAGATCACAGAAAAATTAGGTAGAGAGTTAGAAACTTTTTACTTTTTCGGCTAGAAGTTGGTCAGGGTTAACCCTTTTTTAAATTTGGGGTGGGGGCCTTTTTTTTACCAAAAGGAGCATCCCTACGAGAACGACTGAAATTTCCCTAAAAAAAGCTCAGAAAAAAGCTGGGTATCGAAATAGGTGGTAAACTCCGCTATGGCCAAAAGAACTCTATGTAACCTCTTGGGCATATGCAAAATACGGAAAGACAGCTTTCAACCCATTAGACACCAAAAATGGATGAAGAGTTTTATTAAAACCAATGAACTGTCCACAGACCATTGTGAATAAATACAATTTTAAAAACCATTCCTATCAAGACTTCCCGACAAGAGAAAAAAAACCCAAAATTTTTTGGGGCGAGTTTCTATTTTTGGGGGACCCCCCCCCCCCCCCAAACCGTTTATAGATACGACAAAGTGGCGAATTACACACGGCCTGACCAGGGGTTCGTGGGTTACTCAAGAGATGCTCGAATTATTTTTGCACAACCTGAATCATTAGATCAAGAGTTTAAAATGTATTGGATTTTATCGTATCAGTTTTGGGGCTCTTTAGGTTTGATAACTTACTGCCCAAGTTTTCTATTCGTGATTTAAACAACTGAAAATATATTGGTGTCTGTTGAAAATTGGGAAAAAGCAGGAAAATGCAATATAAATGCTGCCAAAGAAAAGGTTTAAATTGTGATCGAAATGGAAAGACAGCTCTGCTTTTTATGGTCCGAAATTAAGATTGTCATGGTAAAGATGCCCTTGGGCCGTAAATGCACTGGTAACGCTTCAGGGTAGATATACTACGCGGAAGTCTTGATCTACCTATAAAGGTAGTGATCAATGAAACTACATAGACCCGTTATGATCATCGGGCTCCGTTTGAAAAGTATGGATGCGATTTATTGCGCTTTATTGGAGCAATACGGGAGGTAATTCCCGCTTGGCTCATCCTGAGCAAAGCCCATTATTTACCTGTTAGCGGAGAAATAAAAATATGCAGCAAAGTAGCTTTAAAATCGCTAAAAACACAAATTCCGCGCCCAATGACGCCAGAAACCGAAACTGTTGGCAAGAAATTCGAGAAGCAGAAATGAATAAAAACATTTATGGGCTGATTGTCGAGAAACTGAAGGAGGCAGAAAAACACCATTGCTGTTAAGCAAACAGGAGGTGAAGATGGGTCAATTAGCCTAGGAAAAGCCTGTATAGAATTGGTTCTAAACGAATAAATAGTACGTAAAACCGTTTTAAATAGCTTCGATGAAGATTGGGCGCTAAAACAAATTGACCTCAACCAAGGGGAAAAAAAGTAAAAAATAATTTAATTAAAAAGATTTACTTCAATAGCAATAGAAAAAAGATTTTAGACTCTCAACCGCGTAGGGAAGTACAAAAACCGCTCATAAAATAACGAGCAAATACTTTCTTCGCGAAAGTCCAGGGTTTGGTAGGTGATAATTAGAAGTTGGTGTTTACCCGATTCGGAGACTAAATAAAGCAGGAAGAATTAGAGTTAAGACTTGGGTAGAGAATACTCTAACGCTGAACCTCCTGTTTGTAAATAACAGACTACAAAAAGTGTTCTTTACGAAACAAAAAAGCGCGAAAAGAATTAAAGCAAAAGCGACAAAGCAGTTTGATGTAAGGAAATAAAATTGGCCGCAAACAGATGATCAATGATTAATGAATTTAAAAAGAAACACGCCGAAAAGTTTGAAAGACGGCGCTAAGCTCAACGAGCTTATGTTTTTTTCAAAGGAAGAATCAAATTGTTTTATAAGGATCAAGGTAAATTCTATATCTATAATAGCTTCAGAATTAGAAGATTAGGAAATAGAACAGATGCTCGGTAGAAGGTAAAAGGATGACGATGTCATCGCTCCTAAACGAACAAGAAATAAACAACAACCACTCTTAGCTAAGCTTATGACGTAAACAGAATAGACCTGCTGGCTTTTGCTGGCAGTTGAATGATAATAAGTGAAGATAATGTAAATAAACTAAGGCAAGATGCCTAAACGAAAACAAAATCCGCGCTAAGAAGCGATTAACTTACAGGTTCTGGGAAAATTAAAAGAAAGCCGCTTTAAGAGCCACATCTAATACGAAGAAATCTAAAAAACGAAGCTGCGTTAACGACATTCGGTCCTAGTACATGAAGCAGATGTTAACGTATCGAAGAACAATTACGATTTAGTAATTCTTCAAATTTACAGGTAAAGCTTAATAAATTAACCATGGAGTTCAGGCCTAAAAAGTGTGATATCCGACCGGCCTACCTGACAAAAACATTAAAAGTATGCCAAAGATCCAGTAAATTCAGTAGCTTCAAGAGCCAGAAGAAAAAAGGTGATGAAGCAAGCCAAAGGTACTTTGGAAGACGTAAAAACCGTTTGGACAGTAGCTAAAATGCGGTTGAAACGCAAGTTATGATGCTATAGGAGATCGTGAGAAACAAGAAAAGAACTTTCCCGTCTTTAGGTCACCGTATTAATGGCAGGTGCCCGTTTACGACGGAATGTCTTATTCTCAGTATGGGAGATATCAAAGCGACACAACATTGAGCTAAACCGTAAGGTTTGCAGATTTAGCTATGAATCACCCAGAAGCTTAAAGGCTACGCTCAAAATAAGTAGAGCAAGAATATACTCTACACTTAATCAAAAATCCGATCTCACGAACGGATTTTTATGTTGAAATGAAAAAGCTGAAAATATTACAATGTTTGAATAGCCACTTTAAACTCTTCCCAACTGATAAAATCATCTTTAGAGGTATCAAACCGCTTCCACCAATTAGAAGAGACATACTCTAATAAAACCGTTTTATCTCTGCTTTCTTTAATAATTCTAAATTTCACCATTTAGTAATGTACCATCTTTATCCTTATCAAAATAGTTAAAATGCCTGCCTGGGTGTACTAAAATGATTTGTAATTTAAGAATTTTGAATTTTGCTTAAAATATCTTTTGTGCTCCCATCATTAGCTTTTTTATATATTTTAAGTTTAATACTAATTTACTTATCCCCGCAAAAATTGTGCACGTACAATCTTCTCCTGACGCTTTTTTTGTTTCTGCCTAAATAAATAACCGGCTGCCAAAACTTCCCTAATTGAATTTTCCATTGTAAGGTTATTTTGTAGAGTTCCCCAATAAAGAAGCCTTAAATGCGCTGGATACTCAAATCTGAAAACCCTCATAAGAGTTATAATAGGGCGGCATTTTCAGAATCATAGTGTGAAGTGCGGTCTCCAAAATCCACCCGAACAAGTAGGGCAGCATTTCATTGAATGCTTTATACTAGCCGAAGTTATTTTGATAAAACGTGTACATGCCCACAGTAATGATGAATAGTGTCGAGTAGCAGCCTGCAATTTGTCGTGATAACATAAAACCTTCTGCTAATAAGGTTTTCAGTAGTAATATTCTTTTGATAAAATTCATAAGTGATTTGGTAATTAAGGTAGCAAACTTAATCCATTTAGTAGCGTCTATTAAACCTATCTAATAACTTTGTAGGGTTCAAAAACAGTATATGGATTATCGAAAATAAAATGGTGGTTACCGAATGGACGGTACTACTCAACTCTAATCACCGAATGAGTCCGACCGATTTTTACCCTATTGAAGCTTTAAGAAAAAGGTGTTCTGTTCGTTCGGCAGCAAGTGGTCGTCAATACATGTATTGTAGGCAAATACATCCGATACAAAAAATATCATTGTATTGCAGAAAATGGAGGCTTTGCTAGCAGCATGAAAGGAATTGTAGCAACCCCAACTACCCCACAAACAAAAATGAAGGGTTAGCATTTTATATCGCATCAGCAATATTCATGCCTGTACCCTCTGCGGAAAAAACAGTGCCTACATCTTAGGAAAATTCTTCGCTATTTAAAAAAATACAGGATACTATTCTCAGTACCAAGTATTAGATAATTGGGCGATTACGAAGGAGAGATAGTTAAAGATTGCATTTTATCATTTTGAAAGTTTCTGAAAAATATGTATAGTCCTCAGATTCGTTTTTTAAACAAGACTACAAGTGCAAAATTCAGTACTAATTGGGTGGATTAGCTAGCAAAAATGCCAATAAAGGCATTGCACGTCAAAAAAGTATGGAACATAAGAATATAAGCAGAAAGGAACTGTAGTTTTTCGGAATTAGAAAAACGACTTAGAAATGCTGCTTAGCCGATTATAGCTTTGCCATGGCAAAATGCGCACGGCCGAATTTATACAAAGCCGCCTAATTACAGACGCGTGTAATGATGATTTGGGGTAGAATTTTAGAAAAGTTTATCGAAAGTCCAGGTAGAATGTTAAAAGTTAGAAAGTAGTTTTACACAATGAGTCTTAAAAAATGTTAACAATTCGGCCTACGCATTCGTTAGATTAAGCGTTTTCGAACTTGACTGAAGATGAACTTGAACTTTGGGATAATCTCAATTTTCAATTTCAATTATTTAAGTTTTCGTTGTTTTCTTTTTAGCTGCTTGGAAACAATAACATATTTAAGAAATCAACACGGTATCCAGGAGACCTGAACGTATGTAAGGCTAGCTCTTGTTTTAGGAATACCACTCTGTGTGGTAAATCCCAGATCATGGCTTCCGTAGAAGGTAAAAAAAACCTTTCATTTAATGCCATGCTATAATACCTTAGCCTCTCATTTACTTTATTCTCTCTAGCACAAAACAGCGATTTAATTTCATCCGTTCAAAGGAAGGGGTTTGCCCATAAAGCCTTTCACCAAAGAGGTATGGGTTGACATAGATAGTAGGAATTGGATCCCATTTGCCGAAAAATCCATCAATGAAAAATAATCAGATTTCTTTTATAATACTTTCTTGTCTGAGTCATACAATAGAAAAGAGAACTCATACTGTAACGGATTTCTTTCAGTGTAAAATTGTAAAACGCAAACAAGTTTTGTGAAATCTACCTTGACGGTAATCTCGCATCTGAAGGATGCAACCATCGAACACTGCTCACAATATCTAGCATATCAGAACTGCTAAGGCAATATCAAAACTAAATCGGTAAGCAGAACACATGGCAAAACATAAACCGCCACAATTACGTAATTCCGAGATTAAAGCCACTGCTCTTTTCGATTTCTGACCCTTTGTTAAAACTAATTTAGCCGCTAAGGCTCTGCCTCTTTTTACTCTCTAATACCATGGCGCTGCTTTTATATGCCGCCATCAAAGTTTAACCAGATTGGCCTGTAAAGTCTTCATATGCAGGTTGCAACCATCACAATTAACACCAGCTTATATCTAAAACTTCCTTTCCTCAATATATGGTTCATAGGGAATTTCTGCATAGGTCAAGACCATCGATCACAGCATCACCCAATGAGCTGCAAATCCTTTGGGGCGTATAACTGCAATTTACTGTAGCTCATTCCCTTCTCATACACAGCTCTTGTTTGAGAAGGACTCGCTATAGTAGCTAAAATGGCATTGGCTTCACTATCCGATAAAACTTCTCAAAGACCACCCTCTATATTGGCACTGCTTTAGAAATATCACTCCATCGGTTTAAATAAAAGGAGACTCTCCGGTCAACCTTAAAAAGCCACTGTACTTTTGCTGTTCGCTCAAATCCAATGGTGACCCCATACGCTTCAAATAATTTTTTGGAAATTTCGGCACCATGGGTAGAATGGAAGCTTCATAGTCAGCGAAACGAAAAAAATAAGAGAATAGAAAAGAGAAGTTTTCATGGCTTAATTTAAAAACATCAATAAGAAAGGTACTCGTAATGGAGTTGAAGCTTCTAATAAAGCCTTAAGATATTGCAAAAAAAATACGAACTACCCTTGTCTTTTAATTAAAAGGATACATACAGATATCAATCGTACTCATTCATAGACTTCCAAAACGCCTGATTGATAGGAAGATTTTGTATGAAAGGGGAATATCATCCGCATTCATTTTAGACGAATTCAAAAGGAGAATCCAAAGTCGTCCAGATTATCGACTTTCTTGATACCAATAAATTTCATCGAATAGTTCTAAAACCACCATTCTGTGTTGCACGATAACCTCCTTGCCCAGCGGTTGGTGACGTTCCTCATCTCCCATTCATCAATTTAGAGTAAAATTCCTGGTCGTATAATAAACGAAACAATATCGGCATCTTGCTAATGGCTGTCCAGATGCTCTAAGTCCCGATAAAAATCTTTTAGTAACCACTTCTGGTTTCCTACAGACGTGATAGTTTGCGATAAAGGCAATGACAGGGATGTTTAGTTCTTCTTGCTAAGGCTTTAAAATTTCTGGCAATCGTAGAAAATTTTCTTCTTGTTCGCTATTGACCACACACCCTTTTGACTACCCCAGCTGTCATCAACGTGCAATAACGATCAATAATCATTATACATGTTGTGATGCTAAACGTCTTGCTTTAGCTCTTAGATCAAAAATAGAAGTGATGGTGAGTCTGCTAATAAATAAGGTCTTTTCAAGCGTTTTTACTTCACAATAATTGTTCCCATCGTGTTTTTCTAACTTACCTGTCCGTAATTTTCAGAAGATAAGCCCGTTCGGAGAAATTAAACGTGTTAAATCAATTGTACTGAGGAACATGCTCTAAAAGAAAAAGCGCAGGGAATATTCGAAATTTACAGCAATTACAGCCATCGATAAGGAAGCTGGTTTAACCCATGACCAGGTACGCGCTGCGATGATAATAAATCACTTGGCTGCCAAACAAGGTAGTTTTACAACTTTTACAAAACCAATGACACGCACTAAAACCCTCTTTAAATTGGCTATCTTCAATGCTTTTTTTCGCCTGTAGACAAATTTGGTGCAGTTTCAAGCAGAGCGGTTAAATTACCCTTGCGTAACATCAATAATTTGATCTGGCCATGTCTAATAAATCAAAAATCACTGCCTTCATCGTAGGCGTCTCGATATTTATTCGAATTTTTAAATTAAACTGCGGCTGAATATATTTTTGAAGTATAATACGAGCATGGGAATGCGAAGTGGAGCGGAAGACGCTAGCTTTTTGCGTTAGTTAGAATCATGTAAAATCGCGCTACAGCCTCTAAATGTTGCCGGTCTCTTAATTGTGCAAAACACGGTAAAATCAACAGTTCAGACTTTCAAACATGTGTAAAATTGCTTCGAAAAAAATTATAATGCGCCATCTTTTATAGAAAACGTCAGCATAAGATATCGGATCTATCGTCGATACCTTTTTACGAATCAATCATCGCTCCAATCACAACCTCCTCTACATCAAAGCTTGTGGTGGAATCTTTCCTCTTTCTAAGCAAAAATTCAGATTTGTCTATTCTATGTCCAACAATTGGGCCTCGGTTTCCATGATTAGAAGAAAGTAATTAACACCTACTGAACCTCAAAAAATAAATTCGATGTTCACAGAGTCCTTCAACAATTACGATTTAATAAGTACGATTTATGTTAACAACAAAAACAAATTGAAGATTAAAAATTTCAGATTAAAAAATGCTATGCTAAAACAGGATTTAATCATTAAATACACGCCATATTGGCGTATTATCCTTCTAATTTAATCAAATTTCTTTTGTGATAACCTTTTTGAGCCCTCATATTTGAAATATTTTGTTTTTAAATTTCAAAAGTGTTAAATCCTAGAGCGTGTGGCACCTCCTGCTGGTGCTTCGGAACAATTCCATCGATAGCTCAGCTTCTCAATCTTCTGTAAGCTTTAAAGCGTCTGCAGCATTTCTTTGACCCAACTCGCCATAATAATACGAGGACAGAGAGTTCGGTGAAACAACAGAATACCAAGTATTTTCCAACCATCAATACCTAATCGCCAACGCCTATAGCCTAAAGCCACCCGAAGCTCTTCACCGATAAGAAAACGACAATAATAGCACTTTTAACCTCGTCATTTCAAAATATTTCTAGCTATAGGCTCTCCTTGCCCCGCGCTCTGCACTTCAATGCCCGGATAAGCACCTGGAGTATCAATTTACATACTACAGAATATTAATTTTTCGGCAGACTTCATTAACCAACTGCTTTCTGTACCCTTCAGGGTTTGCATACCAAAATTTCAGATACTGTCTTGTCTTGGATTATAGCCCTTTCTGTTGCCCGATAAACATAATAAGTGATCGCCAATTTACCTAGACACCAATCATAGCTTATAATCTTTTAAAACATTTCACGCCATGAAGCTCTAAAAAAAGTAAGGCGCCGGCCATAATACCTTAAAAATCTATAGTATAAGGTCGTTAGGGTGTCTGGAATAATTGTACGCGTTGCAATGCGGGTACAGATTTTATAACTCTTACGCGTTCTAATATTTTTTCTATCTGCTTAAGTTCGGTAACATCAACGTCACTCTCTTCCCAATAATCATGCACTATAATCTCTTCAAGCTCTTAATCGGAGAAGTAAATCTAAACTTATTCCATGAGTACTCCTGTTTAGTTTTAAATTAGACAAATATAAAACTTAAATAGATGCCTACTCCTACTCTTTTTTAACTTGCGCGGTTCTTTATATCCATTGCTACACCGTGCTTAGATAAGTAAGCCCTAAATAGAATAAAGGATTCAATTTTTTCGCTCTCTCTAGCAAAACAAAGGCCAAATATCCATAAATAGGTTCTAAATTGATGGTTAAAGCATGACCGTATACGCGGCAAAAACTTCATTAACTTCACAGATGCTATAAAACGCATAGGCCGTGCAACAGATGCTCAGAATCCCTAAAATAACCAGCGCTTTAGAAGATACTGCAAAAAAGGAACTGTAAAACGACTATTATAACCCACCCGATATAGCGTTTAGAAATAAACGCCTAGCCAGTTCATAAATGAAATATAGCTCGCTATTGGTTTTGACAAGTTCCGTGATTAAAGAAAAAATAGAGATAATACAAGCAGATATTAAATCCGTAATAATTCCTTTGAGTGTACTGTTGTTTCGGACTTAAAAAATCAAGTGGCCGGGCATGGCCAAGATACCAAAGAAAATTCAAAATATCCAATTATTACGTCCATGACTCAAAACGGCTCTAATAAGCCGTAAAAAAAAAGCGCTGTGACAAGGCGCTAGCAGCACACGAAACAGTAGACCACTTTAAGCGGAAAAAAGTAACCAAGCAAGCAATTACAACACCTGCAAAACCCATCCAAACCATTGTTTCGGAGCTACCGTTGAGCGGTTATTCTTTTTTAAAAATATAACAATCCAATGAGTTGCTACGGCAATACCTTCGATACCTAAACCAGAGGTAAAAGCAAATCTAAACTATGAGTTTTCCTAGCACGCCGAAAGCCCAAATAGAAAACTATGACGTGAGGTGTAAGTAATGTTTAACTTTATCTGTTCCATGATATAAACAAGGCTAAAAATAATAGCTATGGTAGCTTAGCGCATGGCTCTCTTCGCAAAAAAAAAAGTGCGAAGACTCAACAAAAGATTAGGAACAAAACTGCTAAAAGTGGAGAAAAACCTGATGTTCCGCTAAGTCGAACCCGCGATCAAAAATATGTTAGATAAGGCACCAAAATACCAAAGGCTAAATTTACTCCCATAGACCGCCTCTGCTTTTTGGGCAAAACAGCTACGCAATAAAGGGTCAAAAATAAAAGCGTAATGTAAGGACCTCGTTATATTTCGCTAAAATATAGGGATAATGTTTGATGCCCCTTTCCGCTTCTGATCGCTATAAATTCAATTTAATGCAAAATAAATTCTTAGTTTCTGGAAAGAAACAGGAAGTAAGTCATTAATAAAACGGAAAAATAGTAACTAACCTTGTTTTTGGTTCATGCTTTTCATTTCACCTCAAACTGCGTTTTACATAAGAAGTGAGCCTAACAAAAGAGGCGTAGGTACCGCATCCAATATTTGCCGCTGATAAGGCTATATCGAAAACGTTCTCTTCGTAAATGTCTGAGTGAAATTCTAGCCTTGCTGCGTTCCGTGGATCAAAACGACTGACATAAATAACAATCGTTCATTTAATTGATGACAATATTTTTCTGGTAACCCTGTCCTCGTTTTCCCCTTTTTAGTATTAAACTTAAAACTCATAAAGCCTTTGCTGGCATCGGACAATAAACATACCCATTAAAACATAAACGTAGCCTACTAGGAGCGCCCAATGATATAGGGCTTTAGAAAAACGACCATAAGGAATACAACACTGATAATGCTACAATCGTCGGTATGCGGCCAGTTTTGAGGTAAAAAAAGATCCGAAAGAAATACGGAAAATAAGGCAATAACATACCCCGAAATAAATAAGAAAAATTCCTACTACACTACGTATTTCAGTTAATGGCGCTTCATTATCTTGCATGTCCCTAGTTGTGCCAAATGAACCAAGATCCGATAGGAAAACAATAATAACATACTCGAAAAGTACCCAAATAACGCTTTAATATGTATTTATCTAAAATGGTCACTATTACAGCTTTTATCCATTTGTTTTTCCATCTTATTCCCATCACTCATAAGAATCACCAGCTAAAATATTTTTCTTGCTTCGCGATTAACCAAAGTAAAAAACGCTAAGTGTGTATGTGGCAATTTGTTTTCCTAAATAGTCCATGTGGCTGCAAAAAAGATGTCTTAAATAGCTTTGGAATATCGGTAATCCACAAAAGTGATCCCATTCATCAATAGGAGAAACAATCACTTCCCATTTCTTATTTTTTATACTGAATGAGAGCCGTGAGCCTGTAAATAACATCGGTTTCTTGCATTTTCCTGGTTGGCATAACCCAAATGAACATATCAATACCTAAGCAATATTTCTAAAATATTTATGGGTGTATACAACCCCCATAAATATCTAGGTTTGTCTTCGGGTAAAACTCCAGCACAAGACGCACCGCGCTCATGCGCGTAACAAACATTCTTCTGCTGGCTCCCAACTGATAATCCACCGATAGCATTCCCTCGGCACCAACCCTGCGATATATTCTGCAGACTGCTCCTTTAAATCTTTAAGGGTAAGAACCCTTGAACTAATTGGAAAAAAGTTTGACTATAATCGAGATCAGTGGGGTTTTTCTAAGTGTTTTTAAGCAACGCTCTAACACCTATGCGTCATAGCATAGAGCGTGTGCATATTTGTAAGTCCCTGGGGTATGGCGTACATTCATCGATAAGCCATAGATGAACGCCTCCTATAACCCGCGAATTTCCCACTAACATTCAGGTGTAAAAAAAGTGAAGCGAACCGTCGATAGTGATGTTAAATTCTTACGCCGTTCTTCTTATTTTGCGGTGCCTTGAAAGCGAATATACCTATACACACACTATCAGTAAGGATATTCTACCAACCATAAATTTTATGAAATCACCTTTTTTTAGAATTCGGTTAGGCCTTAATATAAGGATAGGTTCGCAAAAATATTTGGGTTTAATTTCTCTTTCAGTTGCGTGGTGCACACCGCTTTTTTACAGAACCTACAGTCACAGGCATAAAAATAGTGTTTCTAATTTCGTGATTCGTTTTATACATTACGCTGCTCTCGCTTTACTAGAACGTCGGTATGCTTTAATGTAATTTTCAAAATTGTGTTTTATAAAGCGCAAAATATAAAACTAAAGAAAGACAAAGGTGAACCTTTTAAACTTTCCTTATGCTCAAATTTCTGCTTATTAGCGCCCTTTTGACTTTAGGAGCCGGAAAAATAGGGTTATTTAAGCGTTAAAAAAAAAAACACTTGTTTCCGCGTTTCATTTTGCATGGAGGTTTTAAAACAGAATTTACGATTTAATAACAGATAAAAAAACACCTTACAATAAAGCATAGCCTGCGTTGAAATACTGATAAGGAACATGTAGCAATTGGCAATTAATTTGTATATCAGTTGTTACATTAAAACTAATAGATATGAAAAAAATGATTTACTGCTGTATGCCTTTTGTAGGCTTTATAGCATTTCACAAAAAGTGAAATCTGGATTGGAGTAAAGAGGTTTGAAATTAAGCGCCGATGTGAACTCTTGATTCAGCAGAGAATGCCTTTGAAAAATCCGGAGCGAAATGTGGCTCCCACGATGGGTATGTTTTGGAAAAAGTTGGTGATAAAAACTATTAAGACCAGCAGCTTATGTACACCAAAAAAAACGGACTACAGGGATGGACTTTTGAATGAAGCAAAATAGATGCGCCCATATTATGGGCTTAAAACACTTATTGCCCCTGAATGTTTTGCTGGACCAGCCTTACAGTCATTTAGATACTGAATGACGGCGTGCGTTTAGATGAGTCAAAAAACGATTTTGTCTGTAGTCTTCAATTGGCAGTTGGACTGAAGTTAGGAAGACTAGGCCTTGATTTACGATATGAAGAGCTTTCGAACAGACTACGGCCCGTTCTATGACGGGGCCTTTTTATTAGCGCGGCGACCGCTTTGACTACCGACCTGATCAATTTCCTAGTATCCATAAAAATTTAAAACCGACGAAAAAGAAAAAACCTGAAAAGTTTTAGGTCTTTCAGGTTTTTTTTATCTCGTATCCTATCTGTAAGCAGGAACTCCGCGCCGCTCCGCACTGGAAATTCATGCTCACCTTTCATCTAAAGAAATTTCATCTCTGTATAGTTGCCATTCACGAATCATACGTCTGAATCTACATAATTAGGTGGCAAAAACGTTGTGTTGAAATTCAGAATCTAACAATCGGTATTCATCGTCATTTAACATTACGTGGAACTTAAATCTTCCATGACGGGAAACCGTCTCTGATGCGTGACAATTGACGTTACAGCAAACAGTTTAACTTAAATACTAATAGGAGAATTAGCCGGTATACACTATTCCCGAATTGCTATAATAGGCCTAAGGCGAAGGATAAAAATACTCCTCAACCAAAGCAATTTAACGGTAATGAGTTCCATCCCCATTCAGTAAATCACAACCTGCTTTAAACGTAAGCCTTGTGAAACCCCTGAATATTTGTTGTTAAATCGACCAACTGGTGCTGAAAGAGAGAACAAAAATTGAGCCAGCACGTAAGATCCTCATACGGAACATACGGTAGAAGCGGCAAAAGTAAGGTGAAGCAACCACGCCTTGTCTTGCAATAATATATAGATCTTGGGTGTACGATAGACCCTCCGTAACGGACAAATTGCGAAGGAATTAACCTCGTACAGAATAAAAACCAAAACTTGGGATTTTTTTAAAGAAATTTTATTACTGTTGCCCTGCATGGTGTCCTAAAGATTTAGTAGTCAGCCAGGCGCGATTTTCCAAACTCATCATAAATGTAAGAATTGTTCAAAATAAGCTTGTAATTTCCTCATCCTGAACAATATTCATCTTCTCTAAACTTCAGGTGGTAGCAAATACACCCATCATCATCTTTTGTACGAAGCGAACATTATGAAAGCCAATAGGAACACCCAAAGAATATTACTCTGATTTGTCATGCATTATTTAAGTGCGCAGATACAATTTCCAACTTTTTGTGGAATATGTTAGAAAGAATTACAAAGTTTAATGCGAAAGATAAATATCTGGTGTCGTTATTTTAAACGCGTAATATTGGTACTGGACAGCTTGTAAACCAGGGTCATATAAAAGTAAATGCGCGCAGCCAAGCCTGTTCCAGGAAGTGATGCTCAAACAAAATTATAGGCGAAAAAGCACCAGATTAACATTATCAACGTTACTGTTATGACATACACCGCAACAGAGTTGTGCGAAATTAGTAGCTTATACCGAGTAGATACCACTCCAGCTTCGAGTTTGAAAGTAAGAACGTTTAAGTATTCCAAAGATTATACCGGAAAAGGGACGCAGTAGATCCCAACAAAAAAGAATAGGCGTGATATTGAAGATAATTGCATGAGGTTCTGTTACCAACAAATAGTGAGAGTAAGCAGTACCTTTAGGAAACCTTAATTAAGAAATACCATTATGATGCAAACATATATCTTTACACAAGTCCAAGAAATTCAGACATAAAATAGAAACGAATGCAATATCAGATTTATGAAGCCAACATGTGGGAATGAAGAAGAATTATAATTGCAGGTGATTGCGGGGAGGCTTAATGCCCTAGACATACGAGCAAGGGTCCTTCAAAAAAATTAGCCTGCAGCAAAAATCACTATTGGTAATGTCAGTATGGAAAGACGAATCCTTAAGCGGCGTACAAACATCACTTCATGAGGCCCGGCTTGATGCCCAGTACTCAATTTGTTTTGTAAGACGATGTTGTAAACTCCGGACACTACCTTGAATTATGGGTTCATACATTTTTTACGGTGCCCGCTGAAACGAACTAAAAC
>Ga0163217_1055636_pt1 | contig 15857 bp, 25 predicted proteins | sample SynspAceP_FD_185933 | JGI IMG/M metagenome (GOLD analysis project Ga0163217, IMG submission 185933) | Saline lake microbial communities from Ace Lake in Antarctica - Synechococcus sp. Ace-P (PacBio error correction) | ecosystem: Environmental > Aquatic > Non-marine Saline and Alkaline > Saline ...
AACAAAGAGAGAGATCGTGCTGTTTTTTTGGGGGGGTTTGGGTTTTTTTTTTTGGCCCCCCTTGTTGGGGCAAAAAACCCGCCCTTTTTTTTTCAGTGGGCCATCGGGGGCCCCCCTGGAATTTTAAAAAAATCCTGGCCACGGCGCCTGGTGGGCCTTGAAATATATTGTTTTTTCCTGAAAAAGCGCCTATGACCATCTGGCGGCCGCGGGGACGAGGAAGGCATGTCGGAGGGCCGACAACTTCGCCCGGTCGAGCGCAAAGTTTTTTCTCCGTCTGTCGCTGTGGTATCTTTTTTGGCTCATTTTCGTCGCAATCCTGCTTGGAAAAGCCGACGCCTGAACCTGTTTTGGTCCTGGGGGGCCTTGGGTATGGCTTTTTTTGAACGCTGAACATGAAATTGGCATAACGCGCCGCAAGGGGTTTTTGAACATCGGTGTAAGGCTTGAATTGTTGGGCGGCTTTGTGGGGTGTGGTGATGGTGCCTGACCTTTTCGTGAAAATCACCTCGCCGAGTTTCCAGATTCCCGCGTCGCAGGCCTACGGTGTCGGCGCGCAGATTCGATAACAACAGGAGGCAACAACTGATGGCGCTGACTGGCCCGCAAAAAACAGTAAGCCCAGATCCGTAGGTTTGGGTTGGTTGTGAATTGGGTGGCCTCGCGTGGGCCGTCACGTTGCCGTTTTTTATGACTGGTTCTGCCGGCGTCCAACCGGCTTTGGATGGCCAACGACAGGCTATTGCCACGGTTGCACTGATGATGATGCTTGATGAAGACGATTAAATGATTCCGCTTTGGGGACGGCTCGCCCACACAAGATTGCCATGGACCTTCAAGCCCTTGTGGAGCGCGAGATGGAGCTCCCGCATTTGGCGAGACCGTCCCTGGCTTTTACGAGGCATACAACCCGACCGACCGCCCGATTTGCGGGCATGGCATCCTATAAACGTGACCCCCCTACCAAGCGGGTGCGTTTTTTCGAGAAAATCGACTGCCTTTTGCTTTGAAAGCAGGTTTGCTTGGCCCCCCAGGCGAGCGGGTACAGATGCCGGTCAGCATTCTTTGTTGATCCCGAAACTCGTCCTCGGATCGTGAAGGTCCAGTAATATACATAACCATCACACTCTCCTATACATTCTACGAAATCGATCTGCCGAAGGCTACGCCGCCTCGACGCTGGTCCTGTCACCTGATTTGGAACTAAAACAAAAGGACAAGGGTACGCGCCCCATGGCCCACGCAAAAAACCACGACTATCATAATTCCTCCCCCCGCCATCTGGCCGCTGCTTAGCTCGCTTGTTCGCATTTGTATTGCTCACAGGCGCCATTCTGTGGATGCACGATGTGACGCCTTTCGTCTCCTGATCGGCCCCTTGTCGGCACGCTCTACACCAATGTTTGCGTGGTGGGTCCGAAGTGGTAGAGGAAAGCAAGATCGCGACCATACCAAGTGGTCCAAGATTGGGCCTGCGCTACGGATTTAATCCTTTTCGTTTAATGTCCGAAGTGATGTTTTTTGGCAGCGTGGTCTGGGCTTTTTTCAAGGCACGCGCTCTAACCCGAATGAACGAATACGCTAAGGCTCGACCTACTGCCGCCTGGTGATCTTACCAGGTTGAACGCGTTTCCACTGCGTTGATCAACACGCCTTGATCCGTTCTGCTGTCGGGCTTGGTGCTGTGACATGGGCGCACATGCGCTGGTCCACGGCAACAACCGTGCGACTCAGAACGGTCTGATCATCGCAGTTGTTCTGGGCATTTTGTTCACGTCCTTGCCAGGCCTATGAATACGGCTACCTGCTTTGCACCAAGGGCTGGGAGTTTTCGGACGGCGACAAGTTTCTTCTCCAACTTCTTTAATGGCAATAGGTTTCCATGGCTTCCATAGTGATAATCGGACGATCTTCCTGTTTGTTTGCTGGATGCGCCGCACGCGCCCGGTCAACTTTCACCCCTGAACATCTGTCGGCTTCGAGGCCGGCTGCTGGTAGCTGGCAACTTTGTGGGACGTAGTATGGGCTCTTCTCTTCTTCGCGTCCTACATCTGGGGCGATCCGTCCTAAGCACGGGCTTGCACTGTAGCGATACGCAGCTAAAACACGCGCGGCGGGGTTGGGCCTCGCGCGTTTTTCGTTTCACTCGTCCACGGGAAAACCCATGCGCCGCAGTCTCTTTCTTATTGTTAATTGGTCGCGGGCGGGCTGCGATTCTGCTGGCTTCGGGTTTCTGGCAGATGCAGCGGCTTGAGTGGGAAGCTGGGCGTGATTGCTGATATCAATGCGCGGATTGAATGCCGAACGCCATACCCTTTGCCCTGATCCTGCTGGAAACCCGGTTGAATGATGCCTATCTGCCGGTTTGAGGTCCCGTGGCGTGATCGCGCCCGCCTATTTGCGCGTTCTGGTGAGCCAGAAGGAGATCGCGCGGGCTATCGCATCATTTCGCCAATAGATATGGGCGGGCGTCGTGTCCTGCTTTTTGACCGCGGCTTTAACGCCTGTGGATCAGTGGATATCCCTGCCCATGAAAGGCTCCGAGACGGTGCGGGGCAACCTGCAATGGCCGCCAAAGAGACGGACAGTTTCACGCCTGCCCGCAGATATGGACAAGAACATCTGGTTCGGCCCGCGACGTGGATGCGATGGCGCAGGCGCTGGACGCCGAACCTGTATCTGGTTGTCGCGCGCCAGACTCATTTGAGGACAGCCCGTGACCGCTGCCGGTTGAACAACCGCCAGCGATTCCGCAACGACACCTGTCCTACGCCATCACATGGTTCTCGGCTGCTGCGGTCCTGGATCATGATGAGCCTCGGCTTTATTTCTGCGCGCCCGGCCGCGCCCCCCAATGCCGGGAACTGACGCCATGCGCTATATCTCAACACCGTGGCAACGCAATCGATCCGGAATTCGAGAGGCGATGCTGAACCGGGCCTCGCCCGTGAACGGTGGCCTTTATGTGCGCGGGAGAACCATTCGCAGCTGACTTGTCCGAAGACATCAGGGCGATGGGCGGGCCAGTCCTATGAAGAAGGTGGCAATTCAATGTCATGCGCCCGTTCATTGGTGACACCTTCACGGCATGCCGAATTCCGCGACTTGATTGGCCAAGGCCTACGCGGTTTTCGGCCAACGACAAGCCGCGCGCACGCTCAGGAGCTTGCCCGCCCAACCACTTCCTGCTTGGAGCTGTTCCACGGCCCCACATTGGCGTTCAAGGATTTCGCCATGCCAGCTGATCGGCCCAGATGTTCCAGCTGGCGCTTGGCCGCAAGGCGAGCGGGTGACAATCGTGGGCGCGACTCAGGTGATCCCGGATTCGGGCACCATCGAAGCGTTCCGCGGCCTCGGCAATGTCGAATGTGGTGATCCTCTACCTCATGGCGCGTGTCCGAAGGTGCAGCGCCGCAGATGACCACGGTGCCGGTGGAAAGCAACGTGGCATGCCGCTGGCCCGTGGACGGCGACTTTGACGACTGCCCAAGCGCGCCGTCAAGGACATGTTCAACGATTTCGAGTTCCGCGACGCGTGAGCTGGCCGGGTGTGAACTCGATCAACTGGGGCCGCGTGTTTGGCGCAGGTTGTGGTAATTTATTTCACCTCTGCCGTCAGCCTTAGGCGCGCCGGACCGCCAAAATCAGCTTAACGGTGGCCCACGGCAACTTCGGCGAACATTTTTTGCGGCCTTATAGCAAGCGTATGGGCTTGCCGATTGACCAGTTGGTTGTGGCAACCAACCAGAAACGAACATCCTGCACCGCTGCCTGTCGGCCACGGCTACCACAAGGACAAGGTGCATCCGTCCATCAGCCCGTCCATGGACCATTACAGGTCAAAGCTCAAATTTCGAGCGCGGCGCTTTTTGACGCCTATGACCGGGGACGGAAGCGCCGTGGGCACAGCTTGATGGCCGAGCTGGGGCAGGGCGGGTTTGAAAATGTCTCCAGGGGGGGCGGCGCAGGTGGGCTTGTCGCGAGCATTACACTCCGGTCCGCGCGTCGAGGATGAAACAATCGCACCATCGCGCATGTTCCTCATCACAGCGCCCGAGCTGCTTTGCCCCCATTCCGCGTCGGCGTAAAAGTGGCAAAATCGGATTGCGCGACCCCCGAAAACGCCGATGATCACGCTGGCGACAGCGGCATCTGCGAAAATTCCCCTGACGCGGTCCGAGGCGGCCAACCGGCATCCGTCCCCCCTTGCCACCGCGCATGGCAGACCTCTATGACCGCCCGAGCGGTCTGACCGTGTGGCCAAGTGACCCTTGATGCGCTCAAGACCCAGATTCAAAAGGACTGATTGGCCCAGTGACCTGCAAACGCAGAGCCGCCTCTCCAACGGCTTTCCCGCATCGTGGACAGAACATATTGCGGGCCTCCTTCTTGCTCTATCGAGTCCTGGGGTCGGCGCGGGTGGCCGCCATGAAACGCGCCGCGCAAAACGGCATTGCCCATTTTCCTGGAGCATATGGCCTTCAAAGGCACCAGACGCGTACCGCGCTGCAAATCGCCGAAAGCCATCGAGGACGTAGGGGGCTATATTCACGCCTATATTCGCGCGAAGTGAACTGCTATTACGTTCGCGTGCTGGAAAATGAATGTGCCGCTGGGGCTGGAGGTCATCGCTGATATTCTGCGCAATCCGGTGATGGACGATGCCCACGAGATCGAGGTGGAGCGCGGGTGATCCTGCAAGGAAATCGGTCAGGCGCTGGACACCCCGACGATGTGATCTTTGACTGGTTGCAGGAAAAAGGCTTTTCCGCGAGCAGCCCATCGGCGCCCTATTCTAGGACCCCCGCGGAGCGGGTTTCGAATTTTTACCCGCAGTGACCTTACTGGATTTATCGATGCAGCACTATGGCTGAGCAGCATGAATTTCTCTCGCTGCTGGTGCCGTTGGATCACGAAGCGCGCTCGTGGCTATGGCGGAAGCGGCTGTTCGGCGATATGGAGCCCCAACCCAGATGCTGACCCTGCCTGCGGTTTTTCGCGGGCGGCGAGCATCGCCGGAACAAGGAAGCTGGAGGCAGGCCCGCATTTCGCGCTGGGTTTTCGAAAGCCCGGCTACCGCGGCCGATTGGATATTTACGTCGCGCAGATCTAACGCAATCGGCAACTGGGTTGGCGGGATGTCCTCACGGCTGTTTCAGGAAGGTGCGCGAGAACCGCGGATTGTGCTACACAAATTTTCGCCAGGCGGGGGCCTATGCGATACCGGCAATGATGACCGTTTATGCGGGCACCGTCGGGCGAAGCAAGTTGCCGGAGCTTGCAGGTAAATCACCATCGACGAGATGAAGCGCGCGGGCCTCTGATATGTCCCCTGCCGCAGGTGGCCGCGGGCACGTGCGCAATGAAAGCAGGCCCTGCTGATGGGGCCTGGAAAGTTCCCAGTAATCGCGCAGAACGTCTTGGCGCGGTTGATCCAGATCTGGGACCGTAATCCCGCCGCTGGAGAAACGATTGCGCAAATTGATGGGTACCACAGGCGACGTGCGCGGACTTTACCGAGCGCATGGCTGTGACTGCCCGGCTGCACTTGCGTTTAACGGCCCTGTTTGCGGAAGCACCTACACTGGAAGCACTTGAGGCAAGGCGCGCTGCATATGCTGCTGAGGCCGGCGCAAACTCAAACTCGAGACCGGAGCGCAATGACACTGCGCGCGAGCCGTGCACCACACGATTTCCGCCTTGGGTGTCGGCTTCGTAGTGCGCAGCCGCGCTTTTCTGATCCCGTGGAGCCTGCGTGGTCGAGGAATCACCTGTGCCGTAAGGCGTTTCTCTAACCGCGTCTACTGGGCCAATCGCTTCGATCAACGCTGGCACGGCCGATTGCCACTGTTTTCTTGGTCCCGTCGGGAGGATCAGATGCTACTGGGCGCGATCACCTGGGGACAACATCCGTCGTGGACTGCGTTGGGCGGGTTACCGTTGGGTACTGGACGGCGGTGAGGCCTTTTGCGCGCCAAGGCTACAATGCGCGAGGGCGAATCGAAGACAGTTTTGGTGCATTACGCCTTCAACCATCTGGGATCTGAGCCGGATCGAGGCGGCGTGCCTGCCCGAAAAACGCGGGCCTCTCGCGGGCTGCTGGAACGGTCGGGGTTCACATATGAGGCGTGGCACAAAGCTATCTGCAATCGACGGGCGCTGGCCGCACCCATGTTCTCTACGCCTCCCTGCGTAATGACGCGGCGGGGGCAGGACTGCGGCAAAGTAGCATTTTTGAGTTTTACAGAACCGGTTGCTAACCTTGAAGCCGATGATGCTTCGCTTTTGTCCTAGTCTTTTGCCTTCTGTCATCGCCGTCTAGCCGGTCAGGGTACCCGCAGCCCTAGCCATTGCCACGCTTTGGCGATGCAACAGCCGGGTATGCAATACTACCGTGCGTCCCTGCGGCGAGGTTCCGGAGGAGACGGTTAGATATCCACTATGTCGCCAGCAAGCTTTTGTTCGCGCAGTCGCGGGGTGGGCTGAACATGGTAACGGAAATTTTACGGGCTTTTCGGGTCTACGACGATGATCCCCTGAATGTGGTGACAATGAAACCACGCCAATGACACCCACTGGACCTTTTCTTCTTTCCCTGATTCCGGCGATACACATGTCTTGCAGGGCTGGGCCCTCAAATGGCGAGGGATCGACCAACAGTCTCGATCCTGGGCGAAGGTTCTTATCCGCAATGTATCGATGATATCCGTTTCGCATTCTCCGGGGGTGGAGGAAGAACGGCAATTCGATCTTCGTGTTCGAGATGGCGGGCTGTGGTATGGCTCCTGGGCCATCTTCACAACGCACCCAATGGACGAGCAATACGCCGCCATCGGTCGGCTGGATGTGGTGATGGGCGCCGTCGATGGCGGCTATACGCTGAACCATGCGACGATGATCGGCGTACTTCAAGCGCTGAAGTCGCGGTAATCGTGATCCCGATGCACTGGTTTTCCCGACTTCGCGCTGGGGGATTTCTGGAGGCATTGTGGATGAATTTTACCGTAATCCGCTGGAGGAAGCCGATGCTGAACGTGCGTCGGGAAATGCAGCTGCCCTCTACAGCCAACCATCATGGTACTTCGCCCGAATTATCTGCGTGACAACTGAGGCCCTTTGGACTTGCATACGCAAGGCCGCATTAGATCAATCGGGTATGACACATCCCTGAATTCCGCCGATACGCTTTTTTCTTGAAACACTCCGCGCTGCCTTGCCCGAGGGCAACGGTAGAACGCCGCAGGTGCCCGTTATCTGGAAGAGCCGCGTGGGCTCTATGCGGGGCAGGCGGCGGTTCTGGCGCGCCCCGCGCAACGTAAGAGGTAGCGAGACTGATCCGGCTTGCCGGGCAACAAGCGCGTGTCGGGGTGAATCCCCTATGGCGGCGGGACGGATTGGTCGGCGTCAGGTGGCCGCCAAGAAGGCAACCGCGCCGCTGATCCTGTCTTTGGAAGCGGATGACGGCGATCCGCGCCGTCTATCCCGATGAAAACGTGATGGTCGTTGAGGCCGGAGTCATTTTGGCGGATGTGCAAAAGGCGGCAGAGGAAGGCGGGCCGCCTCTTTTGCCGCTTGTCCGCTGGCGCGCAAGGCTCTGCCGGATCGGGGGCAATCTTTGGGCACCAACGCGGGTGGTACGGGGGTGCTGCGATAACGGCAATGCGCGCGATCTGTGTCTGGGGCTGAGGCGGTTTTTGCCGGAATGGGCAGATCTGGCACGGGCCTACCGCCTGCGCAAGAACAACACCGGCTATGACCTGCGCCATCTGCTGGATCGGGGCGGAAGGCACGCTGGGGGTGATTCACAGCGCGGCGCTTAAGCTGTTTTGCGCGGCCTGCACAGACGGGCACGGCGCTGCTGGTGGTGGAGCAGCCCCCTGCGCGCGCTCAAGCTACTGAGCAATGGCGGCGCAGCCATTCGCGAGATGGTCAGCGCGTTCGAGTTGATCCACCGGCAGGGCTTTGAATTTTCTGAAGCGAAGAACAATGAACCGAAGTGCGTCAGCCCTTTTGGCTTCCCGGCGAATGGACGGTCCTGATGAGAGCTGGGGCTTTGCGGCTGAAATATTGGAATCCGATAGGCGGGCTGGAGCCATTGTTCGAAATGCAGCCGAGCGGGGCTGGTCATGGACGGGTCTGATTGCGCAATCGGTGCGCAGGCGAGTTGATTTTCTGGACCATGCCGTGAAGCATCCCCGAAGCAAACCGCCGGATCGGCTCGGTTTCGAGTCACGATATTTCAGTACCTTTGGCGCGATCCCTGAATTTATCAGTCCGTGCAGGAGCGCAGTTTGGCAGGCGATTGGGGGATTTCCGGGTCAACTGTTCGGACATGTCCGAGATGGTAATCTGCATTACAACGTCTTTCCCCCAGAAGGGTCGCACCCTTGCAGAACCAACGAGAAGCATGCGCGCGGCGATAAGGCCGTGCTGCATGATCTGCCCATGCACTGGCGGCTCGATCTCAGCGGAACATGGGGTGGGGCGATTGAAAGGTCGCCGACCTCGAGACCTATTGGTGATCCGTCGGCAAGTTTGTCGGCAATCGGGCGATAAGGCGGCGCTGGCCCGCTGGGTATTATGAACCCGGGTGCTGTTTTGCGGCACGGGTTAGGGGCCCAGCCATCGGGCTTACGCCCGATTCCCCCGGGATACTTACGGCCCTTATGTATCAACGCACCAACCTTGTGAATCCCTGCACGCTATAAAAGCGGAATGCAGGAACAAGAGCATAGACGGGGGCGCTGCTTGGCGCTACGCAAACAGATATACGAGAGAAGGCGAGGGGCCTGGCAATCACGTCGAGGCGTTGCTGGTTCTGCGCGGCGTTCACATGCCTGCTGTGCTGCCCGCCAGCGCAGGACGTGGTGGCAAGGGTCACATGGCGATTCTGGGTAATGCAGGCGCTAAAGGCGGACCGCTGCCGTTCAGGGGCGTTGTGGGCGCATGTAGCATTCAGCGGCTGAGCTTGCAGTTGAAGCGGTGCGCAAGCCGCACTGGCAGGCCTTGTATAATTGGAAGTTACGAGGGCATGTGGTGCAGGACTTCCGGGCCAGATGGGTGGTTTGTGGCGGCTGCTGAAAAAACGAACAATGCGTTTAAAGCGCACAGACGGGCACCAAATAGCACAAAGTAATGTCGGCCTTGGGCAAGGGTACACTAAACTAAAGTTGCGCTCTACGGCCTCTTGTGCGGAGAGTAGGGTATTGAACCATATTCACGGTTGCCGAATCAACAGGTTGTGAATGGTAAAAGAAAAGAGCCACAGACCTTGCACGGTCAAGTGGCTCATTACAACCTGCCCGGTCAGAGGCAAATTGACTAATTTCCGTAAGGGTGTTTTTCACACACCAAAATATCTTACAGTCAAAAAGCTTTTCTGACGGCAATTTTTAAAAGGAAAATTGCATGAAAGATGGTATTCGACAGCCAGCTACTGGCCTCACGTTTGATGATGCAGTTGAAGTTTGGAGACGTAAGATCAATGGTGAATTTCAAAACCGCATTGCTGGGCGGATTTTGATGTAAACCCCGTCGAGTAAAGAAATCATCAAAACATAAGAAGCATGTCGGAGCGAAGAAATTGCGCGAGCATCCTTCCTAATAGAGTGGCGGCGGTTATGCCGCCGGCGCTGCCATACCCTTCCAGTTGCGCGATACAGGCGCGTCCATCGCGTTAGACACAACGATGTGCGCCAAGGTGCCGTTGTCAGTGCGCGGTTGTCTTCCAGCCATGCGGAGTGGTTCGCACATACTGGTGCAGGTACTTGGGGGATACGCCGTGGTGCTTGGCCTTGGATCATGTTGCGCAGGCGTGAAGAAGAACGACTCAACCATGTGGTGTGCTTGCGTGGTCGTGTAGATTTCGGAGTGGGTTACGCGATCAAAACCTCTAAGCCCATGGTGCAGACGTCCCAGTGGTGACGGCTTCGTCTGCTGACATTATAGTCGCCCACTGCGCGACACGTTTCTTTGCCAAGTTGCTACGCTCACCTTCGGTCATAGCAACGAAAAAGGCAACGTGCGGCCCTCACGCTCACGCCGAGCCCACATACGCGGCGTGTGCCGGTCTGGTGTTTCTTTCAGGCGGGCGATCAAACGCGCTTGGCCCTCTCATTGTGCGGGCGAATGTGACCGGCCAAAGTTATGCGCATCAATCTCGACGTGGCCTTCCAGCACTTCACCCGTCTGCACTTCACGGTCCCAATGGCCTCACGCAGCTTGTGGCCAGCACGAAAGGCAGTCCTTGTACTGGCAGTCGATATCGCGGGAAAGCTGAAACCATGGAACATACCTTGGATGCGGTTCACGTCAGGCAAATCGCGGCCAGCAGATCAACGAAGTCCATTTTGGCGCGATGCAAGATTGTGGCCGGACGTGAAGCTAAACTGGTGGTTGGCAGTTCTTGGCACTTAAACTTGCCGGCGGTGTGGTTGATCTTGTACGTTTCATCAATGCGAACTAGTGGGGGCAAAAACGCTTCGCCATCCTGTCTCAGGCCAGCGCATCTTGCAGAACGTATCATAGGCAGCATCCTCGCCAGCCTTTTGTAGATGCTGCGAAGGCTGAGTGTGGGTGATGCCGCTGATAAGAACGAAAGTGCTGTGCCATTTAATACTATACTCCGTTGATTAAATATATATATAGTATAGTGACATACTGATGCCAATAGGATACATACCATCCATAGTATTTATTTAACGGAGGCGATATGCCAGATCAAGAGCGAAAGGAAAAGCAGGCGGGCAAACTGCTCCAAGTCAAGAGTTGAAACGTAGGGGGGTGACTTACGCTCACTTGTTTGAAAAGCTGAACGCTATTGGAATCAGTGAGAAAGGGTGAACGTTGCAACAAGCTATCCCGTGGGGAAAGTTTTCAGCGGCGTTTATGTTGCAATGTCAAAAGCTATAGAAAACGGAGCATTTTTGCACTTTGGAATAATTTCTGGCAACCTCAGCTTGGCACAGTCCGCTTCCGAAGAAGAGCCACGGCAAGAGAAAGCGCTACCATACCAAGAATAATGGCGAAGGCCAGTTACGCTAAACCCAAGACTTACGCCTGCGCTCGAAATATCGAACCGCGATCCGCGATCTAATAGCTGAAGAAGACAAAGGGTAGAGAACAGCAGCGCCCCCGCCGAGACGCGGAGCCGCGACCTTAATGCTCAGGAGGGGATGGCGTGGTGGCCTGAGCTGATGTTTATGCCGCAGCCAGTCAACCGTAAGTCCTTACCTTGGCAGCCCTTTTATGCAATCAATAAGAACCTTGCACCATACACGGCGGGCTGCGGACTACACCGAAGGAATGCTGGTCGAGCAAACGCACACTAGAGCCCGCCCAAGACGAGTTTTATTGCAACGCGTGACATTGGGGAAAAAGCAGCTCAGGGGCTATCTGTTATGCTAAGCAAATCGAGATCCTGAAAATTAATCGGCAACGAAGCAAGACAAAAAATATTGATGTTATCGTGGTTCACTATTGTCCTTCCAGAACTTTCGGTGGCCACCCCAAGCGACAGAATAGAATTGTACGATTGCGAATAGGTGCGTACCTCGGAACGCGGATGCCGGATAATCGGACTAACCGCAATAGAGTCGATATGGCTGTGCCTCCGAAGCTATTGTTTTCTCTGGTTTAACCCTTGCACCTTCCAGTGGGTGCTAATTGAGGCCGTGAAGTCTGGGGGCTCCAGTTCCGAACTCCATTTTAGGAATGAAGTACGCGAGATGTTCCGGAAATCTTCAATTGCACGAAAGATGTCCTGGCAATGGGCGGGAATACATACAACAATTGGCATCGGCCTTATTGGGAAGCATGGCGACGGCAAGAAATAAAATGGCCCATCCTTAATTTTTTTCCCCCCATTGCTCACGACCCGCTTGGTGCGTTGATACATAAGGCCGGATACTTAGGGGCCAAAAGAATGGGCGGGGCTTTCAGTGTCCGTCGAATTCGCCACGATGTTTTACATCGATCCCGAGCGCCTCAAGGCGCCTGCGGCCCGGCCGAGGGCCGGGCAGGTTCGATGGATGAAAGAGGTCGAGACGATCTCGGCCCCAGATGCTCTAGCAATTTGATTGCCTGCTTCGCGGCGGTGCCACCCGTGCAGTAGGTCTCGACGACGAGGACTTTTTCCGCCGGGCTGGACGGCGTCGTCGTTGGATTTCCATCGTGGCCGTCGCCGTATTCGCAGTTTTGTAATTCTTGGATATCGTCTTGCTGGCAGTTTTGGCCTTTTTAACGGATTGGGCACGAAGCCATACGCTGAGTTGGTGGGCGATAGCGCCCCCCATGATGAAGCGCGGCTTCGAGGCCCACGACCTTGTCGATACGCAGCCGCGGCATAGGGTGGAAGGGCATCTGGTCGATCGCATGCGAAGCCGCGTGCGTCTGCAAAGAGCGTGGTGACATCCCGGAACATGAATGCCTTCGTGGGGGAAGTGGGAATGGTGCCGGATGTAGTTCTGGGACAGTTTTTCCATGCGGGCCCCTGCGGAGTGTTTGCGGTAAGGAATGCCCATGCGATTCAGGGTGGCTGCCGCTGCGCGGGTGATCCCGTTAGGATGCCAGGCTGCGCGACAATGGCGGCGCAGGCGGGCTTGGCGGCCAGCGCATAGGCGAAGGCGTTGGTGGCATGCAAGGGTGACAAAGGTGGGAGATGAGGAATAGGTGAACTGGGGGGCCAAAAGTGCTGCCTCGGGGCCGGATGAACTGGGGTACGAAAGGCAAATAAAGAATGCAATGCTTTTGGGATTGAGCGGCGGTGACGCCGCTGTGTGGCCGAAGACACGGGGTTGGCGGTGATGGTATCGCATCCGGGAGGTCCAGTGTCTGTAAAACGTGGGGGCGGAGCGGATCAGTTTTACGCCGAGATAGACAAGAATAGATGGGGCCGACCCATTTAAAGCGCTGTAAATAGTGTGGCCTGGGCCAGTACCAGCGCGCAAGCCCAAGCAGTGAGGCGGTCATCGCCACCAGATCGCCAAAGCGCCAGCCCCGCTGCTGAGCGACGTGGCGACAGAGCGACCTTTGGACGCGCATAAACTGAGCACCAGCAAAACCGTTGGGCCCGCGGAAAGCACAGGGCAAAGTGGAGGCGGGGTGAATGTCGCCAGAGGTCAAAGGCATATCGGGGGGCTTCATCGGGGCGGGTATGACGTGTCAACGCCATCCGTTCCTGTATGCAGAGTTTTCAAGCTGTTTGCCGGCGTTTCTGAGACAGGATCGAAGCGGGTTTGATAATAGGGGTTTCTGGACGTTCGGTGATCAGGCCAAGGGCTTTGGGTGATTTCCTCCAGCATCACGGATTGTCGTAAATTGGCGAATTGAGAGAGTGGTAGAAAAAGCCGATGGCGGCGCCGTTGATGGTGCATAGCTTTCACTTCCAAGAGCTGTGATGGCGTTTGCCCATCGTTTTGCCTTTAGATGTGCCCTGTGGAGATCGTTTGGCCGCGTGCGATGTCCGCAGGTGGTGGCTTGTCTGGCGCGGCGCCTCGCAGTGGTCAGGGTCAGACCCATCCCGACCCCCCGTTCAGCGCTGCACCGCGCGCACAAGGAGGCCTCTGCACGTTGAGTTTGCCGCCCAGAAACGCTGTGCGCGTTCCACGATGGCTGAATGGGTGAGGGTGGTTTTGTTCGCATTTGTAGAAAGGCTTGGCGCACAGGGTCCCACTCCGGTGGGGCGGCACAGGCGACAAGGCGGGTAGAAGGCGTGGTCATCCAGTGGGCCGTCGCTGTCCACGAAATCCTGCGCCCTGTGCGGCCCATGCCGCACAGGCCAGCAGCAGCGCGCAGCGGATCAGAGTAACGCGTCCCGCACCACGCATCAAAGTTATGGCGACCATAGCCGGGTCGCGGGCATCAGGCGCTGGTCATCGATGGCAAATTCCGTGCGCGGTCCGCGGCCATGCGGGCATTGCGCGAGGATGCACCCAGCAGGGCGGCAGTCGGGCGACCAAATCGCGGGCAATTGGCCGGCGTTTGGCTTGAAGCGTCTTGATATCGCAGCACGGCGACTCGCCGTGGTCGGAGGTGCCAACTGTTCATAGTCGGTGATCATGGCAATGGATGCGTAGCACAGTTCAGCCTCCACGGGCAGAGTTTTTGGCCTCGGGCATGTTTGGTCATGCCCGATTACATCCAGCGCCCGACAGCTGTTGCGGTACTGTTGCTTTCGGCGCAGCGTCGGAATTGCGACCTCCATGGCAAGGTAGGTGCCGCCGCGGTGGGAACGTTAACACCTGTGGCATTCGCTGCCGTCCTGGCCGCATCCGACAGGCGCGGGCAGGTGGGTGGGGCGACATGACGTGGGCCACACAGCTGTGCCAAAAGAATGATTTCTCCCGCGCCACGGTACGGTCGATGAACTGGTCCACGAATGAACGGAATCTCCCGGTGCCATCTCCTCGCGAAACGACCGCAAGGCGGAGACCGGAGACCCATCCGTGCAGCCCAGCCGCTTGGAGCGCGTCGATGTTGGCGCGGTTAGGGACCTGTAGTGGGTGAATGCACATGGCCCGCGCCGTGGCGGGCAAAACGCCATCTTCTCGACCCCGTCCAGCGTGCCAGTCCAAAGGTCGCAATCTTGAATGGCGCGCCCAAAGGCGTCTTGACCGTGGTCCATTGGTGCGTCTGTCAGCCCCGTTCGATGTCATAGATGCCGGATCCGCCGATGATCGCGATTTTTGTGGAGGTCATGGGGAAGCCCTTTAATGGAGATATGCAGATGGTGGCGTGAACAGGGAGGCCGGATTTTGCAACCGTCGAAACACCCGTCTGATAGCGCGGCTTGCGTTTGCCTTCGAGGGTTTCTTCTTAGGGGCCCGCGCAACGCGTGCTTTGCGCAGCCCAAGCCCCAAATAACCCCGGTACTCAGGACGCTCCCACGTGCGCGCCACATTCCGTAGTTTTCACGAAGAATTAGCAACCCAAAGACGTCACCGATTTTGCGCTGGATGGGCGCGGGACGGTTTTTCGTCAACCGGATGCGTAAATCGAGTTGCTGTCTGACTGACAGTTGCACTGCGTTGGTGCCCGAAGGCTGTAGCCTTGCGTTTGTCGCCGGAGTCCTCCTTTGTGGGCTTTTACGCCGCCTTTACTGGTGGGGTGATTGTTCGCGCTGATCGGTGGGCGGCCGGGATGATCTCGGGGGCGACAGGCGCGCTTGCAAGTTGTCATGTGGTTTGGTTCTCGCAGCACGGGGTTGATACCTTTTTGCGACTGTGGTGCTTGATTGGGTCTGCTGGCAGATTTTATTGCAGGCGTGATGCAGTGGGCAAAGTTTTATCCGGCTGGTGCCGCATCGGTGATGCTGGGCTTTGTGAACGTCTGGCGATTGTGATTTTTGTGGCCCCAGTGGGGCCAATTCAAGTGCGGGCCGCTGGTGAACACAAGCCATGGCATGTCGGTCCGGGGCGAATGGCTGTCCGGTGGGCCGCTTGAATGCTGATGTTAGGCGCTGGTGGGCGGCGGACGATGGCGGATCATCTGGGTGATGCCGCGCATTACAATTTGTGCTGCTCCGCTGGCGGGGATTCCGGCATCGTGGCGGCTGTTCGTGATCTTCACAGGGATGGACGTGCCGCGTGTGGCGGGAACCTGACGCTGAAAGGTATCCAGGGTGCCTTTTCCGTCCCCAGCTTTCACAATCCGTTCGGTGAGGGGCCTCGGGCCTCTATGGCACAGCTTTGGGCGCGTTAAACCTTGGAAACGCTTTATATCATTGCGCCCTATGCGGTTTTCCCCTCGCGGGCGATCGGCCCTGATCGGAGCTTGCTGACATCAACCTCGTGAGCCGATATGACAAATACGCGGGGTCAGTGCCAGCCAGGAGTGTGTTCGCCGCAGGGCGTGGTATT
>Ga0163217_1076283_pt1 | contig 15857 bp, 10 predicted proteins | sample SynspAceP_FD_185933 | JGI IMG/M metagenome (GOLD analysis project Ga0163217, IMG submission 185933) | Saline lake microbial communities from Ace Lake in Antarctica - Synechococcus sp. Ace-P (PacBio error correction) | ecosystem: Environmental > Aquatic > Non-marine Saline and Alkaline > Saline ...
AGAAATTCTTTGTCAAGCGGATAGGAATTAAACAGGCACTCGCAAACCTTTTCCGTTTTCTTTATTCAATAGGGAAAACCAAAGCCGCAAATGGCCCCGATCCCAAGGGAAAGTCTTTTTAAAAAATTCCCTCCGATCCAATTGGCTTTCTATACCTTGAAAAAATCCCTGTGTTTGATCTTAATTTATCGTGGATGATCGCACATATCGACTTTGTTTTAATTCTAAGTTTTCCCTTATACATTTAATCTTTTAGTGATACAGGCATCTCGCATTCATAATAGCGTTGGCCACAACCGAATTTGGCAGCACGCAATGATTTAATCTGCCCCACTTTGCATTTAAATTGACCTGTATTTAAAACCATCCTTTGTCTTGTCAAGGTTGCTAGAGAAATTTTTTATAATTCATTATCCTGAAGTTCTACCATAATTGGGGCAAAACTCATTATCCCTTTATTTTTCGACCTGTCAGTTGCCCTAAAAAACGTTGGAAATAAGCTAATTGTATATCCTCCGGTAAATCGCTTCATCGTTATTGCCAAAAAACCCTCAGGCTTTCAAATATAAGTTGGGTCATGAGCAATACTAAAAGGCCTGTAATGGAGTATTGGTTTTCCTGTTCGCCGAAAGTACACACATCAAACGCGCAGGGGCATCAAAAATAAGTGGCCAAGGTGGGTGTGGCACGGATCGCTTCCGAAATGGGTGTACATACTTCTTCTATATAGTTTTTTATCTCCGGTATCCTCTTGTTAAGGTTGCATTGTTTTACCCTCCACAGTCCTTCAGGTTGAAAGGCTTTACACTTTCCCCTCCAATGGATTTATTCAGTAATCCAGAACTTGCCAAAAACATTATCGCGTAGCATCCTCTCCCGAATAATCTTTTTGAAGGCCCTCTTGCACAAGCCTGTTTTTTCAAATATCCAATTCCATCAGCTCTTTCACTTTACCAAGGAAGATTGCTGATAGGTTGTACGACATAACGATCAAATTTCTGAAATGCCTTAAACAATCCGCATCCAAGAATCCCTAACTGTAATGCAACCAGTCTAATAATTGTGGGTGACTAGGCATTCACCCTGATTTCCCCAAATCTTCTGAAGTTTCACCAAGCCCATTCCAAAATAGTGGCTGCCAAAACTGATTCACAGCACCCTGTGCAGTCAGGGATGGTCCTTATGGAATAACCATTGCGCAAAAGCCCAAACGATTTTTTTGGATAGTCAGTGGGCATGGGAAGTATTGCCTCCGGTTCGGGAACACTTCCTTCTCCTCTAGCGGTTATACACTCCTCGATCCAATATATAGGATGCACTGGTTCAGGGGTCTCCTCCCATACTTTACTTCTTTTTACTTTTTCCACGCTAACCACTAAACTCTTGCGCAAATTCGGCTAAACTACCCACCGTTGGTAAAATGGTTTGCTTGAGACCGTTTTTGGAAAGTGTTCCACCTATTTTTTGTCTTTGGGCAGTAAAATTGGCAAGTTCCTTTTTTCTCCAGATATTCATAATTGAACATCCTTTGCCATTGCAATAACTCGATGGTAGATAAGTCCTTTTATAAACCCGTATCTCAATCTACAACCGCTCCTTTTATTCCTTTCCCCCCCTTAATCGTGGCCCAATTGAAGACCCTGGTCATTGTTGTTTCTAAAAGTATGTCCTTGTATAAATTAATCCGGTTTTCAACGATGGTCTCCATCTCCATTCCATTAACAAATAGTTTTAAACCCATCTGCTCTGCTGGACCCATCCATAGGTGATACGCGAAATGCAACCGATTGTGTCCTCCTAGGAATTCCAATTATTCGAAATCTCAAACAATGGCGTTATTCGGGGCGGTATGTGCCACTTAGTTCCAACTTGTGTCAACATCTAAGGTGATTAACCCCGCCAATTGGTACAAATAGCGCGTCCGCCCTTTATGAAAATATTTCCATTCTCAATATCCGAAGGAATATTGGACCCATAGGACTTACGCTTGAAGTGCATCGTTTTCGCCCAAAAACCCCCAAACTTTTCTTAATCCAACCAAGTATTCCTCCGTTTAACAGAACACCTTTACCCTGTTTTCCTTCAGCGAGATTTATTTTTTTGCCCTTCAGTCCCTTCCGCTTCATGGTACTTTTGACTTGGATCGACTGGCAATTCTCTTAAACTTTGATCATTAAGGTCAAGTAGCTGTCCAAGTCCCTTCGAAGGGATTTTTAACTTTGTGTTTTTTGTTTTTTCGGAAAGCCATTTATAAAATTTGCCAAGCTTGGCCTTTTGTCAGTTTTCCCGATTTCATTATCCTTCTCTCAACAAAGTTTGCTTTAATATAGGAAAGCAACCTTATCCTCCTCTTCTGTAGGTCAACATCAAGGTAGGTTACCGGTGTAGCACGTTCCAGAATCTGTCCCGACTCGTTTCACATTGTTTAAAAAAAACTGGTGAGTTCCATAAAAAGTTTTTTTATGTGATATGGGGTCATATTTATGATCATTGAAACATCTGGCGCAGGCCACAGTCCAGCCCCATAAAGGCCTGACCTACTGTACTTGCCCTATCACAGCATTATTCCCACCAAAAAACTCTTCACTTACAATAACCACCCTCCATGTTTTGTGATGAACACGATTAAAAGGCCGTGGGCCCAAAATAGAATTCCGAGTGGGATTCTGATAAGATCCGCCAGCCCAATTGCAATGTTACAAACTGCTCATAGGACATGGGTTTTTATTGAAGGCATCTAATACCCAATCCCCTCCAAGGGTGACATGTCCCGATAACGATCAACACTATAAACCATGAGTATCTGGCAGAACGGGACAAATCCCATCCAATCCAATGCCATTTGCTCGCCGTAGTGGGGGTGAGTCCAACAATTTATCCACCACCTTTTCATAGCCTTCGGTGCGAAGAGTCCCTTCTGAAAAGTATCCATATCTCCAAAGTTGTGCAATCCGTTAAATCAAAATACATTCTTTTTCTCAATAATATATTCCTTGTCGCTTTGGGAAGACATTGTAAGTTATCCTGTTCCCAAACGTGGCCAGTACAGAAATTGTCCGATTGGGTTTTCTATCATTTCCTTTCGCCTTAACCTGGGGACACATCAATGCCTTTGGCTTAAATAAAGGCCCAATGATCTTTATATTCCGAGCCTTGTTCAAATCCATTTTATCAAAACCGCTTTCCTCAAGTGGTCCCGACAGGAGAGGGGAATTCTGGCTCGGGCATGACATAGTTGGGATCCTCGAAGAATTCTATAAAAAACTTCCACACCTACTTAAATTCCCAGGAGTCAATGCAAACTTACCAGAGATTCCTGTTTAATTCCTTAAAGGCTTACTGTAGGGCTTGCCAACTGAAGATCCGCTTATTTTTGCCCTTGTCCGGAACCAGTGACAATATGAAACATTTATCGGAAGAATAGGTTTTTACATGTAAGATTAAATCCCTTCTGCTTAGGCAAATTTCATCATATTCCAAGGATTATACCAGTTCGGGGCAACTCGGGACCTCCACAAAGATAAGCGGTAAAATTAAAATCGAGGAATAAACTAACAGATTCTTAATAATTGCCATATATCAACCAAATACTAATTTAATACTTTTTCAAAGATAAAATTAAGATTCTAATTCCCATCCAAATCAGTTTAAGTATTGCACATTTCCGACATTAGATTTTAATAATTTGTTAATATTTTATAACTTATATAACCAAATCAGGGCATTTAAATACCTAAATTACTATAATATTTAATTTATTTCATTACTGCCAAATCGACATATACTAATTAATGTAAAATACTTCAAATCCTTAAAATTAGCCTTATTAAACGTGGGGTTATGCAAAATGGGCCCTCTGTGGACATGGATGACCGTGATTAGTCCCCGTTTATTCGACTTACTACATTACCACGGGTAGTGCCATGGTATATTCACAGTAGAGGCCCAATCCATTAAAGCCCGGTCCACTTTACCCTCATAACCCGTTATACTTTTGGCAGGTATAAATGCGATGACTATCACGGAGCAATTTTACATTTGTTGTTTGGAAGAAATTAAAAAATGGGCTATTCCATTTTTTAATTATAAGTAATTTTAATTACGAATTGGGAGCAAGGCCAATGGACCTTTACTACTTTAAACGCTTATTGGAATTAAATCCACAAAGGCAACCTGGAAAACTACAATCAAAAGTATCGACAAGCGACCTACATTAATGGATTTTTAAAACAAAGAACGAGCGTTAAGTCTTTCCGAATACTGGAAACCATGCCATTGTTGCCGAGAATTCTTCTTCTCTCCCAGGTTCATAAGGACACTAACTCTGAATCCCCAAAAAGTAATGTCAAAAAGGAATTTGAATGGTTTTAAATCACATTCATGAAGAAATCTGCCACAAAAATTTAAACGTAAAAAACTGGCCGACTTTTTGCCACTTAATACGGACTATTTTCTAGGGTTTTTTATGAAAATTTTGGCGATGCGGCCTAATAAATATTTATCCAATCAAAACGTATTGAAAGAGCGCAACTACTTTTACATTCCCACCATAAATCCATAAAACAAATTGCTGAAAAATGGGATTGGAAAACTGCCTATTTTACCAGAATCTTTAAAAAATCATACCGGAAGACCCCTGGGATTTTCGGGAGAAAAATTGCAAAAATAGGCACAAGGTCCGATATGGCAATTTATATGATGAAGAATTCACAATCCTATTAAAAAAAGACTAGCCTTTTTGGTAAAATTAATTAAAATCAAATGGTACATTGTCCCCACATAATCTGGTCCGAACATGGCCGTTGGCGGCACCATGTCAATAAATCTTGTAGTTTAATCTCCTTTTTTGCCCTTAAATACATATTGCCGCCTACTCCTTGAAAATTCCGATGCCAAATGTCACCTCTTTTTTCATACCGCCAATAATTTTAGAACACCAACAAATTTTTGAAAGAATTTTTGTGAACGGAAGTCCTTCTTTATTTCTTGAAATTTAAAAGATACCTCAAGATGCTCTTCCATCTTAAGGGCTGCATGCATTTTCCTTGGTCCATGGCCGCACCACGTTCAACTTTTTTTATTTGGACCACCTCTACTTGAAACAGCATCTTTTGTAAGGCCCCGGCATTCATCTCCAGAGATCCTTCATAGCATTGGCCATCACTGTCCAATCATGGATAGTAGAAGAACCATTGATCTTAAGGATACTTTCTTTGGAACAAGGTTGTATGATTCTTGGGGCATAGCCAGCAAACCAGGATAATAATGCGATTATGGAACAGTTTATTTCATGTGAATAATTTTATTGTTTTGCCTAATATATTGAAATTGGCTTAAACCTACCCTACTCAATCAAAACAGTCTGCCAAAACTGTTTTTGCTCCTCTTTTGTTTAGGTTGTACTTTTTGGACTTACCATTCTAAATCAATAAAGTTGAATCGGTATTCCACCAAAAAAACTTTTTGGTATCTGCGATCATCTTTTTTGGCAATTTTAAAGCTAGATGCGACTCTTGCGGAAGACCTAAGTGTCCTTTGCATCATCGTCCATGATCCACCTTTGATCACTCGTGGATGAATTACGGTTGGTTTAACCCAAGGATTTTTTTGATTCGGTAATGGTAAAGCATTTTTCCTTATACTCATCCAAGGTCCATTCGGCAACATTCCATGCATATCGTATAGCCCCCGATGGATTGGGCATTTTACTTCCCAACCTGGCATACTGATTATTGGGTTTTATATAAACGCATATTCGTCTAATTTTGTCAGATCATACCAAAAAAATAGGCGGTATTGGTTCCTGCCTTAGCTGCATATTCCATTCCGCTTCTGTCGGCAATCTATAAACCTGCCCGTTACGGTACTTACCACTTGCAGAAAGACTAAAGGCCGAATGGCAGACATACTTATGGCAGGATGATCCTACCTTTCCGCATACTATAGGAAGGATCCTCATAAGGAGACTGGCCTAAGTAATAGCGTCTATATTACTTAACTTATCCGCTTTCCAAGTCTGGAACAATTCTTTATTTTTGTTTAAAAATAATTCAAAAAACCTCCCGCCAAGTTCATACTTCCCCATATAAAAGGCATCCAGCTCAACAATTCTTTCAAGGACCTTCATCAGCCCTTTCTATTAGCTTGATTATCTGGACTTCCCATCAAATAATTTTTCCTTCAGGTATCAGCACCATTTTCCAAAATGAAATATCCGTGACCGGGATATTTTCTGTAAATTACTCTGTGTATGTGTTTTTTATTATCAGGCCAGCTAACCACTGTCTTTCCCGATTTACAGGATCTAATGAGATTATCAGAAGGGAATTAAAAAGAAAATTGAAAAGAGGCCATTTTAAAATCCCGAGGTAATTCTAATGCATTTGTAAAATCGGGAGTTTTAGGTTGAATGCATAAAAAATATTAAACTACATTTTTAAAAGAGCCATCGCAAACTCATATTTTTAAGTTTAAAACTAAAATTCTAATGGGTCCTCAGCCTCTAAAATCACCCTGTAATTTTTGTATTATTTGATAACGAAACTACACTTCCATGAAAACTAAAAATCTTATCGCTTATTTGGGTCGGGATTAATTTTTAAGTAATATTTTCCTTTGGCCAACTTTAAAAAAGTTGCTTCCTGTAGAAGGAATAACCGAATATAAAATGGATAACGGATTAACAGGTCCTACTTTCCCAGACAATTCCTCTCAGACCATAACCAGTTAAATTACCTATCTTAGTAGGTCCCAGACACGGAAGGTTACGGAGAGAAAGGAATGGCCCCATTTATTGGAGCACATGGTTTTTAAAGGCACCCAAACCATCCGGACATCCCAAAGAGTTTAACCTCCATGGAGCCAGACCCAAACGGTACACTTGGTTCGACAGAACCAACTACTTTGAAATTTAATGCACGGATGAAACTTGGATTGGGCCTTTGGATCTGGAAGCGGAACCGGTATGGTGAATTCGCATATCGCCAAAAGATTTGGATTCGAGTTCAGTGTAGTTCGCAATGATTTGAAAATGGGGAAAACGACCCCTTCAAGTTTCTATGCAGAAAGTAATCAATGCAGCTTATCTTTTGGCATAACTAAAATCTACGGCAATAGTCCATTTGGAATAGTCCGATATTGGACGTGTCCATTGAAAATCTTAAGGCTTTTTTATACAAATTCTATCCGCCCCGAGACAAGCCATTCTAATATCACATGGCAATTGACGAAGATAAAACGGCGTTGGCCTGATTGAAAGTTTGGTGAATTCAAAAACCCACCACCCAATAAAGGGGATTCGTATACAAGAAAGAGCCTCCACAGGATGGGGAAAAGAACGGTACATCTCAATCGTGTTGGCGCCTGCAGATCGATTTGGCCGCCATGTACCACACCCCAGCTGTTCCCCCATGAGGATTATGCCCGCCAGTATCCATATGAACGTCTTAGCAGATGACCTTCAGGTGACTCTACAAGGCATGGATGACATGACTTTTATTATGGTCTTTTTTCGCCCCTTCACCAAAGAGCCAAGGCTTTTTATATATAAATGTAGATGTGCCATCGGATAAGAATGCGGACGAAAGCTTGAAAAAATACTTAAAGAACTTTGGAAGCTATAAGAACTTTCGCCCATCCAGCTCAGGAGGAATTGATCGTGCCAAGGCCAATCTTTTAAAACAAATAGATCAAATCCTTAGAATTCCTTCCTATCTAGAACCTTTAATGAGCGAATTTATTGGTGCAGGGCGACTGCGCTTAGCATTTATACAACGTGATAAGAATTGAAAACACCACTCTGGAAAAGGCAAAATAAGGTTGCCAACAAAATACCTGATCAACACCAATAGAACCCTCGGTAGATTTAAGGCCCACAAAGGAGCCTGAGCGAGTAGAGATTGAACCTACACAAAATCTTGATGGCCTGGTAGCAGAATACAAGGGGAAAGAAGACATGGGTAACAGGTGAAGCTTCGACATGTTTCCTATGATGCTAATTCAATCTAGATTGGATAAAGTGAGCTTTCCACGAATTGCGGTAGGGAATCATTAAAAAAGGAAATCGAGGCAAAAACGTCCCGGGATTTAATTTTTAGTACTAGAAATGCGTAACGCAGAATCCCTGTCCAACAAAGGTGTTGTTCGTCATTTACAGCAAGCATGCTGGACAGGGTACCCTTTCCAAAAAGACAACAGTAGAAGGACGAATTGAGCAGGTTAAAATCATCGATATCCTTTAGAGCGCAGTTAATGGCGAATGTTTACTGCCATGTAGTTTCCACCGAAGAAAACCTCAATGTCACTATTGGCCTTAATGGCCGAAATGCTTAAAGACCCCATCTTTTGAAGGCAGCGGAATTGGAAAAATTAAAAACCGAATTCCTTGGGCTTATTTGGAAAGTATAAGACAGAACCGCAAATTTTGGCTTCCAAAGATTATCGGAAATAAACACCACCGTTTCCAAAAGGACACACTTTATACTCCATGACCCTAAGAGGAAGAAGCTGCCATAAAAGCAACCAATATTGAAAGATATAAAGAAAGTTTCATAAAAGATTTTTTACGGGTCTAGGCAAGTCCATACTGGTAAGGGCATAGGAGATTTACACCCATGCAGCTAGAAGAAAGCCTATATGGAAAAAGAATTTGGCAATTACAAAAGCAAAAGGCCTACGAGCGACCCTAAAGATCCCTTTCAAGATTCTCCTCAGTCAACGAGGACCTACTAACCCAGGATAAAAAAAATGCCATGGACGCTTGGGAACCTGAACTCTAAAGTTAATCAGGACGATGAGGATACGCAGCATTAAATATGGCGACTACCATTTTGGGAGGTGGTTTTTCTAAATTCGGGATTGCCCGAAAGGTTAGACCAAAAGGATGGTGTTAGTTATGGAGCAGGTGCCGATTCCAAGCCGACTCAATGCCGATGGACCAAATTCATCCATATACTTATACGCCATTTACGCACCAGAAAACTAAGTAAGGTACAACAGGGGTTTTGGAGGAATTAGATCCGCTTTATTAAAGATGGTATTACGGAGGAAGAACTAAAGACTGCCCGTTAACGGCTGGGTCCAAGAGGAAAATGTCTCCCGAGCCAAAGATGCCGAACTGGCTGGTCTGGTAAACACAACATTATATGGCCGCACCATGGACTTCCAGAAAACCTTGGAAAGAAAAAGTGAAAAATCTAACTGTAAGCGATGTAAACAAGGCCATACTAAAATATATTAAACCTTATGAAAATTGGACAGTCATTAATTGCCGGGATTTTAAAGAAATAATTTTCGCTAAATATCCACCAAACGAAAAAACAGCCTAAAAGTGATTAATTTAGGCTGTTTTTTTTGATTTATAACTAAGTCTTTATTGGCAATATCCATTGCTTCAAAACACTAACTCTCCATCATTAAAAACAGGAGTCACGGATATGGATTGCAGCAAACTTTCACAATCTTTTCCACATAAGTCTGCCTAGTTATGGACGGATCCATAAAATAGATATTTCTTTCCCAACAAAAGGGGACATTGAAAAAGTGTTCGTAAACATGTTCGTAAGTTTTAATTTCTTAAACTAATATGACTATGACCAGATAGGCTTCTTTTCTCCTTGGAACAAATAAGCTGTACTCTTAAAATTCTATGGATTAACAACTGACGGCAGTTAATTGTAACAGTTGTAAATAATTCAGCCCAGCTTGGGCATTCATATTTTTGCCAAATTCTTATTTGGTCTGTGGCATTTACAGGTTAAATTTTTTTGGGCTGGCCTAATTCTATGGATGTTATTCTTCCCAATTGAAATTGTTCCCTTGGAACGTTCAAATTATTCTGATTGTTATACATTCTGCTGCCCTGAATTTTAAATATCTGCAACCTATTTTCATAGATTCCCAAAGCATTTTAAAATATCCCTATCAACTTCAAGTGTTACTTGTTCTTTGGAATAATTCTGAATTCTCAATAAAGACTATTTTGGCGTTTTCACCCCGCACAGGGTTCCGCCACCGTCAATAAATTTCCAAGTAAGGTTGGCCCCCAATGCTAAATTTAAAACTATTCCTAATTGCTGCCTGGGATATTTGGCCAGGAAGAAGGAAGTTGGCTGCAACTCTTTGTTTAAATTTCCAACATAGGAAACCAGTTAACCCTCAGTTGGCAGGTACCCCGATCGGGTTTACTTTACATCGTACTCGTTAATGGCCAAATTCCGTTCGTTCTGAAGTATGGCCAACATTGGTTTTTTTCTTTGGATTGGAAATATAATCCTCCAATTGTAATTTTGGGATAAAACTTACTAAGGTATCCACCCCCCAAAACAAAAAGGTTTCATTAGGTTTTGATTGATCAGCCACATTAAATCCCGTTTTGGTATTGGCCAAGCTTCTGCTGAACATTCATTAACTGATGCTGTCGTTGTTAAACATCCTACCTGCGCATTAAGGATGTCCATTTTTAGTGTTTTGACCGTATTCAAAAAGAATATTCAGCTCTTTATGTAATTCTGTCCTTTGGAGATATCCAACGCTTGCCTCAATACATTTTCGTTTTCTGTTAGCCTGTATTTCGTAGTTACAACGCTAAAATAATTGGAGACGGTAATTTTCTATGGTTTCCTTGCTTTGCAGCCTCCGTTAATTGATACTGTTCCTTTAGCCGCTTTAAAATTGTAAAAGTCTACCCATACCATCGAAGAGGGTATAGTTTAAACTTAAGTCCGGCGTTAAAGCCCTGTGATTCGGCATTTTTAATTTCGCAAATCCTGTCCTTGGGTCACATTAAGTTTCAAAAATTGACCAGGGTATTCTGTTTACTATTAAGATCCGTTATAGGTGGCCCCGGCCGTTCCCCATAAAGTCTTGGAATTAACCAGAGTTAAGATTCCCCGAAGTTATTATCGGCAATGGTTACCTGATTCTTGGCTACCTTAATGCAAAAATTGTTTTCCAATGCCAGTGACACGGCGGTAATCCCTTGGACAATAAATTTCTCTTGTCCCTTCACCCCCCACAAATACTGATTAGTAAGGCTGCATTAAAATATCTTATCCCATATTTATTGTCTTCCAATTCGTTAGAATTACAATTTCATCTTCTAACGATGTTTTTAATTTTAAGGAGTTTGACCCCTTCTGCTTCATGTTTTTTCAAAATTTTTTGATATGACTTTCTTCCCATTGTTCCTTTATGGCCCTTTCCACCTCTTCTTTTGTCACTTTTCCACCAGTGACCAACCACTTTGGGAACTACCTTAATTTATTATAAATGCTAAGAAACAGTGGCGCATTAAAAGGTCAACACTGTTGCATAACCAATTCCATAGGCAAAGAATTATGGCCATTAGGTTTTAAGAAATTGGGGCTGGGCGACTTTTTTCCATTAATAGTGTGCCAAACCTGCAAATAGTAGTTATGGATGTTTAAAAATATGGCCCTAAATCTTGATTTACCCTGCTTTCATAAATGGCGTCATCAAATTTCATTCCCTCTCTAAGGTTCCCATTAATTTCCCAATCCAGCACAAACCGTATTCACCATTATACCAATAAGGGCTATTATCCCAACATGGATTAAAACGTTAATTAGGAAAATCATGGATCCCAATGGCCCGCACGCTACGGCAGTAATACTGAAAGGGGCACTAAAACAATCAACATTAGGGGCTGACTAAAACTCTCTGAAGGTAAAGGCAATGGTGAATGTTAGATCAACATCAAAACCCGTAAGACCACAAATTTAGTGACCCAAGTAGTTTATCGGTTTCCCTGTTCTGGTCCCTTCGTACGACGCAGTAACAAGTAGGATATCTTGAATGGATATCTGGCATTATAACATTCCCTTATATCATTCATAATATCTGTGCGCTTGTAGTCTTGTCATCCTTTATAATGCAGCGGAACCTGAATTTCCCGTTGACCTTACCAAGTGATGTAGGGAGCAACATCACCCCGCTCTTACTAACATAACTGGCAATTTCCTTTAAGGGCACTTTACTACCAATTAGGAGTGGTAATCCTCAATATCATCTCAAATCATTGATAGAGGATCGGTTAGTGCGATCATACCTACACAAAACCCTTATTTTCGTCTTGTCCACGCTGAAACGCGCTGAGCTGAACTCAAAAAAACCAAGCTCGCACCGATTCCATTACGCTTCTCAGTCCCAACCCCATTAATAGGCATTTCCTTCAGTTCTAACGAATTTCTTTAATTCCCGCAGGATCATTATCGGCAACATCCTTTAACAGGGCTTATTCTCTAAAATGGTCCTTTAAAGCTCCTTTTTTGGCCCGCTTTTAATTCTCCTTATTATTTCCCAGAAGGGAGACAGAACGGGCTACCCCCAAAATTGCCTCCTGAGCCCTAAATGAAGGCTTTCCACGGCCAATTAACCGGACCCTACCAATTCTTGTAGGCCTATTAAGTAATCAGATCTGATCGATATTTCATCTGGCCGTTCTTTTCCCCCTGGCAAATAGATTGATATCTAGGATGCTGTAGAGGAGCCTGGTCCAACTTTATACGAATCATGTTTTCGAACAGCTCCTTGCCCGTACCTTTTTAAATACTTTCTCTGTAAGTTTCTTGTTTACAATCTTTGCCCTTTGCTCTATCAAACTGATAATGGAGTCGGTTAACCCTTTTCATTGGTACCATTGGGCATTAGTAAATCTACGACACCCTATACTGGCCACCCTTGGGAAGAAAGCTGTCGGATGATTCCGCCACCAATGGACCCAAAAACTCAAAATAGTAACATTACGATATGGAAAACATTAGCATTTATAACGAAAGTGAGAATCGCAACAAGGGGCCATATAACTTATCGCGCATCCATACCATAAAGCTATCTCCCCAACTCATTTATTACCCCTTAATTTGGAAATAACTTTGGCTATGCCTTTTTTCCGAGGCTTATGTCCATGGGTTTGCAGTGCCTTCGAATGGGCCAAATCGCCGTAATATAATAAAGGGCCTCTACCAGGAAACCACCAATGTTGAGCAATTACAATTACCCGAACCTCCCCAAAAAAATTCACGCGATCCTACTATCCAAGAACAGGAAAATAGAAAAAGCAAGAATTGGTGGTAATGATGGCTTTGATTTATCGGAGGCAACACCTCCATTAACACCATCAACAGCTTTGCCTGAATTGGGGGTTTGCCCTTTTTCGTAATTCTGGAATATTTTTCGGCTAATTACAATACCGTCATCCCACTAAGGATCGCCGATACGATAATCATTCCAAAAAGTGACAAAACCATTGATGGTCACATCAAAGAAATCTGCAAAAATAACGAAACAATTCCCAAAATGCCACGGGCAATCGAATGCCACCAAATGCCCAAGCGGTATTAAGAATAGGGAAAGGAAAACAAGTACCAAAATCATTCCCATTATAGCATTTTCGTCAACAATTGGGTCCTTTTGGTTCAAGGTGACCGATTGATCACTTACCAACTTAGATTTTTACATTGTTATGTTTCTGATTATATTCTTCAAATATAGGCCTTGACCTCTCCGAGGAAGGTTTAAAGATCCTCCGTATTGTACTTGGTAATAGAAATATTTACTGCAAGATTCCGCATTAAAATAAGTAGTATTGGGAGTTTCTGAAAACCGGTTCCCTAATTTCGCAATATCTTTTAAACGTACCGGTTTTTTTAAACCTGATGGGTTGCCTTACTACCAAAATTTGGAATAACTCGCTACCGTAATACACGACTATTATTTTGGCCCTAATAGGAATTCTTCCGCATCGGTCTTAATATTCCCCCAGTCACCATAAATTTTTGCATTGGAAGAACGGCCTGTGCCACCTCGGTCAAAGGGAAACATTGTAGGCCAAAAGGCTATTTTTTCGTTGCAACGGGCTATCTCAATCTCCTCTGGCCGGGTTTTATCCCGTTATAGCGGATTTGGAGATACCTTCCAGTGGGCCCTTATATCGTTCTCTACCTGTCTACCTATCTGCTTTAAGGCCAGACGGGAGGCTTAATGCTTTCACACGCACTAATGGCAAAACTAATGAAAAACTAATGGTCCTTCTAACCGTCTCCAGTTTAGAGACCACCAAAAGGCTCCATACCCGTAGGAAATGAAGGAAACTCTGTTCCACGGCATTTTTTTTCTTCCAAGAGCATAAAGTTTTCCTATAATCCCTACCTTCCTCGATCTTCCACATTTATAAATACCACTGTTCTCCCTAGAAGTGGAAGTACCCGGTCCTACCCCTTCCAAAACCTTTTAAAATTGTCTTTCTATCTTTAAGTTACAATTCCCTCTTCCACCTCTTGAGGAGGGCACCCGGATAGGTCACATTTATAGTGATGTTTTAGAGTCCGTTAATGGAAAATATGAAGACTTTAGTGATAGCGCCCCAACGATACCAAAAATAAGGAAAGCAACAATTATTACATTTACGGCTACAATGATCTTAATAAATAGGCTATAAATATTTCCTCATTAGTCCCTTGATTGTTTGGTTTCATTTGGTTCTTCTTTAATACTTTTTACACATTCAGAAAATAAGGCCCCCATTACCGGTTTGGATAAAATTGTTAGTCCATCGGTATCATCTTTGAGCAACTACTTACTATTTCGAAAAATAGACAGGACTTACCGGTATTAAATCCAATACGGAATCCCTAACAACAAAAATTTGGTCGTTTTTGCAATAGCAGACTTCTGTTAACTTCAATGGCATCAACCTCTTCCCTTAAGCGGTAAAGATTGGCCCTCTGGTACATCCCTTCCCTGAGCATCCGGATCTTGACTTCGATAAAGGCGTTATGTTTGGGATGCTAAATCTACCCGCCCATTGATCCCTAGCAACTTTCCCCTATGTAGGTTGTTTGGACTTGTCCTATACGAACTTTTTTAAAAAACTCACCACTTCACCTACCTAGCAAAATCGCTATAGGTTTGCTTATGGCTACTTCCATTCATGATCGTTAGTATTGATAACTTCACCCAATTTTTGGCCAGATCTAACCAGAGGAACCTTCTGTGACAAAAGGCCTGTCCGTTAGAACTCCATTAAAAGGTGCCCGCAATAGTAAATATTTGGCCAAACGTTGTTTCTAAATTCTTAGTCGTGTAGTAATTGGTCAAAATAACCTCTGCCGGAAAATAAAATATTTCTCTTTTTCTGTTGGACCATTTCTGGAAGAGGCAGGTACACTTTTATTATGTCAAAATTTAGCCAGATAATGTTTGCCATTTATTGAATACCTCCGGATAGTCCAATCGAAGGTCTGGCATTTATGGAAGTTATTAAATTAATATTAAATTACTTTTTGAAGATTGGGACATTGGCATAATATTCAGCAAGCATGCAATTTGAATCAAATAATTCTCCAACCCTATACTTCCCTGTCCCGGCTTAAAAACAAATTTTTTTTTTTAAAACCCTGATTTGAACATTCCCCCTGGAACCTCTGCGTAGAGTTCCACCCTTCTTTTAGCCCACTAGATTTCTTTGCCGAACTAACAATTGGCACAATTAACCATTTTTAACAATTTCAAACAATAACCCGTTTTTATTACTTTTCCGGTCGTGGCTTCGGGTATTCCTTACTGTTGAATAATATATTTTCGCACCAAATGGAGCCCTAACTATAAGGAAGGACCCCCAACAATAGATAAAAAATTTTTTTCTTGAATTCAAATAAAAGGCTGTAAGTTGGTTTGATGCAAAACTATCTATAAGTTTAAGTGACTTTTGTTTAAATGTATCTAAGTTCAAAATACTAATAACAAAAAAAGGGATACACATTGTAATCTCCCAGACTAACCAAACCAACTAAATTTTTAAATCAATTTTAAATTCCTCCTTTCCAATCTACAAACTT
>Ga0163217_1059488_pt1 | contig 15856 bp, 16 predicted proteins | sample SynspAceP_FD_185933 | JGI IMG/M metagenome (GOLD analysis project Ga0163217, IMG submission 185933) | Saline lake microbial communities from Ace Lake in Antarctica - Synechococcus sp. Ace-P (PacBio error correction) | ecosystem: Environmental > Aquatic > Non-marine Saline and Alkaline > Saline ...
CACCTCCCAAAAAAAGAAAAAAAGGAGATGAAATAAAAAGGGAAAGCCGTGATCGAAGAAAATTCGCGGGACATCCAATTAACGGGACCGTTGCGGGCCGATTGATTTGGTGGCGGTTTTAATACGGAATCACCCTTTCGGCCGCCGATGGCAAAAAAATCCAGGCGAAAACATACGGATGGCCTACGGGGTTTATCGAAAATCTGAAAGCCGGTGCGGCCGGATTGGGTGCCCGGTCGTCCCTGGCCCCCCGCCATGCGTGGTTTTGGCGCTGGGTGGCGGCCTTGCGCGGGGGCCGTATTTGGTCGTTTGGCCTTGATGCAAGGTGTCCCTGAAATCCTGCTCTTCCAACCGCACCCGAGAGCGGGCTGAACGCCTGCGGTCCCCCGGTTTATTTTTTGGAAACCGGTGTTACCGGTCTAGATTGGTCGCATGATGGGGCAATGATGGTGGGCCACGCTGCATTGGGTGGGAAACACCGACGTCGCTTTGGGATGATTGGGCAAATCAAGCTGCGCGGTGCCGCTGACGGGCTGCGCGTTGCCGCTAACGGGCTGCGCGCCAGATACGGTTGTTAACGGATCTCGTGTATGCACCGCTAAAAGAACAAGCCTTTGGAAGCGGCAGAAGCAGCTAGGATGTTGTCACTGTTGAACGGCTTAGCATGCTTTTTTGCATCAGGCTGTGCCGGGGTTCGAAACGAATGGGTTCGGCTACGCGCCCCACAGTGGACACGAAAACACGCTTTGCGCGCGTTGCGTCCTTGATGTTTTTCCTACTGGGTCTGAACCGGGTTCGATTCGGTATGGGGGAAATCGACTCACCGTCAAAAAATGTTCGCTGAACTGGGGAATGTGGCCGTTTGGGAAGCGCCAATTGCGCGGTAACATCGCCCTTTATTGCCCAGGGCGGCGCCGCAGTTTTTCTGCTTTCAAAAGGAAGTTGCCCGATGCCGTCGTCGCGGGCGAAGTGTCCACGACCCGCGCTAAAAAACCTGATTGATGCGGACGCCGACCGTGTTGAAAAAGATCGAAGCCATTGTGCATCTCCGTTTGGTTGGCGAAGACGCGCGGCCCTTTTCTGGCCGAATAACAAAGCAGAGATTGTCGTGCTTGATTTCCGTGAATTTTTGAACCGGCGGCTAACAAACGCATTATGGAATGCGTGTGCATCGTCACTGTTTCGGCGGAAAATCCAGCAAAAATCGGGTGATGGAACGCGGCCACAATGACGTTGGAACAGTTCGAAAACACCGTGCGAAAACAGATGCCAAACGATGAAAAATGCGCCTTGGGCCGACTATGGTGATTGAAAAGACACCCTGCCCCACGCCCGTTGCGCAGGTGCAGGCCGTCAATCGACAATGATCAAAGGAAAGCTTTCCCATGCGTGAGATCGTGCTGGATTACGGAAACCACCCGAATTCGACCCTCAAATGCGGCGATAGGATCGTAGAAATCGGCGCCGGTTGAATTGATGGGCATACGTGGGCGACCGGCAATACGTATCCCAGTATATCAATCCCTCGAACCAGCATTGCCCGCCGAGCAGTTCGAGTGCACGGCTGGGGGATGATTCTCTGCGCGAACAAAACCCAAATTGCGCAGATCGGGCAGGAATTTCTGGATTTTATCGGCGATGTCAAAAGCTTGGTGATCCACCAACGCGGCTTTTGACATCAAAATTCCTGAAATGCTGAAACTCCAGTGGAATGGGTCTGCCCCCCAGAATCCCGTTGGGAACGCGCTGGATACGCTGGCCATTCGCCACGCAAACGCTTCCTGGCTCACCGGCTCGCTGGAATGCGCTGTGGCCGTCGTTTTCGGCATCGGATAACGGCGTCGCGTACGTTTTGCACGGGGCCTTTGTTGATAGTGAAATTCTCGCGGAGGTGTATCTTGAACTGATGGCGGCGGCAAGCCTGAAATTTTGGTCTGTCGACCAGCCAGAGTCGCAAAGAAGTGGATACCATCCTCCCGATACTGGGCCGCCCAAACCGCGCCCGGACGCCCTGCCCTCGCGGATTTACCCGAAGAGACTGCCGCCCATAGGCCGAATTTGTCGATAAAACTTTGGGCGACAGCGCTGTGTGAAGACGCTTTAGGCGTCTGCTTTTTGTGTATTCCTCGGTCCTACGGCGCGGCTAGATTCGTTGCGATACAGCGGGACAAAGTCCGATGTTTTCGAGGTTCAGCGGCGGGAAGCCACCGTCGCGGTCAAACATCGCTTACAACATCGACGCAGGAACGGGAAAATCATTCCGTGGGCATTCGATCAGGCAAGAACGGGTGCATCTGATCTTCTGGCACGTTTTCGACGTGGAAAAATCCCGACATTAGTCGAATTTTCAAGCAAAGAACAGCGTCGTCGTCGCCGCCTTTGGGCCTTGATGTCACCGTTGGCTTTGATCGCGGATTCATTACTGGTTGTCAGCAGACCGTCTTTTTCGCATCCGAAATTGACCTGAACCTGCACGTCTGGCTGGCCATCGTTGGCGCGCCCTTTTGTGCCATGAAATTTTCAAACGACATATCGCGATGAACTGACCCAGGATGCGCGAATTTGCGGCCTGATGCAGCTGGGTCGTTGTGTTGCTTCTTTTCAGCCATTTAAAGGCTCCTTAAGACCTATAAACTCATTTCGTCGGGCTTAATTAGATCGCTTGCCGCGCTCAATGGTCTGTCCAGCCAGCGCGCGCTGGGCCCGCGGTCCTGCTCTGAAACAGCTCGCTGATATTCGCCGTCGATGACGTCGCCCTGCCATCGGACGATGGGCCTGCGGCTGTCGAGCCCGGTGGTGGCCGCCCATTGAACACAGATACGCTAACCTTGCCTCCGGACCGCTTTTGAAGGCAGCCCGTGCGCACGCCGGTTCAAAGGGCCAAAGCCGATAGCATCAGTGAAAAACCCGGGTCAGCAAGCAAGGCACCGGCAAAACAGGATCAATCGCGCCATGCACCTGCGGTTCGGTCGATCGCGGACTTTCGGATCAGGGATGATTTGATCTGGCCAAGTGGCCAGCGCCCCCTGCGCGCGCATCACGATAGGTGCCGATAATCGCTGTCGACACAACACAATCGCCAGGGTCAGCCGAGGCCAATGCCCCACCCACTTGAATGACCACGTTAATTTCTAATCAGCGGTACGGAATAAAGCTAAAAACAGCCACATGGCAAAGGCGTCCTTTCCTATGGGCCAGAGTGGACTGGCCCTGGTTCACACCCTACATACGGGGCACTAGACCGAGTTTCCAGTTTCTTAGGCACGAAGGTACCTATGAATTCGCCCATGGATAACAGCTTCTGGTAACTGGCCGCATATGCCGTGTTCCTGAATCCTGCGCCTCAAGAATGTGCTTGGGCACGCGCACCCCGGTTTTCGAAAAACCGCCCGATGGTCAGCGAGAGCCTGAACGCCCACCGGCCCTTGCATTCCGAAGTGATCGAAGGGCGGCCCAGAATCTGGATTATCACCGATCACGCGCCCGAAGGGTCCGACACATGCGCTGGCCCTGGCCGAAGAATGAAACGCAGCGAGCCATCCTTTGCGTCAGCGATTTTCTGGGCGGGCCGCGCGGTGCCTATGAGATGGAATCGTGATGGGGCTTACGAGAATGGCAACCTCGACGACATCAAACCCTTCCTGCGAAGAGATCTACGAAAGCTTTGTCGAAGGCGTCCGCCGCACGCGAAGATCAGGGCCTGACCGTGGGAGAGCCATTTCGTCGGCATCCGCGAGATGGAGCTTGAGAGCGCCACATGGGACAAAACCACCAACGGGCGGAGCTGACGATCCGTTTCGTTTGCCGAAGCTGACGTTCGGTCGTGAAAGACCGCGACGGGTGAAATCGCGAAGGCAGCGCGACAAGCGGTCAATCTGTCAAAAAAGAACACTGGGTGTTTGCTCCGACGTCATGGGCTCGGATGATCAAATTGGCTGCCTTGTTTCTTCTACAGACGGTTAAAAAAGTTGCCCTGTGCGGGTGCAATTTCTGTGGGCGGGCCTGAATGGCTCCCCCGCTCTGCGACCGATGTGTCCTATAGCGATTCTGCGTAATGACCAGCTCGACGGCTGGGAAACCGACGAGCATGCGCAGACGTTGCGCACCTTTTGTAAACACTGCGCATTATGAAGAGCGTGGATTGGGCGCAACATCTGCGCCTATTGCCAAGTCCGATCCCGACCCGCGCCAGGTTCTTTGGAACTGCTGTTCGGCCCGTGTTGAATCGAAGACGGTGGCACGAGGCGATGTTCACCGGCATGTTTCGAACCCGAAATTTCTTGATGGCGATCTCTAACCGTCTGACCGCTATCGCTATCCCCGGTTTTATGCTAGTGCGCCAGAGGGCAAAAAGAGAATAACCCCCATGGCTGCCGGCGCCGTGATATTCCTGGACACTGATGTGATGAAGGGGCGCGGCCTGAAAATCGCCTATGTTGACGACCCGGAGAAGGCTTTTCTTTTCTGCAAATTCAGGGGTCAGGTCGGTCAGGTTGCCCGACGGCAGCTATCCGGCGGCGTGGGCTATCGTGGTGCGAACGGCCACCCGTCGCGGTCCGATCGGCGTCGAACTGGTGAGCCGTGGCGTCTATGATCCGCATCAGGTCAGCGCGAGGTGATCAGAACTGGTCCGGCGCAACCCGAAGACGGGCCGCGAACTGCTGTAACCACAATTCCGTCCTATGTGTTCCTTTTCGCGAGGTCAGTCAGGTGGCCCGCGACAAGGGCCGCTGGCGCGAGAACCATTCCGTGAAACCCTACGCACCTCGCCGTTGACCCCAAGTTTATACCGCTCGGGGCGCCAGTCCCTGGATCGAAAAACAGGGCAGTGAAGCCGATGCACCGCTTGATGATCGCGCAGGACCACCCGGCTTTCGGCAGATCAGGCGCTCAGCGGGCGGGAGATGTTGTTCTTTGGCACGCGGTGCGAGGCGGGCCGTGCCGCCGGAAAGCTGGCGCGACCCTGGCGAATGATCGGTATGATGCCGATCCAGCGGGCTTACGCTCTCCTGCCGGAGCTCACTGCTAGACCCGAAAGACGCTTAAACAAGTGATGAACTTTCCCTTTGAAAAAGGTGGCAGAGCGACAGAAAAGCTGGACGTCGACAAGCTTTTTCCGTGCCGAAATCGACGGCGCCGCTGCACTTAAGGGCCCTGGCCGACGCCGCCGCAGATCCGCAAGACGACTCTGTCCTGCTGGGCAAGCCCTCCCAACCACGGCGCAACACCCCATGATCTTGGTGCTTCCGTTGCCTGAACAAATGGCGCCAGTCGCCGGTCAGAATGGATTCAAAGCCTTCGGCAAGCTCAAGCGCGGCAAAGATGCGGCCCCGAAGGCCGGATGACCTGCACGGCCATACCTGGAACGCGCCCCATCCTGCCCTGAACGCAAAATTCCATTCCTCGGGTCTCACGCTATAGGGGCGGCGCCTTGTGTTGGGTGATCACCGGCAAGGGCAAGATGCGCGACTGAAGGCGGCCCTATCCCCGTGCGCCACGGCGGGTTGCTGCGCATCAGGTGCGCAATGGCTGTCGATGCGCCGCTGTCGTCTGCCGGTGCTTCAAGGCAGAGTCCAGGCGCATATCAGCCACGGCGGTGGCGGCGCTACCTACGTTTACCTGCGCGCCACCGGTAACGATCCTAGGGGGTTCAACCCAGCCGCTTGCGATAGATCAGCAGCACACCGGCGTCCCGCCATGATCGCTGCAATGACATAATAAATCGCGAAATCGGGATCATTTGGCCTCGCGGAAAATCGACGCCTAGATCAATGAAAAGCCCCCGTGAACACCCGGCCCAATTGGCCGATCCAAAGACCATCAGCGCGGCCCCTCACGGCCTTGAATCGATCCGATATAGCGTGTGGCCATAAGAAATTCGCCCAGAACACAGAGGTCGCGGTCGCCTTGCCATGCCTTGCCCCGCCAAAAGATCATCAACCCACAACCCGCCATTGCAATGGTAACGGGCAAATGGCCAGCCACCCGCGAACGCCAACGCAAAGGGCACCATCTTGCAAGGGTGTCACCCGCGTCACGCCGACCGGTCAATGCCCAGCCCGACACAAAGGGTCGAAATCACGGATGTCACGGTATCAAGCGGCATCAGCGCGACTAAAGCTGAACCAGCGTCCAGCCCTTCAACCTCTGTCAGGTGGACCTGTGAAAGATAACGGTGCCCACGCGGCAGGCCCGATGACCAAGGGGAATCATCAGCCAGAACAACCCTGCCCCGGAACACTGCAACCGTGGTCCCAATGTTGCCAGTCCATACCCCGCCGATTGCGTGGCTTTGCCCAATGGATTGCGGCGTCGTTCCTGCTGCAGCAATAGTAGCATGACAGGCCATGGTGATCACCACCAGCACGGCCGCCAGACTCCTAGGCTGCGCCATGTGAACCTGGCAAAAAGGGCTACGAATACAACGGGCAGAGATCGCCTGACCCGCTGCATAAACCCCATCGACGACAGGGACAAGGCCTTGCGCGCCGGCCGGCCTCGAACCAAGCGGGACCGCATGGCAACGGCATTCAGCTTGGGACATCATCCCCTGACCCGTCAACCGCAGCGCATAGATGGACCAAAGATCAAGCGCGAATCCAGTTCTGGCACGGCAAGCCATCGCCGACAGGCCCCCGCCAACGCGACCATCATCCCCCCCAAACGACAACGCGTCCCGAAACCTGTCCAGTAAGCACACCGGCCAGACCATCGTGATCGCCGATAGCGTGGTGGCCGATCGTGTATGCCGCCCCATTGCCCATCAGAGCAGGCCCAAAAGCTGCCCTTAAATGCTGCCTGCGAAAAGCGAGATTTGAAATAGGTTTGCCCATAAGGCCGACGTGAATGTCAGCAGAACCCGCCCAACAAGAAACACCCAATTGGCGCCGGATAAATTGAAGTAGTACCATGCGCCATCCTTCTCAGGGCGCGCATGGCAGATTGGAAAAGACCTTAAAAGAACGTAGCGGCGACAGATCGGTGATCGAGTCAGCGCCCAGATTCTTTTTCAACTGAAATCGCGTGGAACGGTGAACTTTTCGCCGGTTGCGATCCCGGCGCAGTGAACACAGCTCTTTCAAAGACGCCGCTCTCATCACGGTGTATCAGGCGCCGTGCCTCCGATGTTTTTCGATGGACTGGTTAACATCGGCCGCAATCTTGGCCAGTGCCCTGAGTGCCTTGTCAGTAAAATTGACCTCGCTTCTTCGGTGCCCATCAGCGCTGGTAGTACTTGCAAGCGTCAGCGCGTTATCGGTTTTCGGTCAGAATATCCGAACAAAAGTCATCTTCCGTCAGAGCACGCAGTTCAACCCCGGGATGGGCAACGACCCTGCAATTTCGGCAACAATCCGACGGTTTGGCAATGTGGAAGGCACCCGAGGCGATAAACAAGGATATGGGTCAGTTTTCAACCGGACCGTAATTTCGGTCGACCACGGGTGGTACCCTCGATCAGCGGCAGCAAATCGCGCTGCACGACCTCGCGCTGCATCACCGCCGCGCGCGTCAGAAGCGGGCGCAGAACCTGTCGATCTCGTCCAGAAAACACGTATGCCGGTTCTGCTCCACAGACTCGATGCGCCGGTTGATCGGTTTCGTCATCCAGCAGTTGTGGCCTCTTCGCTGATCAAGTACCTCGTAACTTTCGACACCGAAAGACGCTTCTGAACGTGCGACCGCCCATGCTTTGCCAAACAGGTCCGCCAATGTTCCATCATCCCATGCCCAACCGCCGGGTTGCCCGGGATATCCATGGTGGGAAACGGGGCTAGAGGTTGTCCCGGCGAACTTCAAGCTCGATTCATCGTGTCGTCCAGCTCGCCGATTTCAGCTTTTTTGCGAACATGTTCGCGGTGCCTTCGCGGCATCTTTTTCCGGCAATCGCCTCCACCCGCGTATCCTCCGCGGCTTTATGGGCGCTGACCCTTCAACGTCTTCGCGCAATGGTGGTTCGCGGATCATTCACAATGGCAACTATCGATCAGGTTCGCGGATTAATCTGTTCTACATCGGCCCGACATAGCCCGACTTCGGTGAACTTTGTAGCTTTCCACCTTGAGGAACGGCGCCCGCGCCAGTTTGCCAGCCGGCGGCTGATTTCGGTTTTACGACGCCGGTGGGCCGATCATCAGGATTGTTCTTGGGGTATACTTCGTCCGCGCGTCATCTGCCCAACTGCTGCGGCGCCAGCGGTTTGCGCAGGGCCACGGCCAACGGCTCGTTTGGCGTCGTCTGGCCGATGATAAAACGATCCAAGTTTTCGATACGCATTTTCGCGGGGGGTAAGATCGGTCATTGTGAGATTTCTCCAATCCCGTGAGGGTTGCCATTGTATAAACGCAGATGTCAGACGCGATTCTTTCAATCGCGTCGCGGGCGATGGTTTTCGGCGTCGCGGTTCTCCGCTGTCCATCAATGCCGCGCGCGGCGGCCAGTGGCATAATTCCCGCCCGCCGAGTGGCCGCGACGGCTGTGGTTCGGGTTCCACGCCGTCGCCCGCGCCTGTGATCCCAGCAGTTTCTCGCCCGTCCGTCGCAATCAGCATCGCTTCGAGCTTTTGCAGGTATTTATGCGGTGCGCCAGTCCTTGGCAAGCTCGACACTGGCCCGCGCCAATTGAAACCCGGGCGTCCGCCTCCGCTTGGCTTCAAAGCCGTTCCAGCAGCGTGAAAGCATCTCTGCGGTAGAAACCGGCAAAGCCCCGCGACAACGTCAAACCCACCGGGGCTGAGACGGCGCACCTTGCGCGCGGTTCCTTTGATGACGGTCCTGGCCAAGCTTGAAACTGACCGTCGCCCGCGATCACGAACTTCGCGTCTTTCTTCTTCCACCGATGATGGTGGTCCCGTGCAGCCGGGGAAAATTCTTGGCTTTGACATGTAGCCTCCATAGTTCAAACCTATATGAAAACCCCGCCGTGTTTCGCAAGCTTCTTGTCCGGAAAGGAATTTTGAATGCCCCGGTAGACCGCGCCTTAAGTCGAGGCCTTTCAGATTTTGGCAGATTGGCCGAAAAGCGGGTCTCGCGGCAGAAACCTACGTGTGTGGCGCGGAGTGGGATCAAGGACGACAGAAACAACGCAGAATCGTGCCAGCGGTAATTAACGGGCGCGAATGGTGCGCTGTGTGTTGGAAATACTGTCACACGTCCTGCCGGATACCGACCGGTTCAAACCGCGATGCTCGCGGCGCATCAGGCGGCCTGTGACGCGCTGGACGCGTATACCCGCCTATACGGTGCCGCAGATATTGGCGCGGAATCACGAGGCGCAGGCCTATCTGATGCTGCTTGCCCAAGGGGAAACACGTTTCTGGACCTGTGTCAAAGAACAGAAGATCACGCAAGATCACGCGCCCTTGCTAGCGCCGTGCCCGGTGGCTGGCTGGCGGCGTAACCACGGGGCCACGGTGCAGGGCAACACGCCCGTTCCAGCCGCACTTCATGGTCAATCCCTGCGCGGTTGGTGGCGCGTATCGATAAGCGGGCCAGCGTCGCATCATGCAAGCAGCGCTTTGCGGCTTATGTGGAACCGAACATTGCCGATTATGCGCCGCAGGCGCAAGGGCACGCGGGCAGCATCGCGCGCCAAACATGGGTGATCTGAACGGGCTTAATCTGGTGATGTAGTGGATGAAACTGCAGCATTCCGACTTTTCAGCGACCCACGCCATTCGCCTGTGGATATGACATCGCGCCGACTGCTGCAAAGCCTACACCCAGATTGCGGAGACCCTCGACGCGTTGCCCAGCGATACGCCGTACCCGCCGCATGGGAGGCATTTTCCAAGGATACACCTTTGTGCCGCCCGATGATCCCACGGTGCAATTCCTAACGCGGTGCAGATTTTAACCGACTGGAAACCGCATTCAGGAACATGCTCGCTCGCCAAATGTGATGCCGGTTCGAGCGGATTAAAAAAATAGCGCGCCAAGCTTTTGGCCTGACGCGCCAAAAATAATGTGCTTTGCTAACGGTGCGGTAGCTTAAATCGACCTCTTCGATCCAGCCTTGCAGTGGCCGCCTTGGGCGGCAACCGGCCAGGTTTTGATACGAACCTTCACCGTTTCTTGAAGATGACAGGGCAGGGATGCCATCCACACACCATCTGGGCGGGCTGTTTCGGGGTTTCGTCAACGTTGACTTTGACGATCTTACCTTGCACCATCTCGGCGGAGAGTTCCTCCAGCCGGGGCCGATTTGCTTACGACAGGGGCCCGCACCATTCAGCCCAGAAATCCACCAACGACCGGGAACTCGAATCTTAACTTCTGCGTCGAATGTTGCGTCTGTTGACTGCGACGGTGCCCATTTTTGCTGCTCCTGCACGGGGTTGGTTAAGAAATGGGAAACCTATGTAGCCCATGCGTCCCGTCAAGGATCGCGCACGACCCGCGATAGGGCGTTTGTGATCAGTGCACTCGGGGGCAGTTCATCACGCAGCAAGTAACGCGTCCCAAGATCGCAAAGTGTCGAATACGGTGGTTGGGAAATCACGCTGTGCCAGTGCTGCGGCATAGGCACCCAATCTGGCGCAGAACTATCCCTTTCGGCACGAATCGCGTGTCTGGCACCACGCGTTGGTTTTGTAATCCACCAGCAACACATCCGTATCGGATACGAGCAGCGTCGATGTGCCATGCAGGCCGGCGCTGCCCAACGGCGCAGTATCGGGACCTCTGCGAGGCAATCCTTGCCAAAGACATGCGCAATGGCGGGCGTTATCGAGGCACGACAATCGCCCTCTTTCAAGGCAGCCTGAGCTGTCACATCATCATACCTTGGGCCAAGGTTGCAGCCGCCGTCCCACCGAGTCCGCTGGCATCATCGTAGGGGGTTTCCAGCATCTTATGGACCATGATTGCCGTATGACTTCGGCCTCTGCCTCTGACGGCCCATCGTCACCGGAAGGGCTTGGCACCACCCAGGTCTGAAGGGCCATCGTCTTGGCACGCTCGGGATATTGGTGAGGGGCGTGCTGAAAATAGGCTCTAATAAAGGCCTTAATGTCGTTTTTGATGCAGTAAAGCAACCACCGGCGCGCATCCCAGTCGCGTGTTCAAAGCGCATTCCGCCCCGAGCTGCCTACCGGTTTGCACGGCGGCCCTGGACCCATGGCTGCGCGCCATCTGATACCAGCTATTGCCCAATCTTGGGCAGATCAACCCGCTGCGGCGACGATCAGCCATTTTCGGCGCGCGTCATCCGCCAACGTAAAGCAGCGCGCAGCCGTTCCGCCATTTTCGCGCGCTTTTGCGGTCCGTCCAGGCACCGCGCATCGCGGCCGCATGTCACCCTCGGAAAGTTTCCACACAGGCGTGGTCGCCGATTTTGATTAATTTCGTCGCGAATCACCAACGGCGCTTGCCGGTATCCGGCAGGATCAGATCCGGTGCCTCAACCCTTGCCCCGTGCACGGTCTCACGCGACCTGAATCTGACGCGTTTATCAATCTGGCGCTTGATCTCCGAGGTCGTCGGTCTGCCATCCACACCATAAACCCGTGAGGCTCGGGATCGCGCCGCGCCTCATACGACAGCGCTGGCGGAGAGCATGGCGTTGATCCGTCTTCCGCCTCTGATCCCAACGCCGCGCCAGCAGCTGCGGCGCCGTCGTGGCGGTGAGGATGCGTTCAATCAGGTCATGGGGCCGCAGGAAATCGACCTGCGCCGCAATATCCCGCAAGATCGCGACGTTTTCAGGATATGCGTCGCTGCTCCGCAACGTCCTGCCACAGTGAATCTTCCTTGGCGGTAGTGGACAGGGTGAACAACATCTGCTGTCCACCAAACAAGAGGCGATTCAGCGCCGTCGCCAGCGACAGCTATCCTCGGCGTGCAAGAAACGACAGCAGCTGCCGCCAGATCCTTGACCGCCATTCGGCCCGACCTTGAGCCGGTCGCCCCGAATAGGGACACCGGCGGTCCTTGCAGGCGCGAATGATTTCTGAAAACAGGAATCGTGCGGCGTTGCCAACAAGGATTCAGGAAATCGCCCGCACGGAGCGCGTCGGCAAAGGCAACCGGGGTGTCGGTATCGAACGGGCAATAATGGTCGCCCTCGAATCAGTTCTTGATCTGGGACGCGACCTGGTCGGCCAGAACGAACGCGCAATGTGATGCGCAGAATTCTGAATCCACCGGATCGCCATTCACGTCATCGCCTTCGTCCTGTCTCTCGACCACGGCCATAGACGACACGGCCGGGCAGGGCGGTAATTGAACGCTTTTGCGCGCGTCTGCCTGAAACCCTGCGTCGGGTTATGGGGGGCCAGCGTCGTATCTACGCAGTGCAGGATCGCCGAGGACGATCGAACGAATACTAAGGCTGCGCCGCTGGAAGGTCTGGCCGGCTTGGTGAATTTTTTGCTCGATAACAGGTTCCTGTTTGTGGTCGATTCACGCGGGTCGGCGCCTGAAAAGGAAGCTCGACTGCTTTTTATCACCGACGACAAACAGGTGCGGTCTCTTCTCGCGGCACCGCGCCGCCTATAGAACTCATCGCCAGCCGTCGATCACATCCCAATTGGCGCGGGCTGGTGTCGCTGCGCGTTCATCCACCCAGAATAGGATTCAGATGCCCGTCGAAGTCCGGTAAAGCAAACCCATGCCGCAACCGCCCGGAATTGGTCAGCAACCGCCGTGCCTTGAGGATAAGATCCATCAAAATCCAGCCAGCCGCGTTTTGTTCCTCGCGGGCATAAATCTCGAGGAACCGCTGGCGCAAATTGGTGCAGCACATGGGTCTTCTGCGCAGCCGCAGTGCCAGCCCGCGCGGCCGGGCATCTTCGACCCGTCGCATCAGATCATCGACCTGCGCATCAGATCAAACAGTAGCTTTGGGTCGTTGGTGGCAGGGTGCCGACCCCTTGCGGTAAAGGTTCCTTTGGGCCCGCACCAGTCCAGCAATCAAACGTCTTCCAGACGGGCAGGGCGTGATGTCCATCGTCCGATCGTGGCAAGCTTTTCCGCAGCCTTCCCGTCCAAGCCCACCCTTGCCCGCATCGGCGGGATCGTCTGTTCAAGGATCAATCGCCCTTCTGACCCCAAGAAACACCGAAGCCGTGAATTTTTTCTTCGGTTCCAATCAGGCGGGGTGGTCGACAGCGCCGCACATCTTCCCACGAACAATACATCGGCAAAACTTCGCTGTTGGCCGAACGATTACTGCGGTGAAGCTTGCCTGAAATCCTCGCCGTGTAACATCCGCGCCAGCGTGGTGATGCAGGGCGCATCGTGACCCTCGCCAGTACGACAATCTCGCCCGCAACAGATCGCGGCGCGGTCTTCGATCTCGGTGACTGCGGGCTTACCCCTGCCTCTAGCGGAAAGCGCCGTATAGAGACGCACAAAACGAGTGAAATGGTCTGGATCTTCAGCCGCCGGGTTTCGATCGCGCGGGCAAAACAGCGTGCGGCCATGCCGCAGCTTTTCAGGCTAAAACCGTCCTCGACGCCCCATTCAGACAGCGAACGACGCAGGTGGTAATCTGTCCAGCATCGCCCATGCGCCCAGCCGTTGAACGCGTTTCTGCATCTCGGACGCGCGGCTTTGGTATAGGTCAGAACAGGAATGCTGCGGCTCAACCCTGTTCAGCAACGCCGCGCCACGCGTCGGTTAGCACGCGGTCTTGCCCGACCCGCATTCGCCCCCAACAAGTCGAAGCATCAGGCCGCGCCGGCGTCGATCTGGCGCGGGTTGCGTCCGTCAAAGGGGCGGTCATGTCAAATCCTCCGGCGCAGGTTTGTCGTGCACCTCATTTCTCCAACCGCGCCAACTGTCGTAATCGCCCTCCAAAATCCGTGGTCTTCACCATCCGGCGCGAGGTAAAGCCTTGTTCATCAGACAGAATTGCTGGTGATCAGCGCGTGCAGCTTGGCCAGAACCTCTGCCGGTGGTTCGTCTTCCAGAGGCGCAGGCGTTCTACCGGCTGCTGCCCAACCCGACATAGGCGGCTTGGGCGACGGGGCAGGGCGATTTCCTTGAACCCGCCTTCTTTCGAGCCATGGCGGCCTCTAGCAGCAACTGCTTTCAAAAGCTTCCTGTTCAAGCCACGCTAGGTGGTGTGCCGGCTTGTATCATAGATCAATATCGCCATCTTCCGTCCGGTCGATCGGTCAGAATAGCCGGTGAGGGTAAAAGCCAGATCTGCGAAACTATGGGCTGCCTTGCGGCTTTCAAACCGGGCAGGGGTGGAATCAGCTTTTTGTCGCTGCGTCTCGTTCTCGATGACCAATCGGCGATCGTTCGATCTTGGTCAGGCCACATGAACACGGCCGGCCAGGCCAGGGGGCTTCGGTCTCTAACCACGGTTTGCCCGTCTCTAGCTAAGTGCGATTTCGTCAAAAGCGCGGGGTCTGCTGTCCACCGATTTGATTGAAACGTTCCATAATTCCTGCACAATGATGCACGGGACAGGGCGTCGGCGACTGCACCAGCGGGTTTCAGCCGCGCAGTTTGAGCTGTGTTTGGCGTAAGATCGCATAAGGGTCCGCGGATCAGAAGTTTTTGATCTCTGTCACCGACAACGCGTGGGGCGGCGGCACGGGGCGGGCGCGGTTGACGGGCGCGGCGCGGGTGCACACGGTCGAACGGTTTCCCAAAGCGCGCGCCTGATCCAGCCAGTGATCGCCGCGTCTGATCCATCGCTTCCACGCCGCATCACCTCCCTGTTCGGCAGACCGGTTCCGCAGGTTTGCTAGACGGTTTCAGCCCGCGCGAGGGCACGGTTCCGCCTCGTCCGAACCGGGAAATCGCGCGGTCAAACAGACCTCGGGCGCGGCGATGGATGTTTTGATAGTCAATGTGCAGACAGGCCAATTCCGCCGTCAGGCAACAGCAAATCCGCCATTCAGGCGCATCTGGCGATTCAGCAAGGGTCCGGCGGCGGGCGCTTCGGGCCAGACGCCCCCGTCGGTTGGAGCCCGCCAAGGAATGCACAGATGGGCGCCTGCACGCGGGCCTCTAGCGGCCCCAGATCATGACGTTTGGATTCGGCGCGTCGCGGTCGCGGATTTCGCCCTGTTGCAGCAGCTCCGCCGACCCAAATCCGGTGTAATCCGAACGCCGACAATTCGCCGCCAATTAGGGCGCGTTTCGGCAAGGTCGTTCATCACACTTTGGCTGGCCTCTTCGCCCGCGTGGTGCCTGCCACAATCCGTTGGGCTGGCTTGTGGCGCGGCAACCGTCGGCGATGGCATCGGCCAGCGCCATAGCAGGGCGACCCATTCTTCAGTGGCCGGTCGCCTGTAGTTCACAATCGTCAAGGTGGGTGCCGACCCAATCGGCCCAAACATCCATCTGCGCAGGATTTCTTTCGACCGCGAATACGTCTGCGCGCCAGTCCTCAAAACCCATCTGCATCGGGGTTAGGGCAGCCCGTCGCGGCGCAGTTGCAGTTCAAGCCGCTTGAGTGTTGGGCTGGTGGATGTTGCGATCCCCGCCACATGGTCAAGCGGGTGCTTTTCTAAGCAAGGTTAATCAAGGCCTCATGAATCGAGCTTACGCAGGAACAAGATTCGGCCACGACGCAAAAAAAACGACCGGAGGGGACAGGTGCAGCGGCAAGCCCCGCGCTGTCGTCGGGCCAAGGATATCAGCGGTCCAACGCCGAGGTGCCTGACGCGAAACAGCATCCGGCGGGGTGATCAGCGTGGGCGGTTTTGCCGTCTGCCACGCCTTGGACGCAAGCGCAGCGCAAAATGGCCACGCTTCGGCACGCGGGTGGGGGCCTGAAATCAGGTTAACCTTCGGTGCTTGTGCAGATCGGCAGTTTCGGCCCTTCGGTCAGCCAGACGTGGGTGAACAGGGGCGGGCGCAATGAAGCGAACACCAAAGGTTACGCGCGCAGAGGGGGC
>Ga0163217_1108748_pt1 | contig 15850 bp, 23 predicted proteins | sample SynspAceP_FD_185933 | JGI IMG/M metagenome (GOLD analysis project Ga0163217, IMG submission 185933) | Saline lake microbial communities from Ace Lake in Antarctica - Synechococcus sp. Ace-P (PacBio error correction) | ecosystem: Environmental > Aquatic > Non-marine Saline and Alkaline > Saline ...
AGAGAGAGTATGGCCGACTCGTCCGCTCCCCGCAGGTACAGTTCCTGTTCGAAACCTGCCCGCAGCCCCCGCGATTGGGCAGCCCCAAACGCCCCTGTTTTTTTTTTTTTTTTCCGCCCCGCCTTTTCCCCTTTCGAAGGGGCGCTTCCGTGACGAAGGGCCTGGGGCTTTTTTCCTCTGGCCTGGCCCCCGCTTGACGCGCGCCATCAGGCCGGAACAAGTTCAACCGTGGTCGGGTGGATACGAGACTAACGGCTTTCGGAGCTGCGTTGCACCCCCGCGGCCCTAACCCCTTTCGCGGGAGTTGGTGGATGTGCCACACGGAGGGAAAGCTGCCCTTCGATGGCGCCCAGCCTGCAAGGGCGGATCTGAACGCCCCCTCGGATCAATGTTCCTCCGAACTTCTGTCGCCCCGTCGCTTCGCGTCAATCGCCCAGGTGGCGGCCCTGGTGGGTGAACGGCCTTTCCCCTGGCCCCAAAAAGGCAAGAAGACGGCGGCCCGCACGCAGAATCAGCGGCCGCCTGCTCTTTGACGTGTTCGAGCGTCCCACGAACCGGCAAACCGTTTGGCTGGACAGGCCCAGGCGCGAGGTGGGATCCGAGGAAGCAGCCTGGAACTGGTCCGCCTGCACCTGGCCCTGGAACGGTTAGCGGCCCAGGCAGCTTTTGCTGAATGGAGGAAATCAAGCCCCGGCCCGGCCTCGCTCGCACTTTCCGCTGCTGTGGAAGGCGGGCCCTGAACGAACAACCGGAAGAATGAGCATGGCGAATCGGGCTTGGAGCGACTCGAAGCGCCTGTGTGGCCGAAGCCTCGCCGGGCCTGAAGGAACGCTGACCGGCGATTAAGCCTTACAGAAAGCGGGTCCACGTCCTGCTCAACCATGAAACCAAGTCGACCTGATCCGTCCTCAGGCTTTCTCCTAGCGCTTGGACGATCCACTTTGGTATTGAGCAGCTCAACGAGCCAACCAGAAACGGGCAAAGCAGAAAGGCCATTGATGTTATCTAGTGGCTTCAGGTCAATCTAGAACGCATTATGCACTGATGTGTGATCGTCCCGTGCTCGGGAAAGGGGTGGTTTGGACATGCAGGCAGCGGTCACTCGCAGCAGCGGGCGAGACCGGGAGGTTGAAGCAGGGGATCGCTGCTTCGATCCTGGAGCTTAACCAGCTGCCGACCATCTCCTAATGCGGCAGGGCGTAGGCATCTTCGATAGCGCTCGGGGCGCGTTTCCGAAGGCCGGAGCAGTTGCGCTGCTCGATCGCACTGACGGTTTCGCTTGGGTAACTGGCGTTGGCAATTCGGCGTCCGCCCTCTCGGAAACACCTCCGGCCTTTGGACAGCCTGACATCCCTGATCGATCAGCCGGCCCTTTTGGTAGCAATGACGAACACATTGGGCCAGAACACCTCCAGCGTTCAGATCGGCGGCCGCGCACCAACCACGAGCCGCCAGCCCCCAGGGCCAGGGCAACAACCGCAGTGCCACCCAACTCAAGCCGGGGCCCTGGGCAGCAGCAAGCGCCGCAAGCTAGCAAGCAAAGGCTGCGGCTGCGCCGGATCGCAGCACCAGGCTCTGGCAAAGAAGGCGATCGGCACGTGTGGATTCGGCGCTCCAGGCTGGGCCAAGGGGCCTGGCCACACCGCCATTCCAGGCTCACCGGCACACCATCCCCGGCCTCCTCGCCTGCCGAGCGGAAGCAAGATGGCGGGCTCAGCTTTTATACTAGGGCCTCAGAAGCAGGGCGAACAGCCTCCCATTTAGAGCCCCTAGCCGCAGCCGGCTGGTCGTAAATTCGAATGAAGCGCGGGCAGCGAGTAGTCAGTCAGTCTCTGTTCTGAGCTGCTCTTAGTGAATCAACAACTGACTGTGCAGGTGCTCAGGGCCTAGGTCAGCCAAAGGCCAAGCCCAGCTGTCATACTAACGGTCTCCTGATGCTGCAGGCTATGCTGGAAGCCAGCGCTCCAGTCCTCCCCATATCATATGTCCGGCTCCCAGATACTTTCATGTTCATGATCGTCCCCCCCGCCAGCTACTCAGTGATCAGCCTCGGCCTTCCTCCCCGCCGGTGGCAGCCGTATGTCTGCGTCTTTGTTCTAGCAGTCGGTCGGCGGTGAAGGCCTCGAGGCTCTACAGTTTTGTCCACGGAGTTCGATTTGCGGGCAGGCCTGGCGCAGGTGAGGCAGAGCACGCTTAGTGCGGTGTCCCTCGAGGTTAGCCTGGGTGGGTGCCTATAGCGGCTGTTCTCCGCCGTGCCCAGGCCCCTCCAATCCGGCGGGGAGCCACCTTGAAGCAGGCATAGTTGCTGGCAGCTGCCGCTGCAGTGCCGCTGCTCGGCGCGCAAGCGTCCAGGATCGAGAGCTTGGCGAACAGGCGTTCATTCCCCCCCACCGGGCAAGTATAGCGCACCAGGAAGCGCTTCTCGAAGCGCAGCGAGGCCGATCACAGCTCCCGCCGTGATCAGACACAGGCAGGCAACTTGCTCAGCCAGGCCGGTGTGCTCCAGATCGGCCAAGTTCCTCCCAGAGCAGGATCGCCGCAAACCTCAGTCGCGAGGGCCGGTGCGGCCCAGGCATCGGTGTTGCCCCGGGGCCAGGAAGCGGCCGCTCCTGCCGCCAAAACAGCCGCGCAACCGGTCTGAACGATCTCGCCTCCAGACATGTAACGGGGCAGACGAGCACCACAGCCGGCTCCACCAGGGGATAAACTGACAGCAGGATCAAGGCCACCACCCAGGCCCAGAACAGATTGAGGCCAGCATTGCTGGCCGCGGTTCCTGGGGACCCAAGCCACAGCAGAGGTTCACCAGCCACGATACACCCAGACACCAAGCCGAACATGCGGCCGTTTCCAGAGCCGGGGCGAGCGCATCCACTGGCGCAGTGGCGCCGCCAGCGCCAGAGATGAAGCGCAGTCCGTTGGGGCCCTGCGGCGTCAGCCAGAACACCACCTTCCCAAGGGCGCACGGGCTCAAGCGACGTTCCAGGCCTGAAGCCGCATATCTGGCGCAGGGCCCGGTCCACCAGCCTCATTCGAGCTCGCCGCACGTTTGCCGGGGAAAATCTGGATCTGGCCAGGCGGCGATCAACCTCCCTCCCACCACCGGCGACATCCGCCCAGCCCAGCTTTTCGGCTGTACGCCGCAGCAAAATAAACGCAGCCACTCGCCCAGGTCTCTGGCGTCGCAGCCGCAAGCTGGCGGCGACCCGGATCAAGGGTGCAGCAGCGATCGAAGCCGGGCAGGGCCGTTTCGGGTGTGAAAAAACTGGCGGCCAGCGAAGGTTGCGGGGCGTCGAGCCTGGTCCTGGGGCCCTGCCAGGTCCGCCGCTGCGGGCCAGCGGTCAACAGGGCCGGCAAAGCAAGGGCGGGATCGACCCGATCAGCTGGTTGATCAGCAGGCTTGCCGTCACCGAGTGTCAGTCTAGCAGGGCCAACCGGCGCCCATCGCTGCTGGCACTGCCGAACAGCTCCGCCCCAAACTGCCAGCAGGGCTTCCATCGAGCTGGCACCATCAGCTGGCGGCGGGTGGTCGGAGCCGAAGTGGATCAGGGGCGCCGCATGCGTCTTCTCCAGCCGGGCTCCACCGGCCATCACACCGTCGCCGCTCAGGGTCCCAGCCGCCTGGCGGAACCGATCTCCTCAGCTTGAACGGCGTAGCGGCTGCTGCCGGCGAGATCCCCCCTCGCCGGCCCGGCCCACCAGGTAGGAGCCAGGCGGCTGTATCCGCCGGAAAGCGGGCAGCTGCGCGGCCTTCAGGGCATGGACCAACCTCTCCCCCGAACAGCAGCACCGCATAGCGACCGAGCTTGCTCCAGCGATCACCCGATTCTGGAGCCTGTTGCCGAATGATGGGGTGGGCCATACCCTCACCTTTTTATGGCGATCCCGCGCACCGGGGTCTCGATGCCCCGCTGGTATCTGGCCGAGTAAAACCAGATCCCTACACCTGATTCAGCTCGACATGCCGCCGGCGAAACACCGCCAGGGAACTCCGCTTCCTCTCGCTCAACCCCTTCGCCTAAGGTGCCCCTCGTGGTCGACGAGGGCGCCAGCTCGGCAGATAGCGGCATGCCTCGCCTGTTCGAAAGCGGCGCCATCCTGCTGTACCTGGCCGAAGCCGCTACGGCCATGAGTTTCAGCAGCCCGGCCCAGCGGGCCGAAAGCGGAGCAATGGGTGCTGTTTGCCAATGCCATGACCCTGGCCACCTGCCCTGTTCGTCGAAAGCCCGGCGCGCGAAGAAGGAAGTTCGCACGGCTGATGCGCCCTCAACATCCCGCCGGGAGGCGGAGCCCCCTTGTTAGGTGAGGGCCCTGGGGGGTGGCGGACTGGCGCTGTAACAAGGCCCACTGGACCCCTACCCTGCCGATCTTCTTCCCAGCCTCGATCTAGCCGCCTACCCACGACGTGCAGGCCAGCAAATCGGAGGCCACCCGGGGCGTGTCGCCTACCAGGCGCGATGGGCCCACGGCCTAATTCGCTGATGGCCAGCCACCATCGCTTCGACTGGCGGGGCCGTACGCCCTGGAGCCTGCTCGGCGCCATAGGCCGTCTGGGATCGCGGCCCAGCGGCTTGCTGCTGCTTGCCGATCTGCATCTGCGGCAAGGCCGAGAACCTTTCCAGGCCGCACGCATCCCCCGCCCAGCGACGGCGTCGGGCATCCCTCTAATGCCCCTTGCTGGATCTTGGCCCACCACTGGCCCCCCCGGAGGTGGTTGTCCTCGCGACCTGATCACAGCCGCCTCGGCCTCACCCGCCGAGCTGCCGCCAGAAGCTGGCGGCCCTTGCCGGCCTGCTTGGGCTGCCCGCCAGCCTGAGAATCGGCGCAACCATGAACGGGGCCGCTGGTTGCGGGCCGAGCCAGCAAGCCAGCCTCCAACAGCGGTCCGCTCTGTTGAGCCACATCCCGAGCAGGCACCGCAGGGGCCGATCGACGGCTCAATCTCTGCGCCATCCTCCCACCCGGTGGCGTCCTGGTTGGGCTCACGCAACGACCGGCTGCGGCTCCCTGCTTCACTTCGATGCCAGCGCGCCAACGGCTGCTGCTTGCCCTCCTTCGGCCAGCTCACCGCGCCATCCGCGCGACCTCGCCTGCCCTGCTGGCTGGTGTGCCGACGTTCCGTTGTGGCCTGGCCGGCTTAAAGCGTGCGGGCCATCGAACGCACACACATCACCGCCGGTGACACCTCCGCGAGCTTGCCGGCTTCGAGCACAAACAGTGCGCTGGTGCTGCGGTCCGTGCAGCAGCCGGGCGCCTCGGCGAAGGGGAGAGCGGTGGGCCTCGCAGCTGTTGGGATGGTCCGCGCATCAGTTCTCCCACCGGTGCTGCCGCGCACCTGGTGCACCTGCCTGTCCCCAAGTCGAGGGGTTGCGCAGATAGATCACCGCAAACGAGCAGCATCACGTAGGGCGCATCGAAGCGCCTCCTTCACCATCAGCTCCTGCCTCGCTGAGCTCACCGATCAAGAACGCCAACTGTCATCCTCCATCCGGCTAACCACTGATGGTGGTGACGCTGAGCAGTTGCAGCAACCGCCTCCTGCAGGGGCTGCTCGCTTTGACGCCTCAACGGGAGGTCATCGCCTCTGCCACCTGAATGCTGAACCGGGTGTCCGGAAAGTCAATCGGGGCGCGCGCTGCAAGGGTTCTAGCCAGCGGGAAATCCCCTGCGGTGCTCGGATACGTCCAGACTGGAACCCCCATACAGCTGATCGGGCTGTGCGCCCCCATCAGATCCAGCCAGAAACCAGCAGCAAGATCCAGCAGATCCAGCAGCGCCGGCATGACGGGCAGTGCCCGCCGCGCGGCGCCCTCGCCGACGGGCTCACCGTGGCCCGTGCCCTGATCGGCCCTGCCCCTGCCCTGCCTCGCCCTCTCGCCGGCCAGGCGGAATTGGCCTGGATCCTTGCTGCCTGCTTCGGGCGCCTCTTCTGCCGACTGGGCCGAGGCGCCCGGCCCCGCCGGGCCGGCGGCGGCTCGGCCTGGGGGGCGCGGCTCGATCCCTCACGCGACAAGATCCTGATCAGTGCGTCCGTTGCCTGTGGTAGGCGCCCAGCGTGGCCCTGCCGCTCCTGGGCGGTGTGGCCTGTTGCTGGCCGCGCGAACGCTGTTGGTCTCCGGCGGCGGGCCGGGCCAGGGGGATGGCGGCCCCGCGTCCGCGCGCGGCAAGGCCTAAGACGTGTGCTGCAATTCAGCGCCCTGCGCTTGCTGCTCTGGCTCCACTGGCTGGGCCCCACTGGCGGCGGCCTGGCCGCGGCCCTTTCAGGCCCTGGCTGGTGGGCTGTTCTGGCCCTCGCTTCTTGGCCTGGCGCCGTGAGTTCGGCCTGGGCTTACCTCAGGCCCAGCAAGGCCGCGTCAGCATGAAATCCGGTGTGCTCACTGCGCCGCAAGGCGTTAGTCGTTGGCGTAGCGTTGTCGCAGGGCCGCCCTCGGCATCGAACATCCGGCGAACCATAGGCCAGCTCCCGCCCAGCCGTGCAACACCCACTGAGGAGTGGTTCAGGCGCAAGGGGAAGGCCTTGCGGGCCTTGGGTCAAGCCCGGCTGGATCGAAGGACCGGAAAATCTCCACCGCCGCCGGATCCTGGCCGCAGGCGCGGGCCCGCCAGCGGCCACCAGGCCGCGAAAACTGATTCCCTTGGCGGGCCCGTGCAGTTGTAGACCGTTGGTGGCCGCTTCCCACCTCCAGGCAACGGCCATGGGCGATGCGAGACGCTCACGTGGCCGAAGCTTGGGTTGATCGTGCTGCCATCGTCCTGGGACGGCACGGGGGCGACGTGCACGATCCGATCAAGAACCAGCTCTCCAACCGGGTGTGTAGTTGCCCGGACGATGATAGCGTAGGTGGGCGGAAGCCTGGTGAAGGGAATCCGCTCGCTGCGACAGCAGCCAATCCCGGTTTCGAGCTTGCCGGCATGCGCCTGGCCGGGTCGGTGGGGCTGTTCTGCTGAGGGGCCAGAGCTCACGTCGGCGTAAACACCGCCGAGCTCACATACACAAGCGGTGCTTCGGCTCGCCGGTTCTCTCGAGCACGGAGCGCGCTGTCAGCAAGGGAGCGGCGCGCTGTCGATGATCACGTCCGAAGCTTTCGCCCTGCATGCGGCGCCAGGCCCTCGGCGTCGCCGCGATCGAGCCGCGCCAGATGCTCCACCCGGCCGGACGGATCCCTGCCGCGGTGAACAGGTTGAGCTCGTGGGCCGAAGGGCGAGCAACTGGGCCACACCAACGGCTTGCCGCATGAAGGGGTGCCACCCATCACCAAGGATCTTCACGGCAGTGGCAGCGGATACGGGGCCGCCATTTCAACGGCCGTGGGAGGATGAGTCACCGTTTCCTGCGCCTCCCCGCCGCCCCGCCCGAATGCAAGTCATTCCCGGCCACGACCGCTCCATGGCCACTTGCGTCCGTCCCTCCACCCGGGCGACTACGACCAGGTCACCCGCTTCAACGACGCCCGGTGGCCAGGCGCTGCAGTGGCAAGAGCAGGGTGCGAGCGCCTGCATCTGTCGAATGCTCGATGGCCCAGAGAGGGCGTCCGGCAGATGACGCGAATCATTGGGGCCATCACCAACGCCCTGGCCATCCGGTGCAGCTGGGCGGCGGCGTGCGCAACGGCCGAGCGGGCCCGAAGGCCCTGCTGAGCTGCGGCCTCGACGGCATCCTCGGCAACCGTGGCGACGAGGAGCCCCAGCTGGTGCGCCAACCCCTGGCGGCCCTCCCATCCCCGGCCGGGATCGTGGTGGAATCGAGCGCCGAGACGGCAAGGTGGGCCACCGCGGCTGGCGGAAGGAAGAGCCACGGATCGAGGCCAAGCCGCTTTTGTCGCCAAGCCCTCGAAGGCAGTGGTGTTGGCCGCGATCATCAGTCACCGACATCGCCACCGATGGCACCTGGCCGGCCCAACCTGGGAAGGCGCTGCGCCAGATGGCCGCCGCCAGTTCCAATCCCGGTGATCGCCTCCGGTGGGGTGGGAATCGCTCACCGACCTGTTCTCTGCTTGGCGCTTGAACCCCTGGGCGTCAGCGGCGTGATCGTCGGCCGCCGCGATCTACGACGGCAGCGTTCCCCGACTCGCCGAGGCGCTTGCAGGCTGGGTGGCCCCGCCCGTTGGCAGGACCTCTCCTCTCGCTCAGGTGGCTGAAGGTTCAAATGGCTCAAGACAGGCCTCTATGACTCAAGCTGAGGGAGAGGCCTCTAGGGCCAGAAGGGTTCTGAAAAAAGGATTGGGGCGGCCGATACAATGAATGATCTGGTAGCTCATCATTCCTCCCGACTTGGTTCATTCTGCCTGCATCGCCAACCAGCCACTTCCTTGAGGACAACATCCACATCAAGGCGATGTGATACGAAGCCTTTGGTCGGTGCCGGATCTGGGCTGCGGCTAGTCGCCAGCGGCGCTACGGTGCTCGATTGTTGGGTACCGAGAAGAGTCACCTCAACGCCCGGAAATTCGAGCAGCTCAACAGCCAGGCCGCAACATCGGCCATACCTCCGTTTATCAAATCCGAAGCGCTTAGTCACTGGAGTGATCGAATGCCATCGACAAACCAGTGGCCCGGCTCTACGGCTACCGCAGCGTATCCCCACATGCATCTCACCTTCGAACCGGCCATCCACGAACCTGACGTCGTAGCTCCGAACGAATGGTCAGCCAGAATCGAAGCGCTCACCGCTTCGAGATCGAGTTCGTACACCTTGCAAGCTCAAAGTGGCCGCCGCCGGGCTTGAACACCGCCCCCGTACCGCAGCGCCCCTGCCCTGCGAGGGGCTGGAGAAAACCGCCCAGGCTGTACCTTGCGGCATTGGCCACTGCCCCAGAGCGTGATCGAAGCCCCAAGCCCGCCAGTCCAGCCCCGGCGGTGCCCCCAGCTTCTCCTCTTCGCCGAACCCCTCCAGCGCGAGGCCCTGCTTCGTCTGCGGGGCCGTAGCCAGCTCGTCCGTCTGGCCATCACCCCCTCCGAGCTCGTCGGGCGCTCCCCAGCTGGTTGGCTCTGGAGCCCTGGCTGCACCGCTTTGAGCCCGCCAACCCTGTTGCGGGAACTGGAACAACTCGAGCAGCGCTGGCAATCCGGCCCCCCCTGCCTTCTGCTTTCCTGCCGGCCAGCCTCGGCCTGCAGGCCGCGACTGGTTGCTGCATTGCCCGTGGCGGTCGTTGCACAACCCGACCCCGACCGGTGGGCGCCAGCCGTGGCCACGGCTCCTGCCGTGGCCGGGTGCTCGACGCCCGCGCGGCGGCAACAGCGAAGCCACCCCCTGGAACCTCTGCAAGGCAATGGCGCGAACGGAGGCGGGCCAGGGGCCTGGGCAGTCGTTGCTGCAAGAGCGGGCCTTGCAGCAGATCGAGGCCGAGCTGCGGCTTTGCCGCCTGCTCAGCCCAGCCACCGAGAACCGCTGCTGGCCGCCTTGCTGGAAAGGCCGTCTTGCGGAACTGGCGGCGCCCGTGCCTTCCCTGCTCTGGCTCTGGGGACCCCTCAGCCTGCCTGGGGGCACCGGAGCCGGGGGCGAGGTGGGGTTTGGCCGCAAACCGCCTTGCGAGTGGCAAGCAACGCGATCAACCCTGCGCCAGCGCAACCGCCGAGGGGGTCCTGGCAGGCGATCCAGGGCCGCTGGCCAGCGCCAGCGGCTGTGATCAGGAGGGCGGCAGTGCCCTCACATCCCGGCCGATGGGCGCCCCTGTTTTCCCTGCAGGGGCCAAGCCCCGAAGCGCCGCCGCGATTTGCGATGGCCTTGCTGGGGCCCAAACTCGATCACCTGTGCAAGCGCCCTGCGCGAGCGGCTGCGTGGCGACGAGCTGCAGGTCCGCTGCTGCAACTCCAGCCCGACTGCGCCTGCCACGCCCTGCGGCCCAGATGCTGGGCCCTAAACGTCAGCTGCCCCAGCAAGGGCCTTGCGCCGGTCCCCGACCCCTCACGGCCCAGAGCGAATCTGCCTTGCTCAACCGTATCCCGAGCCTTCCCCCCCTGCCTGCCGCAGCTCGGGCCCTGCTCACGGCACCAGCCCGCTGCTGGTGAAGGGACGGCTTGCTTGCCCCGACGAGCCCCAGGCCCTGCTCCACCTAGAAGCTCTCTGAGCAACTGGCTGGTGCGAACCGCCGAGCTGGACAGTGCCCAGTGCGGCCTGCCTGCGGCGACTGGCCGAACTGCCGCCGCTCCTGCTGTGCAGGAGCGCTGGGCCACCTCCAGCCGGAGCGCCTTGCGCAACCAGCTCATGCCCCCGTCAAAACGCTGGTAGCAGTGGTTTCGAAGCCGACGATCCAGCTCTACGAAAGCGCCCCGGCTCATCTACCGCCTGGAAGGGGATCGGATCAAAGCCCTTGCTGCCTGAACGAAAAACCCCGCGACCAGGAATTGCGTGCCAACTGGGCTGGCTGCAGCAGGCCGCCCCCCCTGGCGCTCGAAAAGCACGCGATGCCCCGCCCCCCAGCTCCAGGCCCTGCTGCGCCGCCTCGGATCTGCTTGTGTGGTGCTCAAACCCAGGTCTGGTGGGCCGGGCGATCGGCTGGTGGGCCGCGGATTCCGCAGGGCATGGGCCGGCGCATCAAGCAAGCCCTGAATATTCCAAGGCCTGGCTTCTGGCCGGGCTTCGCCGGGCTTCTGGCGGAGAGGCGCCGGCCGGGCGTCACAATGGTCCCATTCCCCTCTGGTTGCCCGGTTGCGCGTGGCCCCCTGGTCTTGTCTCCTTCTCCAGCCAGCGCCTTGGCCAGCTGATGGCCCGGCTCTCGGGCCTGCTGGCTCTGCTGCTCCGCTGGCGCGCGCCGCAGGCGGCCGGGCCGCACTCGAAGACCAACACTACGACGGCACACTACGCCCTTATGCCGGCAACGCTCCCTGGTCCGCCCCCGCGAAGCAGCCTGGAGCAAGGCCGCTGGCTGATCACCGCGCCGCCGTGGTGGTCTATTTAAACTCGATGACAGCGCGGACACAAGCCTTCTTCTCGCCGGTGCCAAAGCGACTGCAGCGGCTTCGGGGCCGCAGCGTCCGAGCTGATCCCCCTCCGACCACCGATGCGCTTCAGCAACCGTCAGGAGACGGGCCGCACCGATCCCGCCACTACCTGGAAAGGGACATCCCCCCAGGTGGTGGTGTTTGACCCCCACGTATGTGTCCTTTCGATACAGCGGCCAGTTGAAACATCGACGCCATCAACACAGCCCTGCGCGAGGCCACCGCCTCAATCGCGATGGCCGCCGCCGGCCTTACACTCACCCGCAGCTTTCAACGAACTCAACAGCGAAGTGGTCCCGCCGGCTGATGGGTAAGCGCCAGCCCGCAAGCAGCGGATCGAAACCGACAGCCTCGTGGCGATCGAGGTGCCAGCCAGCCACTACGGGGCGCAAGAGACGCCAGCGCTCCACCATTTCTTTGGCTATGGCGAAGCGAGCCGGCGGCGATCGTGCGGAGGCGTTCGCCAAGCTCAAAGGCGGCTGCGCCGGAGGTGGAATGTCAGCCATGGGTCTGCTGCGCCCCTGAGCAAACCGCAACCATCTCGCCCGCGGCCGAGGAAGTGGCCAGTGGCGCCCTCGTGGCGAAATTCCCCTTGCGCGTCTGGCAACCGGCTCCGGCACCCAGACCAACATGAAACTGAATGAGGTGATCGCCAACGGTGCGATCGAGGCGAATGGGACGCGTTCTGGGCACAAGACCCCGGTGCACCCCACGACCACGTCAACCTCAGCCAGTCAGCAACGACACCTTTCCCACCGCCCTTCATATGGCCGTGGCCGTCGAGATCACCAAGGCCCGATCCCCAGGCGATCGGCGGCCTGAAATCGAAAGGCGCTGCGGCAGAAGGAAAGGGCCTTTCCCGAGGTAATCAAGGTGGGCCGCACCCATACTCCAGACCGCGTTCCCCTCAGCCTCGGCCAGAATTCTCCGCTACCGGGCCCAGCTGAGCAAGGCCTGGAGCCCGTCAGCTTGTCCCTGCCCAGGCTGCGGAGCTGCGATCGGCGGCACGGCGGTGGGCAAACGCCCTCAACGCCCCCGCCGGCTTCGTGAGCGCGGTGGCGGAGCGGGCTGAGCCACGGTCTGGGGCTTCCTTTTGGCAGTGCTCCGAACAAATTCAGGCCCTCGCCGCCACGAAACCGCTGGCCGTCACCTCACGGCGCCTTCACGGTGCCTGGCCGGCTTCGCTCCTGAAGATCGCCAACGACATCCGTTGCTGGGCAGGGCCCGCGCTGCGTGCCTCGGCGAACTGGTGTTGCGAGAACGAAGCCGGGCTCCCCAAGCATCAGTGCCGGGCAAGGTCAATTCCCACCCAGTGCGAAAGCCTCACCATGGTGGCCATTCAGGTGATGGCCAACACACAGCCGTGGTAAAAAAAACAATTCGCGCCCAGCGCAGGAACTTCGAACTCAACGTTTCAAAGCCCTCTGGCCACAACCGCTGGAGAGCGCGCCCTGCTTCTGCGGGGCTGCAACGCTCCGCCGCTTCTTGCATTGAGGCTTGTGCCAACACCGCCCGCACGAGACGCTTCTGATCGAGAGCCTGATCTGGTCACGGCCCTGACACCGGCGATCGCTACGAACCGGGCCTGCCAGATCGCCAACCAATGCCCACCAAGAACGGGCTCAAGCCTGCGGGAGCCCGCCTGTTGAATCGGCCAGACAGCGCCGAGCAGTTCGAACCACCTGGGTGGCAAGCCCAAGCAGATGGTGATCAGCGCACCCACCCGCTCACAAGCCCAGAGGCCACTGAACCCAAAAGCCAGGCCCCTGGCAGCGGCCTGACAGGGACAGGAGTTTGGGGACTGGTGTTCATCACCCATGACAGAACCGTTCGGTCGTTCGTCTTCACCCTTTCAATGTCGATTTGCCCGTGCCTCGCCTTCGCATGGGCCTGCTCGCAGGGGCGCCCGATCGCCGTGCTTGCCAGCCGGAACGGGTCCCCAGATCCCCGACATGCGGCACGCTGAGAAGACCCAGAAAACGCTCATTTACAAGCCGAAGACCAAACCTGCAGCCTCAAAGGTGCCGAGCCGGTCGACCTGCACCGTCCGATGCGACGACACTGGAGAACGCCACGGTGTAACGCCATCAAAAGATCGGCTCGCGCTCGGAACGATCCGCATCAGCGAAGAACCGATCCGGATGTCCCGCTGGATGCCCGCTGGCAAGCAGTGGGTTTCGCTCGAGCAGCCCGGGCCCGACCTCTCACCAACACCGATCTGCTTCAACGGCCTCGGATTCTGTGTGGTGAACCCAACTACCGTCAACAGCATCACCCGAAAGACAATCCCCACCGCCATGGACGGCAGGATCTGTGGGTCTTCTTCGCTGAGTATGGCGCATCGAACACCACCTGCTTACGGACGAAGGCTGCGGCGGATCAAAGAAATGAAGCTATTCAATGGACTGGGGCACGTGTGCTCAGCGGTCCTTGCTGCTCGTCCCGGCCGGGGCAGGCATGGCCGTTGATCGATCGTCCCACCTTGAGCCTGCCAGGGGTGCAGTGACAGGCCTGAAACGGCTGAATCGCAGCAGCTCCAGCAACCACCCTGATCGCAGGCGGTGGCGGCCCGGGAGGCGTGGACGGGGCGCAAAGCCGAGGTAGCCGGGGGCGGAAGCGGCGGCCGTCCAAGGGGATCCGGAGTGGCTCCGCACGGAATTCCACCAGGCCAGCCGATTCGCTCAACCGCGGATCCTCCAGGCCCAGCGCCGGCTGGAACAACAAAGTTGAGCAGCGGCATCTGCGGCAGCATGGCAACACGCCCATGCCTCAATCCGCCCCAGTGGCAACAACCCCCCGAGCACCGGGTAGCCGAACTCCCAACCGCAGGGCAATCGCGGGCAGCACGCCAACTTGAACGGAATGTCAATCGAATGTAGTCGGACGTCAACGCGCAACGTCAACCGCAACAACAACTGGAACGTCGAAGGTGGAACGGTCAACAACGTCAAACGTGCGGCCAGCTGGGCCAGGCCGGTTGGGGCGTTGCCCGGCCCTGGACCACGGCTGGTAATGGCGGCTGGTCCACCCCGTCTGGGGCTGGGTGGTGCAAGGGCGGCTACGTGGGGGGTCGGGACCCTGGCCACCCGCAGGATCATCAACAATGCCGTCGAAACGCCGTCTCCAGCACCAACCTAACATCGTTTGTGCCCAACACGATTACCAGTTGCCTTTAGGCAGCGTGCAGCCCTCCGTCCACCGGATGATGGTCAGCTTCGCGGTAAATGAAATACGGTGAGACCTACCAACTCTCAGCCGATTGCAATGCCGGATGATCGACGGCCCAGGAGCCGCAGAGTGCCGATGAAGCCGAACTGGCCAATGCCCGCCTGTCAGGTGGCCTTCGGCTCGGCCTGATTGAAATCCTGGATCCGGGACCCAGAGGCTCTGCCCTGATTCGGGCCAACGCTTACGCTCCCGCTGATTCCGTTGCGCCAGTTCCTCCGCTTTGCCCTCATGCTCACTGTTTCTCGTCGCCTTGACAGTCGCCCGCTTCTTCGGCCTTGCCCTGCCCTTGGCTGAGTTTGCGACACCGGTTGCGGCCCGCCTCTCCCTGCGTCCTCTCCGTCGCCCGACTGGTCCCGTGACCACGGGCGCCAGCGAAGCGCTGGTGAGGGCTTTGGTGAGGACCATAACCCCAATGCCCCGCATGGAAGTGTGGTGCCGAGCTGCCTTGTCAAGCCCACCCCCTGCCTGGAACGCGCCAACCTCGCCGGGCTTTGCAGCTTCTCACCGAGTTCTGGCCGAGCAGCCGCGATGAAAAAGGCCCGCACCGGACGGCTAATTGGGCCGCCTAACATCGTCAAGGAAAAAAAACCACACAAGGCCAAAGGCTGCGCCTCCACAATCAGCGTCCAGCCGAGCCCAATGCAGCGCGAAACGCCAATCTCGCGGCCCTGCTCGACACCCTCTGCCGGAGATTCCTCTGGATCAACTACGGCCCCTTCGGCCGGCCTGCAACGCCGCATGTGGTGTGCTGGTCCGCTGCGCAAGCCCCGAACCGCTCGATCCCCGGCACCGCCCCCTGGCGGCAGGGGGAAGGCTCTCGGTTTGCCGGTGCCCACCCACTTGCTCGGGTGCTCGACGATCCAGCGAGTCTTGCCCGTTATGCCGGCGAGTGCTCCTGGGCCGGGGACATCCTCACCATCGTGAAACGCCCCTGGCGGGGATGCCAGGGCCGTTCATTACCATCTGATCCCGCCATGGTGCGAGCCCTCCGGCCCTGCCCGGGCGCTCTGCCCGCGCTCCCATCCCCACCAGCAGCCTGGCTACAGCCTGCCGGACTGCAAGACCCTGAATCGACGCCGTCGTCCAGCCAGTGCTCGTGGCCTGGCCGCCGGCCTGGTGCTGAAGATTCTGGGTAGCAAAGGCTGGTTCTACGCCTGGCCAGGGAGCAGGGCCCCGGCTTGAGATCGATGACATCAACGGGCACCACGCCCCCCTACGACCAGACGATCGTGCTGGGCCCCAGCCCAGCGCCCGAACAAACCGCCCCGCGAACTCGCCGCCGCCCTCGGTCCGTTGGCGGTGTTGATGTAACGAACCTCGCCTGGGTCAAGGTCGGCCTCCAGTGAGGGCGCGATGAAGGGCTGCTGCTCGCGAGCCTTCGGCCCAATACCGGCCGGCAACGCCACGAGCGCACGCCGCTGTGGTGGTGCGCGGCCCTGAGCTCGCTAAGCAGGGGTCTGCCCGATTACAGTTCAAGGTAGGGACGTATTTTGTGCATCACCCATCCCCACCATGAACTTCGGGAGTGATTCACCCGCCCAGTCTTCGATCTCAGGATTGCAGCCGTTGCAGGGCTGGACTCTGCCCCTGCCCTTCCAGTCCGCCGCATTTGTCGAATCTTGCAGGCCGCTCTGCAGCGGCGCTGCTGCTGAAGCAGACCGGAGCGCCCTGCCCTCAGTGC
>Ga0163217_1006657_pt1 | contig 15848 bp, 6 predicted proteins | sample SynspAceP_FD_185933 | JGI IMG/M metagenome (GOLD analysis project Ga0163217, IMG submission 185933) | Saline lake microbial communities from Ace Lake in Antarctica - Synechococcus sp. Ace-P (PacBio error correction) | ecosystem: Environmental > Aquatic > Non-marine Saline and Alkaline > Saline ...
TTTAGCTTATCTCGATAGGCCTTTACCTCACAACTTCTAATTGGGCGCTTGGTACGCAGATGTACTAAAAAAGAGTTAAAACCTCCACAGAGTGTTTAGTTTTTTCCCACATTTAATCCGATATCGCATTCCCAAAATTAAAGCACCTACTTTCTAGGCCGATCTATATACCGCACTGCTTTATATAGAGTGGGGTGGTGTGTAAAAGGGGTTTTTATATGCTTTTTGGCGCTAGGTCACTTGTGACTGAAAGGTGCGCATAGCAGTAAGTAGATAAAAGACGGAAATCGAGGAATTAACCAACTCTTACCGAATGCAAGATACGCCATTCATTGGCCTGGGTACGTAGGTCTCCACTCTTGCGGCAAGCACTTTTGCACGAGAAATACCAAAACTGGTTTGGTTAGAAATCAATCTTAAGGGTAGATCACACACATAAAATAAGGGGACACGAGGATACTCTGGAAGTAGCGGATCTGGGGAGTCTTAAGAAGTTCTTCTTAGCGTAACAAGCAGGGGAGTTTGATACGAGAAGGAAAAGGTTTGCTGATTACTGAATGCGATCATGCCCGCTATGCGCTGACTCGGCTTATTTTTTATTAGTTAAACGTTACCTCGTCACTATCGATAAGCATAATCGTCGGTACTCTACGTTCTACTGCATCAAGCGCGAGAGTCCATATTGCCTCCAGTGAAGTAGGTTGAAATAAGAGAGTATGTGCGGGGTGATCAGAAACTATGAATCCTCACGGTGTCAAAATCCCGAATAAGGCCGGTAGACAGAGGCGAACGACGAGTAGAGTTTCGCATCGTGCTGCAGTGTGGATACAGCGACGATGGTGCTGGGGCTCAACACTATAAGCGACTGTCTTTGCTGGTTAGCTCTCCGAGGCATCACCCCCGGAATGATAAAGAGCATAACGGTAACTAAGATTCTGAAAGTACCTCCGGGTTCCAACCACAGAAGTGCGAAGATACGTTAGACTAGAACTCATACGCGAGTGTGCCGTTGTCACGTATAATACACACACATGCAGGTACGATCGCCGCAATGTGACGGCACAACGGCTTCTTGGCTGCTCAGATAAAAGTAAAGCTGAACTGCCAAAGTGAATCGAAAATTCCCAAGGGGGTGAGGCAGCATACAGCTAGCCATGCAATATTGCCTTTGTCAATCAGAGTTTAACGCTAAACCACCTGATAGCACTGATAACTGGGACTAGCGGTGTCAATTTGAAGAATGAATACCAAGAGAGGTAACTGCGCCAAGGAAGCTGGGGAACGATAACTGATGGAATTTCTCCCTTTTCTAAAGACCATCATCTCGCCTTGGGGAGGGATACTCTGTCAGTCACTCCTAGTATTCATTCTATGTGTGGGCTCGAAAGCACAAAAACTCGGCTATCATTCCAGAGATATTTTGGCGGCGGAGAGCGCTAGTATGACTCCATGGGCGAGCATGTGGCTACCGAGGGTGATTAAGTGATGATGCGAAAGGACTGAAGTGGATCGATTCCAGAAGTTTTGATTTAGGTTTTACTTTCAAGGAAGACTGTCGATGTAACGAATACCAGGGTGATTGCAATGCATCGCTAAGATCTAGGCACTAGAAATCATTTGATATGGGTGATGTTTGGGTGTCTATGAAACCATGCCGGCTTGATCAGCAGGCGGTAGCAACACCTGAATATGGAATTGAGATTATCAATGGGGTAACAAGCCAGTTCCTGGGAAGCTTATTGCTGCCGTAGCTATTGCAGTTTGGGTCACAGGCAAAGAGTTTAAAAGCTGGTATAACGGCCGGAAGATGCGAATCAGCATGCGGTTTTTTTGTAGAATCTGTAGACTGTTAGGTCGGGTGATTTGTATTTACACGTATGGTAAGAACTTATGAATCATGATACAGCAAGATTTAAATCTTACATACTAATAGACTGGAGCACGGGCAAATTGTTAATAGGATCAAGAGATACTCAATAATATTGTGAGTAACATACAGTATGATTCTGTTCACAAGGTTGGAGCTGGTTTTTTATAGGCTCCAACACTTGTGTAAGGTTCTGATGTGGATATCATCGGTAGCAAAGTTTATGTGTTTGGACTAATGATATGACGTAGGGCTCACGCAAGTGAAATCAGTTAATATAAACATTTCGAGATCTGTGTGATGCCTCATCGTCCTCGTCTGTTTGTAGGAGAAGAAAATCATCAACGTGCTATATTATTGGTATATGAGTGGATAGTTCAGGAGCATGCTGCCCGGCCCTCACTGTAACAGCTCTATTGCTGTAACTAGACTTGATATTTGCTGTTGTAGTTCTATTATAGCTTTGGTGATGCTTTTGAGCTTCTGGTTTATCTAGATTCTATCATGATCCAATTCGCGTCTGAGTCGACGGACAAAGTGTAAACGTGGGCGGATTTTTGGAATATGCACGGTAGCAGAGATGCGGAAGTGAAGCGTTTTATATTTGGCGGCGAGTAGTTCTACGTATAGGTGATTTCGGAGGCCTTACCTATAGGTAAGAAATGTGATGGCAACCCTTATCCTCCCTAGGCGATTTACAAAGTATGTGGATAGTGAAAGCGTCGAGAGAACTTGTTTCATAGAACGTATGGTATTAAACAGATTGGTTTAAGATATTCAAATATATTTGAGAAGGCAAGACCCAAATGGAGCTTATGCGCAGCGGTAATCCACGCTGAAGTTTGTAAAGAAATTTATGAATCATGAGAGCCCCGTAATCAACGGAGAGTGAAAATCTTTTTCCAACGTGATTTCACCTACATAGACAATAGTGGTGCAGATGACTACTTGTATTACTTACGTGAGAACGATAACGGCTCTAAACCAATTTACAATACAAACCTGCTGCATGGGAGATTCTGAGATGTATTCGAGGCTCCTCCACCTGAAAACGAATTAAATAATATATATAACAGACACGCTGTGCGCTGATATAATATAGATCGCTGACACACGGATTGGATTGAAAGAACACGTGCAGTGGGGCGAATCGTAAGGGGGGGAATTCCATTCTTAGCTCAGTTGCAAAGCAATAAAAGTGCTTGGTTACAAAGCAACCCATTCAATTTGATGCTGGAATGAAGTGCTGTAGCCTGGTATTGGGGGAAGTTTGATAGTTTGAATATAATTTATACAATTTGCTAGACTGACCTGTTCCTTAATCTAGATATAATTGATAGTTTTTTGGTCTATTATAGATAAATCTTTTACTTTTTTGGATTTAAGTTAAAAGGTTAGCCTTGGAAGCGAGTTTTTAATATCTCGGCAGAAGTTGTTAAATGACATATGTGGGGGTATTGACTGTCTAATTATGTGTCACCTGATTCGCAGTTAATAGATAATATTACCAATCCTTATGGCGTTGGAGTGCGTATAGTGGCCGTGAAAATCCGTGAAGCAATGTGAAATTAGGCAGCGTATAGTGGCTAGACACATCCTATACAGAATTATTTTTCGCGTGAAGGTCCGCATATTATGGGTGTGGCGGATGTATACGGGTGCAGCGTAACTCGGCCTTATTAGGTTGAGGAAAGATCCTGGGGAATTTTTATAATGGCTGAGAGGACTAGCCAAGATTTAGTCTCATTTTTACGCGCGGTGGGTGGCAAGATTCACTGAGCATATTCCGTTCGGTTATCGTAAGTGCATGAGATTAATTACGGTTGATTGGAAAGGAAGGGACCGTTGTGGCCATTACACAGAAAATCCTATGCGGTCTATCGCAGTTTCGGGGCTGAGACGGGTATTATTTAATTGAGACGGAGTAGGTAAGAAGCTCGGGCCAAACGGCTACGATATTTAAAGGATTAGTGCGCCAGTAAATTGCGCAGGTAGAGTGTCTGCGGCAGATAACACAAGCCTAAGTCGCCGCCGTCAAATTCGAGCGCACTAAAATGACGTCTTAGATATCAGAGAGTTAGTATAGGCCAGGGACGCGCTTACCCACAACACAGAGGTAGCCTGTCGAACAATCAAGAGGGATTTAGAGGGCTGTCCTGTGGTCTAAATGAGGTAAATTAGAGATGAATTGATAAGGAAACAAACACTGCTATCAAAGGCTGTCCCTATCTGAGGACCTTGGAGATGTTTGGGCGGTGTGAAATTTATTCCACAAGATTGTTTATTAGCACTGGAAATCCAGCCTAAAATGCCTACTCTCTAAGGATTTTATGAGGAATTAATATAGTGGGGTTACTTTGGAATCCCTTTACAGGAACTTTTCAAAAGTTTAGACAACGTGTTTTTACTGTCAGCTTTATATAAGAAGAGGCGAGATTCAGATCAAACCATTTTAACGCCTCAAGTGTTTTGTTTCTATATTTTTTTATGGAATAGTAGTCATGACTGATAGGTCTCTACTTATTAGCTCCTTTAACTAGATGAATTCTATACTTTAATCCTGAAACTAACAAATATCTCAAGATTTGTTTCTTCACTATTTTTAACCTACAAATTCTTTTGGGATTGTCCAAATGCCAAAATATAAGAAAGTTACATTTTTTAAAATTTTAGCCAACATGTAGAACTAATAATTTCAGCAAATTTGTTCGGCCAGGATACCTTGCTGTTTTTGATTTAGCTTACATCGGTTGGGGTTTGGGCTTTAGTTTGCCAAATGTATTAGCTTCATTTTTACGTGTCATCTGCTTATGTGGTGTTTTGATGAAGTGCGGTCTTGCCCGTCGCTAAGCGCTTTAGCTTTAAGGCTATAAAACGCTGGCGCATTTTTCTGCCCAACTATTATTTGGCTTCAGTGGTTAGTCCTTGTTGCACTTGTTTCTGGATTGTTGTGATTGTGCTTGCTCTAACATTCAAACTCTTTTAATAGGAAAGTTTTTTATACCCAGAGCTGATTTAGGGTTTATACTCAAGGAAACAACTTTCAGGTATTCGTCGGCAAACCTACTACTGTAGTTAGAAAATGTGACTATAGTCCTAACCTTATCGTTACAAAACAGGACGACACTGCAAGCAAGCAAACGAAAAGTAATAAGGATAGCTTTTGTTATAGTTTTCCATTGAGTTTAGTTTGGTCGTTGTTGCCAGATAATTAATCATTGTACTGAAGGAGATGCTTGAAAGCCAGCATGTAAAAACTTTACTGCTTTTTCAATGTATCACAGAGCTGCTGCTCTTCTCCATCTATATTCGTGGTCTATCAAAATATCTTTTTTTTAATAGGAGCCACTAGAGCGCAGAGCTTTAATGTTTGATATGGGTATGGCCCACTGAGAGATATCTGGACTTTTATTCAGTATAAGCATGTAAGGGAGTGGGGGGGGGAATATCGCGCATTTGGGTTTTTAGGTTTATTGGTCAAGTAAGTACATCGCAACCATCGTAAAATACTTATAATAAGTGTATTGATTCTGGCCGTGAGATTTGGGTATGGAAATTGAAGGAACAGTTGGAGATATAGTTCCCTACTATATTTTATATCTCTGTATTATTTTTTATAATTATTATATAGGTATCTGAAATGTGATAATAAATAGGTTGTTGGACTATATTTGCACAATTTGATATTCGGTTATTTTATTTTGTTTATGTCATTATTTTAAATTTAAGTTTTAAAGGATTTAAAAGATATTTTTTTAATTCACTTAAAGAATGGGTACATAATGTTAGCTAATAAAATTTATTTAATAATTTTGTTCCATCCACTCAGAAAGGTTTATTTAGGGCACTCTATTTATCATTTTTTTATATGAATAGGACCTATTTACAATTGGGGACACCAACTGAACATTTTATTCTTTACGAGGAATAAATGTTTTAACTTCACTTCTGGTTTCATTTTTATTGCTTACTTTATCACTTAATGTGATCTATAGCGGTACCAATTTGTATTTATTATTCTTTTGGTTTTGGCTTTTTGTTTGTGGTTTTTCTAAAGAATAATATATATTTTTTTGGACCGGGCTTGCCTAATACTTATAGATGTTTTCCCTTGAAATACGTGTTGCGTCTGGTTTTCTTTCCGTTTCTATTCTTGACTCGGCTATGATCAGATTTATTCTGAGTTTTGACATAGTAAATCTGTTTCAAAAATTATTCTGACTTTGGGAAAACTACTAAGGTGTGGGTCTCGACAGGCTCAGCAACTAGACATGTAGTTTTTGTCTGATTAGCTCTGATTGAAAAATTCCCTTCCTCACTCGGTGTTTCACGCAGCGTCGGCAGCTCGAGGAAAAAGAAGCCATGTCTCAAGTACAATAAACGAGACACGCCCGCGAGCGTGGTATCCACAATCGAACCTGCGCGGCGGCCTCTCATCTTCGCCTAATTTCTGTCTACAAAAGCACGATCTATCTGTCCGTGCGTTACATGGAGCATTCAACGGGCAACTCGCTGCAGGTCATGGTGGGAGGCATTATAAGGGTCTTTGGTCTTTTCGCAGAAGGCTTCAGCTGGACAATGGTTTTTGATTTTTTTTACATAAGTTCGTCCTTGCATGCAGTAATTTTCAAGGTTTAGCTTCCCGAAGACTGAATATATAGTTCTTAGGACACGCGTTTATTCGGGCAGGTACGCTGCTATTTGGCAATAAAGCCGTGATGAGAAAATTGGCGGCAAAATCATTGCACGCCAAAACAAAAAACATGCGAAAATCATGCTGTTTATTATATATGATGCAATAACGCTTCACGGCAGTGACCTCCTGTCAGGGCGCCGCATACATAGCGTCTAGACTTACCATCTGAGTGCATCCGGGTCTAGTAAGCCCCGAGAAACATCCAGCGGATTCGTATTATCACAATACAGCCAGCTGCAACGACTTCAGAAGGGTGATAATGATATCGAAGGCGAGTATGTAGGGTAGATCGCTTATATAGCCAACGAGCTCGGTTGGAACTACTGACATTCCATGATGACGCAACCGGTATGCGGATTGCAAATGGGCACAGGAAATATTGAAGAGATCCTCGGTCAGTCGTTAGTCGCTTAGCACGGATATGATTATGAGCATCAGCACGGGTCGTGCCTAGAAGCATATTAGTTGGCTTGACGTATACTAGAACCTTAGGGCAAAGCTATACAACCGTTCACCCTTAATAGTAGGGATCGCCGGCGTGCGCAGGACGCATGATGTGCTCATGTTCTTATGTCGGTGCAAATAAGCTATAAGTAGGAAGAACTCAGGACATTTGATCATAATACCTCTCGCGTACTGACCTACAGCACGTATATACATATGGAGAGGCATAGTCTAGAATTATGCGTCAGATTAAAATCCGATGAAAGTCTAGTTGTATTTTAATAGAAGCGAAGCCATATCAGCACAACCCGCCTAGAGCTTTAGCTTATTGCCAAATTGAGCGCTTGGGCTGTGCGATTAATCCTGATATGAAAATTAGACGCTTGAATCGCCCCATAGCTTCTGAGGCAGTCATTTTAAATCATTCTCTAATTTCATCTTACAATCAGCATACAAACTCGGTGGCAGGAGAGGGAAACATATGGCAGAGATCGAGTGAATCATTATTCGTTGAGACAGACTGGCTCGTGCTCGATATACATGTTGCGTAGGTGCGTGTGTATGTAGTACATATTGCGCAGTCAGTTTCAATGCATCTGTATGCGATCTTGTTCAATAAGATGTGACATCCAGAAAACGCGTTTTCAAATCGCAGACATTGGTTGAACACCTGAGGGAGCCAGTTAGAGCCGCTCTGATATATGGGCCGCCTGGTCTGCCTTAGCGGGTTCTGCAGGCCTACAACGTGGGGTCGTCTTCTGTCTACCCTCTTATTATTTGGTAAATGCGCACACTTGAGCGCACTCTGTTGTTATTCGGCGATTTTAATCATAGCGGCTCATTATAATTTTATTCAGTTCATACAATTATAGAGCTAGAAGGCTACTATGCAGACCAATGATACAAATTTGTAGGTCGATTGTTTTCTTCTCACCATATATTGCCTTGAGGGAATAACATGCCCATTTTTTGGGGGCCGTCCTGCGCTTTTTAACTCAATATTTAGTGGGAACTGTTTTGGGCTCAAATATGGTCTAGAACTCAGTCAATTTAAGAATTTTTGGTGATTGCTGTGAACTACTAACTTTTGCAACGCTGAGCCATGAGTGAGTCTCATATTTCCTGTCCTCGTCCAATCTTCTACGGTTATCATCAGAAGACAAAATTTCACCACTGGCTAATTTAAAGACATCAATCTCGATCATATCAACTTTTAGCTCCAAGGCTTTTTGTATCGATGCGAAGGTTGTTTTTCGGTTTCAATGACCCATGGGCGCGTCTATGGCCCAGTTAACTATTAATTTATGTGCCATACGGAGTACTCGTGTTCGCAACAATTAAAAAAGCTGAATTTTTCGCATGTTTTTTGTTTTTGATGCAAGTTTAGGAGTTTTCTAGTTTAATAACATAACTGCGAATAAACGCTTCAAGATATTTTTTACAAGTCATCGTCAGGAGCTAAGCTTTGAAAATAACGAATAAGACGAAACTTATGTAAAAAAATCAAAACAAATGTCATCTGAGCTTATCGAAGACCAAATATTAATGCTTTCGACAATCTTTTCGACGTCAGCAAACACATACTTATAGCTGGCATTATAATTGCTTAAAAATACGATAGCGATGATTTTTTTATTGAGCTAATCGAAAATACTGTAGTCTGAGCTGTGAAGAAGACCAGCGCATCTCTTCGTGGGTGTTTTCTCTATAGCACACATACGCTTTTTGAGAGAACAATCACTCAATACCTCGAGAATAACATCTGATCATAGCCGCAAGAATATAGAACGAAAGAAACAACGTATTCAAGATAACATTATATATCTGGCGGCCGGCTGTCGGGTGCCGGCGCTTGCCTAAATAGAGTATTATGTTGTCGGTGAGTAAGAGAAGAGACGAGATAGCGACGCAGCCATGCAAACAAACGGGAATATAATAATAGAAATATATGTATCGTACGCAATACATAATTAGTGATTAAAGTAAGGCAATAAACTGAAACAGAAGTGAATTAAAACAATGTGCTCACTCGGAAATGATTTATTCGTGACTTTGTCATGAGCTAGTTGATCAGTTTGCTGGACTATTATCCTGGAGGACGTGATCTAATCACGCAAAGAGACGCCTGTTGGTACCTGTTAATGGTTTGCTTTAGATGGGTTCAATCTTTTGAGTTGGGCAGAGGAATAATTTCATTAGTTAACATGGTAGGTTTTATTGATTAGCTAAGATTTAGTTTTTTCCCTTATTCTTAGTGATAAAAATGATCTTTTTAAATCCTTTAAAACTTTTTAAATTTAAAATAAATGACAATAACAAAAACTAAATTAACACAATAATAAATTGGTGGGCAATATAGGTCCAAAAACCTATTTATTATCACGAATTTCGGATTGCACTGATTTGAGACCCTCCCCCTCTAAACGACTCAATACAGAGTATTAGTAATATAGGTACCGCAGGGGATAGGATCTCCAAACTGTTCTTAATCCATACCCACTCTTCTACGGCCAAATAATCATTATATGAAAGTAATTCTACGACCGTGGTTTGCGATTAGCTTGGACAATAACTAAAACCAAAAACACTAATACCAAATCGTTTATGCGCTATAGATATACAAAGTTATTATTCAGGGCAATCTGGACAGCCATTAAATAAAGTTTGCTCATTTCTTGTATTAAAAAATATTTTTGATTATAATTGCGGAATATATTGCCGCGGAAATGCCCTATCCTGTAATACATAAAACATAAAGGTATTTTACTGCTGCTTCGAAGCAATCCTAGTACCAATGGGATTAACTTATCTGCACATCGACCTACCTATCTTCATGGAAAATACTTAAAAAGTATCTTCATTAACTTATTCGCTATTGCTTGCTATGAGTTTTAGTCCTTGTTTTGAACCGAGAGGAGCGTTAGATAATGTTCCAAGACAGTTGTCTACTACAGTAAGTTAGGAGTGTGTAAAACGAGAGTAACGTGAAAGATGTGATTTTGCTTGAGTAATAAAAACGCTAAATCGCTTTGGTATAAACTTTTCCCTATTAAAAGAGTTTGAATGTTAGACGCAATACCCATCAAAATTCAGAAAGCAACGAATTACATTTTTTTTTTTTGAAAGCAAATAATATTCGTATGGCTTAAGCTAAACTTACGAAGGCACCCTACGGGCATTAGCATAACACACACAAAAAGAACGTAAAAATGAAGCTAATAAATTCCGATTTGGATAATAAGCCGCAAACCCAACCCGTTGTAAGTAAATAAACAGCAAGTTTCCTGCCAACAATTTCTTGCCAATTATATGTCCCTGTTGGCTAAAATTTTAAATTAACTCTCCTCTTAATAGGCGATTTTGGAACAATACCAAAAGAATTAATAAAACACTAGGTTAGAGACAGCCAAGCTCTTGAGATAATATTTTGTTAGTTCAGGATAATTGAAAATACTAATTAAAGGTGCTAATAAGTAGAGACTGAATAAACCTACTATTCCCAATAAAAATATTGAAATAAACACTGAGGGTAAAATCGGTTTTGATCTGAATCTTGCTTTTCTATTAAAGCTTGAGAAACACTTCTAATATTACTTTTGAAAAGTTATGGTAAAGATTAAAGTAACCCAATAACTCCAAAAATCTTCTGAGTAAGCATTCTGGGGCAAGTTTACTGTAATAACAATTTGAATAATTTTACCCAAACATTTCCAAAGGCATTCCATAGGACACCTTTTGATAGTTTTTTTTTCTTAGATTTCATTAGTTTTCTGCATAACATCTAGAAGTCGGTTTTCCAACTATTCAGTTTTGCAGAGGTACGCTCCCCATGAGACTTTGTATATTTTCAACATGTTTTATTAACGACTGCTCCAGCTGCTACTCATGACCTACTCAATTTGTTGACACAGTCTAATAATAGTAGGCTGTTTGCGGCTAGATCCATGACATCGTCCTCTCAGTCAATAATCAACACCATTACCATGTGATACTCTATTTGAATTCATTAATCTAAAATCTTTCCATCTAGTGTTCAAGATCAAAGTGATTTTGGATTTACAGCACAATTAACAACGTTTGGAGCTTTAAAATTGTTCCGCCTGATCCGAGAACTTACCTCTCATAGTGCAATTTCGAATTATGAAGCAATTATCCCAATATTTATTTTGGCAAAATTACTCTAATTTCCCCACATTTTCACTTATTCTAACCTTCCTGCCAGAGTAATATTATTATTAACGATTAGAATATCTCAATACCCCATTGTCATTTAAGCTGACTTTTGCCAGATAATTAAACTCGCTTTCAGGCTTTAACCTTTTCTACTTAAATCCAAAAGTAAAAGATTATTTTAATAGAACAAAAATATCTATTATATCTAATTAGAATCTGTTAAGTTCTAAAATTGTATAATTTTTATGATTAAACACAAACTCTCCCAATACCAGCTACAGCTTCTCAATTCCATCATCAATTGAATGGGGTTTGCTTTGTACAAGCATTTTATTAGCTTTGGGGCAACTGATGCTAGAATGAGGAATATCCCCTACGATTCGCCCCATGCACTATATTCATCTCGTAGATATGGATGGATCATTAACTTGGCCAGAGGTGCTCTTTTAATTAATTCCGGCTCACAATTGAACTAAGGTAGTTCTATCTCTCCACTGCGGTATTGTAAATTGGTTTAGAGCCGTTTCGTTCTCCGTAAGTAATAGCGAGCGTGTTATAGAATTCGAATGCGGCACACATAAAATTGGTCTGGTACGCGTGAAAAGTCGGACGGGAGAAAGTCCATCTCCGTTGATTACGGGGCTCTCATGATTCATAAATTTCTTTACAAATAGCGATAACGCTGCATAAGCCCATTTGGTCTTGCTTCTTCACACATATAATGGAATATCTTAAACAATCGTAATATAACCTATACGTTCTACAAATAGTTTCTCTTGTCGTAATTAATCAGTTCATTACATATGTGGTAATCGCATAGGCAGATAAGGGTTCTGCCTATCACATCTACTTAAGGTAAGGCCCTCCGAATCACTACGTAAGAGATACCGCAGCCAAATTATAAAACGCTTCAGCTTACTTGCAGTTCTTGCTGCTATCCAGCATATTCAAAATCGCCACGTTTGACATATTTGAGGTCGTAATTGGATCATTGATAGATCTAGGAACAGAGCCGCAAAGCGGCTTTCATGTAAATACAAAATCTTGAGAGGCACATGCAGTTATGACAGGTAGCCAAATCTCTGATATCACGTTCGATAAGAGTGAAATTTGCTTCTTAAACAATGCTCAATGTTATGTTTTATGACCTGTTGCGAAATATCCACAGGTTACTTTTGCTCGAGATCCATGAGAACTCAACACAGTTTGGAGCCTATAATAAACCAGCTCCACAGTGTCACTAATACTTTTTACCTTTAATTCGTATTTATATTTGAATCTAGCTCAAACATAGTTGTAATTAAGTCTTGCGTCAACCAATTCCTTACTCAACACACCTTCACATCAAAACCACCTGCTGATCGGATTGTCCGAATATTCAGCTTTTAAACTTTGTGACCACTGCAGTATCACTGCAGAATTAATCTTCCAGAACTGGCTTTTTACCTCCAATTTGATAATCTCAATTCCATATTCATGTTGTTAAACCTCTTGCTGAATAGCCATGGATCCATAGACACAAAACATCATATCAAAGTGTTTCATTTCATTGTAGATTATCCCATCACCAGCTGCGTATTCGTTACATCGGACGTCCTCCTTGAAGTAAACCTAAAATAAAACTTTGGAACGATCAACTTTCAGATCCTGTTCGCATCATCACTAATCACCTGCGGTAGCACATGCTTTTGCCATGGGTCATTTGAGGCGTCTGCCCCAAAATAATTTCTGGATGATTAGCGAGTTCTTGTGCTTTCTTGATCAATACGATGGATCTACGGAGATCAGTCTCGAACCAATCCTGGCTTGAAAGGGAGGAAATTCCATTGGATTCCCGCTTCAGTACCTCTTTGGGTATCAATTTCCAGTAGGTTGAAAAACTTACTTTAACTCATTGGACAAAGGCAATATTGATATCCCGTTGAGAATTTCTTCGATACTTTGGCAGCTTCAGCTACCTTGATCGAGGAGCATGTGTTACCTTGCGGTGATGACAGACTTGTAGAAGTTTCTACGTATTGGCACTTCTGTGTGGAACCGGAGGTGTACTTCAGATCTAGTTACCGTATGCTCTTTATTCCGGTTGATGCAGGAGAGTAAACCACAGAAGATTCGGCGTTATATTTTAGCCAGACAAAGGCGCCCTCCAGCAGACCGGAACGCACTCGTCCTCCGTCACCCCTGGATATACCGTGGTTCCATAGATCCAGCCAACATTCCTTTTTTCAATGCCTTAGCAATCATCTCTGATGCCTTGATCATAGGAGTAATACGGACGATTATGCTATCTGTAGGAGTAGGAAGGTTACTATATAAATAGTTGGGCAGTAGATCGGGATGATCACATCACTAATGCACCTTTTACTTTCGTCTATTCTTGCCGTGAGTAGCACAAACTTTCATTAAGCTCGACTCAGCTAACTTCAAGAGTCCTGTCGTGTCACTTGTAAGTGATTTAGGATTGATGTCGTAACCAACAGTTTTGTCAATCTCGGCAAATCTGCGCTAAGTGGGAGACCTGGCGGAGCCGCACGGCGCACAAATGGGACTATCTTTGATTCGTGGTAAGCATTGGTTAATTCCATGATTTCATTTTTTTATCTACTTAGCAGCTTCGCCCTTTCAGTCACATGACCTAGCGGCAAAAAGCATAAAGCAAGACCTTTTTACACGCACGCTGTCTAAAAAGCAATGGTTTAAGATAGAAAGTAAGTTTTAATTTTGGAATGCGTTATTCGAGATAAATTGTTAGGGAAAACTAAACCTCGTGTGGAGTTTTCTATAATCTTTTTAGTAGCAGATCTCGTACAAAGGCAATTAGGAAGTTTTGAGGTAAAGGATTCGAGATTAAAGCTAATTGCTCAAATGTGAACAGTGTTAATTTCTATATTTTAAGAAAAATAACTCTCTTGGTGGTAAACTTCTTGCATTCTCTATGACACGAAGCACTATTGCTCGCGAAAAGTAATTTGCTGGATGAATTGAGCGGCATGTAATCGATTATTTAAGAGTATACCGGAAAAGATCTGATGGATCTTTCTAACTTTAAGCGACATCATGTTAGATATGAGAAAAGTGAGGATTAAGGTTTAAAGGTTTTAACCTGTCGGCGTAAGTTTACCCGAGCACATTTTTTTAAACTTTTAAAGCGTATGCATCTGTTAATCATACGAAAAAGAGGATTAAGGGTGTTAAAGGTTCACCTTATATCCGAGTAGCCTGAGGTATTATTTTTAAAACTTTAAGCAGTCATATCTATAATGAAAAAGAGCCAGATTAGGGTTTAAAGGTTAACCTGTGGTCGAGTAGCCGAGACATTTTTTAAACTTTAAGCGATTACACTGTTTATCGAAAAGAGGCTACTCTGCCTGGTCTAAAACCTTCATGTCGCATCTTCTACGCTCAAATGCATTCTTTTTGTGTCAATTAATTTCGAACTCGATCATCAGTCCTTACAAGTCCGTAAATCGTATTCAGGCTTCCAGCGAAGTTCGAATAAGAGTTTGGAGTTAAGATATTCGCAGCAAATCTGCCTTTGAACCCTCCGCATTCTCTCCAGGGCAGGCTTCAACTCACCTTAGCTTCTCAATAATCTCAATCCAAGTGCAGAAGGGGGATAGTATTTAGGTAATCCTCTTCTATGTCGTCTTTGAACTACGAATCCTTTGTTCAGCTGTTCTACTATAGTCTTGCCCTTATATTTGATTGCCTTCCCACTTCAAAACCATGAGCATCGAATTTTAAAATCACCTAATGATGACGACAATAGCTTGATGATTTTACCTTCGATTATTGAGAAAAAAGGTTTCCTCTCATTCTTTATTTGATTATCAGCAGCTGGTCCATACACGAGGTATGGTATTATGCCAAATACACTTTATGACTTTACCCAAGTTCGACCCTTCCGCTCTCTGGCTCTTAATGGGCTATGCATTCCAGCATCTCATATAAGAGCAGTTACTCTGCGATGTTTGTAATCTGCGTTAGTGTTTAGCGAATTTCTGCCGAGTTTGGTATGTTGGGCTTAAAGGGTAAGCTTTTGTGCCACAAATGGCTCTAACAATTGCTTTATTTCTTCTGTTGGAAACGTTAATTTGTGCATAAGGTTCGGGATATCTACTTCCATAGGTTTGGGTTCACCACCTGCTGGAGTTTTCAAATCAAATCTCTTCCTGGCAAATGGTAGATTCCCTTTTTCTAGAAGTCATAAACAATGGGATGGATGAGGATATTGAGGAACCATCAACTTGTTGATTCACAATTTATCGATTGAATAGATGGTATGTGATCTGAATGAAATAGCATCAAATATTCACGAATAAGGACAGGCCCTGCATGCAGTAACTACTGCCCCTTCTGCTCAATCGGAACTCCTTTTAATATAAGAACTTTTTTTAATTGAGGACCGGTAACACCTTTTTAACTCTTGCATGGTGAACCCGTAAATCAGCTTTAGTTCTTTTGACCAATCGGGTATTTGTGAATTTCATCTATAATAAATACTTGCTCCAGCTTTACACGTCGTTCGCCAGATTGTCAACGGTTTTTTTGCCAAATAGACAATCCTCAGCCTGTCACATAAAGTGTTTCTTGAATACTCAGATCTTTTTTAATATACTGTACAGATTGAGGGTAGTTTTCCACGCCCGCGACCGAATAAGTCCGGTA
>Ga0163217_1120193_pt1 | contig 15848 bp, 10 predicted proteins | sample SynspAceP_FD_185933 | JGI IMG/M metagenome (GOLD analysis project Ga0163217, IMG submission 185933) | Saline lake microbial communities from Ace Lake in Antarctica - Synechococcus sp. Ace-P (PacBio error correction) | ecosystem: Environmental > Aquatic > Non-marine Saline and Alkaline > Saline ...
CCCAAAGTAGGTATAAGTATGGTTCCCTTGAAGAAAATTGGTATTGGTAGCAGATTGCATCGCCACCCAATTGTAAGGAAGGTCCCCATAGCCAAAAATAGTTTTAAAACCTGATTCCTCGTTGAAATGAATCATTATTTCAATGACGTGTAACAAATCCCAAGAGGATTGACTCTAACCGAACTCCATTTTGGAGGTTGACTTCGGGTACTGCCTAGGGATTTGGTAAATGTGAGAATTTGTTTGCAAGGAGGTTCTTTTTCCAAGTGCGAATATTAATCTATTAGAGAAAATTGACTCCCCATAAACCAAGACGTTTCTCATCGTAAGATTCCACGCCAGCAACTACTGAATACTGTAATTTTGGTTAACCTGTGCAAAAGAGGATGCCTGAATAAAAGTTAGCAGGAAATATAATAAGGAAAGTAGAGTTTTTCATCTTGAAAAGGGTTTAGATTTTTGTTTTAGCAATGAATCGCTAAATTATCTTATTAAAAAAAACCTCTTTAGTTTAAATTAACTAAAGAAATTTGTTAATTCTAATGCGACGTAACTAGTCAAGTAATAAGTTTCTTCCAAAAAAATCTCGGAATGCTAAAGTGGGAGCTTTGAAACAGCTTCTTAAACTTTCCAATCCAAATCCTTCCATTTTTAAATTCCCAATCTCTTTAAGCCAAACATGCTCGGTATATTTTCCAGATCATTCCGGCCGGGGCAATTTCCCTGACCTGATTAACCTTGCGCATTGGCAGAAACAAATCTTGATCCTCGATTCGGTTCTCAGTCAACCCAACTCATCGCTAGAAGAGTCCGAGAACTGAATGTTTTATTGCGAAATCCACCCGCTAAATAATAAAGTTCCAGAAATTCACTTCCGATATCAAAGGAGTAATCCTTTCAGGTTCCCCCTTGCTCTGTTCGTGATGCAGGTTCTCCGGAATTTGAACTTTGGATGTTTTCCGAGAAAGCTCCCACTTTTAGGCTTTGCTACGGGGTCTCGTTGCTAGCGCAAAAAATATGGAAGGAGAAGATTTGCCATCGAAATTCGTGAGTACGCCCTGTGCTAACTTTCCCATATTGATACGCCATTTACGACTTGTTGAAAGAATGGAGTCAACGGTCTCAGCTGTGGAATGTCACAATGGAGATACCAATCTAAAGGATTTATTAACGCGGATAATTTTGAAGGTGATATTGCGAGTAACTTCGAATGTACTTTTGCAGCTTTTAAAAATAAAAGAAGAAGAAAACTTACGGAATAACAGTCACCAGAGGTGACAGCAATTCAGCGAAGCAAATCTCCTCGGAACTTTGTGTTAATATCTTGGATGCCGCTCAGGAAGTTGGGACTTCAAGAACGTATTTATAGATGCTATCATATAGCAGATTGAAAGCGAAAATGGGACTGATAAAAGTGGTGATGGTCTTTCTGGAGGGGTAAAATTCTTCCGTTGCGCCTACATTGAATCCACCGTTGCGATTGTGACAATTTGATCGGTATTTGTTGATAAATGGTTGCTTCGTAAAAATGATTTGAAGAAGATTTAGAATTCCCTAACAAGCATATGGGCTTGAATGTGATGTGGTGTCTGGATGCAAAGCCAGAAATTTTATGAATGCACTTGCAGGCGTGACCGATCCCGAAAGCGAAAAGCGAAAAGCAATTGGAAATGCATTTATTCGAGGTTTTCGACGAAGAATCAATAAATTAGAAGGAAGTAAAAATGGCTGGGACAAGGAACGATTACCCAGATGTGATCAATTGATCTCTGTAAAAAGCCCTTCTGCCACGATCAAATCTCATCCATAAACAATGTGGGTGGATTGCCGATTTCATGAAAGTTATTGTAGTGGAGCCATTGAATACATTGTTTCAAAAGACGAAGTTCGTGAAGTGAGGACGTCGTTGGAGATTGTCGAGAAAAATTTATCGGGAGACACCCATTCCCAGGTTCCGGGGCTTGAATCCGTATTTTGGGAATGATCACCCCGCTGAGAAAGTGAAGACACTTCAGAAGTGGAATTACATTTTATCCAAGGGATTAAAAAAGATCATGCCTTTACGATCAGTTTGGAGCCAGGAACGATTTTGCTTCCATCAATCGTTGTGTTATGGGCGACTGAACGTACTAGTGAGGCAAAAACGTAGTCCTTTGGAGAGCTGTCGATCAGTGGATGGATGAACCTGCAGATTGGATTCATCTACCCGTATGAGTTTTGGGCAAATAGTGTCCAATGAGATCAATTAATGCGGGTAAAAAGGTTGTCAATCGGGTTGTTTTATGACATCTCCTCCAAGCCACCCTGCTAGTCATTCGAGTGGAGTAATTGATTCGATTTTTCGATTATGATATAAGAATTAAGAAATTTTTACGAACCCGGAAAGTGATTTTCGGTTTTTTTCTTGAGTCAAGTTTTTGAATCCATTGGGTCTGACTTTGGGTTTGAAAAAATATGGTTAAATTTGTTCTCCCTCGGAAATTCGCCTCTTTATTCTAAGTTATGAGAAACTGTTTTTTTATTCATTGGATTTTGTTTTTAGCCTAATCAAGGCCCAAAGCCAAGTTCCAGCAGATTAACCAGCGCGCAAAAGCGGAGCTTACTGCGAAAAAAATTATTGAAGCAAATGCAGCTTTTTAAGGAATTTATAGAGGAGGATCGGTTATGGAAATCTTACAAAGTATGCTCGTTATACACATGGGGAATCAGCAATCGAAGGCAAAGCAGGTCAGGACAAGCAATTTCATCATTGCAGCCGATCACATTGGATTCTTGGGAGCAAATCTGAAGAGGCAAAATATCTTGCTCGCTCTGGCGTATTTTCAAATAATCAAAAGCAGAGGCCGCTTCGGATAAATCAAAATGAATTGATCGAGTGAGAGTTGAAAACGCTTCCCTGGCAAATGTCAGTTTATGAATTACCGTGAAAGAACTGAAAGCCGAATTTCATGGTTACAAATCTTCAGGAAATTCAAATCAAATCCTGGTATACAGCTTGCAATGAAAGGTAGTGCTAGAAGGAAAGACTATCCTCTCAGCAACTGAAGGCCGGCCTACTATGAACTCAAAGGACTGGGAGAGTCGAGTCCAAAACAAAGGTTTGCCAAATGATGTCTTGGATATCGCAGTCATTTTGCCATTTACCAATTGGATCGAAATGCTTCTATTTCCACTCGGTACTTCGTTTTTGAATATATCAAGGGGATGTGAGTTTGCCCGCAAAGCATTAAGCAAAGTCAAGGTGTTAAAATCAATATGAAATACCTCACTCCCAAGCGTTGATATTAAGCCCAACTTGAATCGATTAAATGGCAGATCCTGTCCATGGTAAATCAGATGTAATAATCGGTCCGATTTATCCTGAAGAAAAGCGATATGTGGAAGTGGTTTGCGGAACAGCAAAAATCCCATTTATTCATCCCCTTTTCAAATCTTGAGAGCGTTTGAGGAATCTGATTTCCAGTACTTATTCCGTCCTGCCGTCCGCTCTCTTGCCGAGGGAAATAATCTAAAGGCCTGAAAAGTCAGAATGGGACTCGGTGGCTATTGGTTTATTCCAAGTAGCTCTAGAGATGAAAAGCTTGCTGCAATTTAAAATGAAGAATTGCAAAGGCAGGATTCAGATAGTAGAGGGCAAGGTGGTGACTAGCCTCAAATGTTCTCTGGGAATTTTTGCAGAGGTCTCCCGGTATTCGACGAGGAATGTCCAAATCAAAAGTCTTAAGACAGATCAGCTAATTCTTCTTAATTGATGATCCAGCTAAGCCATCAACCTATCTTGGAACCTGTTAGAGTCAATAACTGCTTCGGTACCTACGCTTCCTTGATTCATGGCTTTCTTCAATTTTTGCAAATTATGAGATGTTGGAGTTCCCTAATTTCTATTTCATTGGCGTAATAATGCTTTGAAATTTCGACTCAGAAGGCCCACCGTAAAATTTTAAAAAGGATTTAACGAATCATACAAGAATCAATCCAAACATGAAAACCATTAACTTAGGATTTGAAACCTTGTTTAATTGGCCTGTCTTCCAATATGTCCTATAACGAAAAAGGATTTGAACCTGAGAAGAAATCTTAAAAACCAGAGTTCCGATCAAAGGGACAAACTTACCTTGGGGATTTTAATTTCCAAAAAAGTTAACATAACCAATACGTTCCTGTTTTCAAATTAAAGAAGCATGGTGAAGTGAAACCAATTAAATTAATCCAGGATTATTTCCTGAAGCAAGCGCCTTTTCGAGAAGGCTCAACACTTTAAATTCAGGGAGTGAATTCACCGGTTCGTGCATTTCGTGCCGTTTGGAGGGGATCCCATTATTATAAAAAGCTGATGGGCATTAATCTACGAATGAAGAATGATAAGCTTACATCGAACTAATCAACAGCTGGGGCGATGATCCTTGGTCATAATCACCCCTTTGTATTCCGGGAGGCTGTGATCAGAAGCAATGGAAAACGCACTTCATTCGGTGCGCCTACAGCGAGAGAAGTAGAGATCGCTGGCTCATTGTATCTATGGTTCTCATCATGGAAAGGTCAGGATGGTAAATTCCGGCCACCGAAGCTACCATGTCTGCCATTCGTAGTAGCACGTGGGCTAACACCGGGCGCGATAAAGTTTTATCATAAGGAAGGTCACTATCATGGACATGAGATTCATTCCCCCCCCGTTTGAAATTTTGCCCAAAGCCCCCCAAAAAAAAAAAAAAAGGGGAAAAAAAAAATCTGGTGCAAATGACAATGGGAAATCCTGATTCCAACCGGAGTACTAAGGAAACAGCGAAAGACAACCCTCTAGCTCCAACAATAATTTGAAATCAATTTGGATAATTAGGGCCGCTAACAAAGGAGAGATTGCTGCTGATTTTTAGAGCCTGTTTCCAGGTAATATGGGCTTGCTTGCCTATGCCGGGCTATCTCAAGGTTGAGAGATATTCTGTACACGAGAAGGAATAATTTTGAATTTTTGAACGAGGTCATGACTGGATTCCGGCTTGCAAAAAGTGGAGCCCCAAAGCTAATTTGGGGTGACACCCGATATGACCACTTTTAGGTAATAATTATCGGTGGAGGTATGCCGGTAGGTAGCCTATGGTGCGCAGAAAAGAGATATGGATTTTGTATCACCAAAGTTTGGGCCAGTATATCAGGAGGTACAACTCTCTGGAATCACCAATTGCGATGGGCCGGAGGATTAGGGAAATGCTTCATTACTTAAATGATCTCCACAGAAGTCTATAACTCGTCTTAAAATTGAAATGGGATCCCACTCTCCAGTGGATTTTGCTTCAAAATTAATCAGAAACTCGGGTAGACTATTACGATCAATCAACTGGGAAGCAATGTACTCCCTTTGTTTTTCCATCAAGAAAAAGTTCACAGATTTTTTGATTGCTGCGAAAATGTTATACCGCTTTATTTTGGAAAATATTTCCAAGCTATGCTTAGAAGAGGGTAATTTTGGGACCAAGTCAGTTTGAGAGTTTGTTTTCTTTCCATCCGCCCTGAACAGATGAAAATAATCCAACGGAATTTTGGAACGCACAACGAGGAAAGTATAAAAGAGATATTAGGGATAATAAGTGACTATGTCGTAAAAGTATACGGAATTTAAAGAATATGCCAATACGATGAGAAAGCTTTTGACTTTCTTCAGGAAAAGGGAGTAGTTCTTTGAGTTTTTTGATTACAAAAAGCAAAAGCCAAACAGCGGAGTTATTGCAAGGGTTTTTTGGAAAAACTGAGTTTGATAAGCTGGTGAATAAGCAGGACTACTTCCGAAAATGTCGGACGAATTCATAAAAGTGGCAATTGAAAAGAAAGGAAACAGCAATTCCAATCCTTATTGAGAACTCAAGTAAGGTCAAAAGACCTAGTGATCGTTTACTGCTTCGACAGTTCGATTACTTGGGATTCATCCAGTGGAAATTGCTTCTAAAAATCGCTTACATAAACAATAGTACTGAGGCAATTTTGGTAGCAAAAATCCCCTGTTTCTAGGTGGAAGGAGAAAATTTTCTCTCTTTCCTTGAACCTGAGGCCAGGGGTTTGAAAATATATATGACCTTTTTCAAGGAATGGATGCCATCCAATTGAGTTAAATTCTCTAAATGAGTCCGTTGAGTTGAGATAAAGCAATTTTCAGATTCTTGAGCTTTATTCTCAAGCCTTTTCCCTCTATTCGATTTCCATTCAACTTAAGTGTCCGTTAGGTACCTCAAACCCTGAATTAGATCAATAATAGTTTTTTCAAGAAGTTTTGGTAATCACTCAAATCTCTAAGTAAGCCGGATGTGCTCAGAAAATCCCTTTTCAAACTATATCCAATCCCTCTCACTAAAAGCCGGAAATTCCAAAGCAAGATGACCCGAAGAGTAAAGAGTTGGTCCCGCTGAGATTGCTTCCCACAAAAAAACCTTTTTCCGCGAATGTATAGACCAAGGTATCCTTGAAGAAATCGTTTCAAGATCCGTGATTGAAAGAATGGATTCTCTTCCTTTCCTGAAAAGGCTTGACTGCGGTTTCTTTTTTCCGCAGCCTGAGCTAAGGTTTTATCATTCGAGGCACCAGTTTTCAATCCCAAAGCTTAATCAGCTCTACCTTCTTCTTTTTTTTGGCTGTCGTTTTCACGTTGGAGGCAAATATGCTCCTCGTTCGGATGTGGGAGATTGGCCGTGTATAAAGTGGCTTTCCGCTAAATCATCCAACTTTTAAAACCCTCACCAATTTTCGCCTCCCTGCATCATCCTTTGATTGTACTGCAAGTCTAATTCCCCTTTCCAGGTTTCGGGATTCATGGCATAGAGCTGCAGTTTTGTAATTGAAGGAATGTTGGATTGCTCCATTCGTAGAAAAAGTACTTCCTCCCAAGAACTTTCTTCCAATGAGAATTTGGCATAACCGTTTGTGTTTTCTATGCCAAAAGTAGCCAGTAAGCCAGGAGGTAATACTTCTAAGAAGTAGTCTTTCGCATGGGTGATATTCCCCCCCAAAACTGACCGTGAGCGTGAATAAAATAAAAAAATAAGCCCGCTTTGATTTTCAAATTGGGGTGAGTTTTCCTCCGTTTTTCTAATTGAAAATATATGTCCTAAGGAGATGACAGTGACCAGCCCAAGATCAAATGGATTTGGACTGTCCTCCAAGTGTAACCCTCATTCTGATATTGGAGAAAACCAGAAATTGCTGGAAATCCAAACCGACTATAAAACCCCACTAAAAATTGCGATTCGAATACTTGTAAAAGATTGCAGCTTTGGGTCTTGGAAGGAATAAAGACCAGTAAAGATCCAAAAAGCAGAATCCAATGGGTAAATGGGACGATTAGCGGGTGAAATCTGCCTAGTAGCGTACATAAAATAAACTCCATTCGTCAGGCTAAATTGATGAATCAATCTCGCCTTCCACATACGTCAGTCGAAAGGTTCTGCCTTGAAAATTATAAGTAAACTTTTCGTGGTTCAAGAACCCATCAAAAGATGTAAGAATCGAAGCATGAATGTCCGTGAACCTGAAACTCGCTCATCAATGCCAGAAAAGCCAAACCATCGGTGAGGCCCATAATTGCACCTTTCCTTGATTCCCGCCCGCCTGCCATGCCACAATCGTGAAAGCTTCCTCCGTGAAGATCTCTCCCTTTAAATCCTTGCTCTTTGCCTTCGCCTGGCGGTTTTCCTGCATTGGAGTTCTTCCACCTCTCCTCCCAAACTAACAAGCGTTTCTTTCGAGTAGTCCTCGTTGCTTCAATCAAGGAGTAGTGCAGTGACGGCCGATAATTTCTCGGCATTATTCCGAAGCCCTTAGATCGATTGAGCCCTTCTTTTGCTTGTCCCATGCGTGTCCCTATCCCCAATCGTATAAAATTGGAGAATCGAAACCCCTTTTTCCCTTACTAATTTCCTTGCTAAAGACAGTTTTGTTGGCAAGGACTCTTCTCCTGGGTTTGTGCCAATACAGTTCATGGATCGCTTCAGGTCGTCATTGATATACATCACTTCAGCAAAACTTCGATTTGCATACGATAGGCCCATCTCATATTGAATTTGATTCGAGCCAAGAATCTCCGGGTCAACCAAAGTCTCTTGAAGCTTTTTCGGCATTAGCAGAATTGGATCGCTTTCTATGACTGACTTTTTCATGTCGCGGGTCATCCCATCAGGATCTGGAGTAAAGAACAGGATCGCCTTTGGAGCGACATTGCACGCCTTGGTAGATCTGAGGGTAGGAAGCCAGAACCCCAGACACTTTTACCAGTCATCTGAGTCTTTCCTCCGGAAGTCAAGTACTACAAATCCGGGTAAGTTTTTTGGTTTCTGTCCTAACCCATAAAGTCACCCAGCTTCCCGATGCTTGTCTTCCTATCGAGGACTTCCGCGAGTTGCCATGAAAAGTTGAGCAGGGCCCAGATTGAGACTGATCGGTAGGCCTGCCTTACAAAAGCTACTTCGTCTACTACTGATGAAAAATGTGGTAAATAGTCTGAAACCCATTGCAACCTGAAAATTTCACCATGCTGGCAAATAGCCTGAAGGCCCAAGAAGGTTTTTTGGAAACTCCAACGAATAATGCACAATTGCTTTCCTTCCAGTAAAAGATCTGGGCAAGGTTCCCATCGTAATTTTAATTAAGCTTCGGGTTTGTAGTCAAAGAGCTCCCCAACTGCGAAAGGTGCTCCAGCCCATATGTAGGATATATTGATTTTGGCCGCTTTGAGCGAAAGGTGGAGGAAGTGGAGCTAATGATTAAGATCCCGATTTCTGAAAGATGTGAGCCCCTTGGGAATTGACGTTTGATCCCAGGATCACAAGAAAAAGAGGAGTGGAGCATGAAGACCGCCTACCTTGTCTGAACAAGCGTCCTCCAGTTCAAGCGAAAGCATCCTCCTGCGTTATTGCATTTCTGCACTGCTTTTGCTGTAACAAATTCTTTTAAAAGCCTTTCGAAGTTGGTTCATATTAGGGCTTGGTTAGAAATTCAATCTAGGTTCAAAATAATGCCTTTGCCACTTAGAGCGGATTGCAGCCTGCTTCAGGGCTTGTGGTGGTCCTTTATTCCAGAAGAAGTCCTTCCAGAAGCCTTTGCGATTAGCTTCAAATTCAGCCTAGACCCCTTTTTTTCGTAGTAGGTGATACTAGATTTCTCGTTTTGTTTGTACTTAGATCTTTCCCCAGACTAGATCTTTCCATAACCAAAAGCAATTGCCTCTTTTAGGCGGTTTTCCGGATACTTGCAACCATCTCTTTTGCCAGCGCAATAATGCAGACCTCCGATACGGAGAGAAGACTGCGAGGATGCATTTAAAGTGATCAGCGCCCTAAGCGTATGTAGGATGGTAAACGGGGATGCCCGTCTGCTCAAGCAAACTTCTGCGACTTCCTGCATCGAAGGCGTCACCATGGATGCGGTAAGGACTGGTACGCTTTAGAAAAAGTATAGATAGCTCTTCTGTAGCGACTTCTCCTTCAGCTTCTTACCAAGATTCTCCATTATAGAACTGTCTCCCAGATTCCCTTCTGGCGGGTGGCATCAACTTGGGATGCCCGTGATCCGCAGAATTATCACACGATCTATAGTGAAGCATCAGCAAGCCCACTTAACTGCCTAAGCCGAGGCGAGCGCTGCATTTGGTCCTCCTGAAATTTGCTCAGAACTGAACAATCCTCATTCTGGTCCAATGTGCGTAACCATTTTTGTTTTTTCCGGATCAGATGCATGAAAGGGTGGGGGAAATCCCGATGCTTGTCGATAGGTTTTTGAGGTTACGATTCTTGATTAGTACCTTTACACTCAATCATATTCAGCAGTCTCTGCCAAGCCAAATAATCCAATAATTCAAAGGATGAGTAGGAAGGGTCTGCTTGTGAAGCCCAGATCCTTCAAGGAGATGCCACCAAACCCTCTGTCAAATAACTTGCTCCATACTCGATTTACCAGCGTTCGGGAAGTCAATGGTTTTGTATCGTCCACTAGCCCATTCTACAAATCCTAAGCGGTTTTGGCTTCCAATCTAATGTTTTTTTTGAATTGAGCACAAATTTGGGGATTTTAGGAAAAACTTTATCGCCTAAAATCACCAATTTCCTCTGTCGAAAACTCTGTTTCCGCGACTCATGAAAATTTGGATTCTCAAATTAATATTGAAGGGTTTGTCGGCTTTGCCGCTAAAAGATTTTCACTGATTTTTGGATTCCTGTGAATCCTGGACTCTCTTTCCCGGAAGACTTGGCTATCAAAGCAAAACCAAGACCACTGGCGATTGCATTTTGTTGAGGCTTTGCGCTTTTGGGCTTTCATTTCTAAGAACAAATCCGTCTTTCCTGTAAGTGCTGGAAATGGTTATTGTTCGTGAAGATTTTCCCCTGTTTTTATTGATTGGAAATGCGCTGGATTTCACCTTTACTGGATTCTTTTCTGATGAAATCAGCGTACCTCCATCCACATCCGACAATAAATTCATGAGCAACTGATCTGCTCCTTTGGGTAATAATATCGCGGAAGGACACAAAGTGCCGTCAAGCTTGCAATTCCCCAGCCATTTGGTATCGTATGAGCTCCGAATATTTTAAAATCCTGAGCGATAAATGCTGAGCCGTAATTTTGGCTCTTGAAAAGTGAGGAGTCTTTTGTGGACTGGGCTTCGTAGCTCCGAGGCATTACTTTTTGTACCACAATCTACAATTGCGGCCAGTTTTAATTGATCTTCGGATTCAAATAAGAATCTAAGTTTTCGGCTCTTCATCTGTGTGTCTCATCCTCTAATTGGTTGAAAAAAGGCAGCTGACTGATAGAATTCCTCATGCGGATGGGATCATAGGGATGACCTGTGGCATTGACGCATGCCATGGTGGTAAACTTTCCAGACTATCCATGGTGGTTGCTGCACACGAATCCAAGACTCAGCCACACGGATATTCTTCATCGTTGGTTCCACCTTCATCATTGTTCATCGTGTTTCCGATGAAAAAGCAGTTGCCGTAAGTTTGGTCATATAGGGTTTGGGTATAAAATCTCCAGCCAGCTGTTCTATGGTGAACTCATCAAAAATGTTTTGTCCTGTTAAAAAGCTCGAATCACCCATCGCGTAAGGGCCACATGGTCCGACTTACGTCCTCGCTCATAGGCCTGTTGTATCCGCATAGCGTGCAAGATACATGCCACCAAACCCTTTGCCCATTTTCTCCATACGGTAGGCCATGGACAATAAACTGATGCAACCGCTTGTTCGTAGTGATTTGTCCCAAGATTCAAAGGCTTTTGCTAATTCCTTCCGAAGGTGGGGCCCAAGTGATATCAAGCGCAAAAACTTTCGAAGTAATTTTTTAGGTTCAACTTCAGCGAAAAGGTTAATTGAAGGTTCCGCTAGCTTCACCAACGAAGAAATCTATTGTAGAAAAGTGCGTTTTGACTTTTCAGCTGGTGAAAAAAGAACTTTCTTTTTTTGAATCAGGCAAGGATGGGTTTAAAGAACGGAGCATAAGCCCATGCTCTCCCATTTGCCTCCCTGTCTGATCCCAATCTTCAAAAAATCGATATTTCTTCTTCCCGAGAGAGACGGCTTTTGAATAAGGCCAATTCGAAGCTCAGGTTCTGATTCGGTCAAGCGTCCGGATTAATTTCAACTTCCGTTTGATCTCCGGGAATAATAGCTGGATGACCTGAAATTTGGGTACAGCCAAAACCTCTTCTTCGATAAAGCAGGGAAAAGCCGGCATTTTTTTTAACTCTCCGTGACAAGAAATGCAATGCTTGTTTTAAAATTGGTTTGAAACTTGGTGCTAAAAAATCACTTCTGGCTGACCGATTCAAAAAAATAATAGTTATTGCAATTCCTATAATTAGAGAAAGAAATATGGCAATCCTGGTTTCGAGTCCCAATTCAACATCTTTGGAGCCTTCCAAATAACCAAATAATCAAAGGTTTTGAAATACTTCTAGTCTAAAAGAGGAAAGTATTTTTGCTGGTGTTATGCATAGAAAAAAATCCTGCTTTCAATAGCAGGATTTTTAAGCCTAGTTAGAATTTAATCTTAGGAAAGATTTTCCAAAATGTTCCTTTGTCATTTCTTTTAAGCTAAAATCTGTTTCCAATTCAATCATTTCTTGCACATTGGATCCATACGATGCTGTCTGGCCATGGATCAGCGATAGCCTGTCTGAAATTCTGGGTTATATTCCATTTTCAAATTTGGGATACGAGTTGGAAAGATATACTTTCGTAAATTCTCCTCTGGAGTAAGAACTCATCGCTGCCAAAATTATAGCCTGGATCCCGGAAATTTTCACGATTCTTCGAGGGGCATTCATCAAGTCCAAAGTAGCTTTTATTGCATCGGGCAATATACAATCATAGGTAGTGATGTGGTCTGAATTTTAGAAAAGAAGTGAATTTTTCGCTAGCCAAAGCCCTTGTGATATAATGTCCACCGCATAGTCCGTGGTGCGCTCCTGCCGGCAGAGTTATATCCAATTAATCCTGGATATCGAAGACTTCTCACATCAAACATTATATTTTTGGAATAGTATTCGCACCAAGCGCTCTCCAGCCTGCTTGCTGATTCCATAAATTAGTAATTGGGCTTCTTTCAACACAGTAGTTGTGGGTGTGTTGATTTTGGAGTATTAGGTCCGATAAGCAATTGAAGATGGCCAGTACCACTTATCTAATTTGAAACTCCTTAGCCAATTTCCAATACATGGAGTAAACTCTCCATATTCAGATGCCAAGCAAACATCGGTTTTTTTCCTCTCCGGTGGCTGATAAGACGCAAGCTAAATGATAGATCTGGGAATCTTTTTCATTTTCCACTAAATCTCTTAGAACCTTCTTTGTTCCATCACATCCTAAGACTTCAAAGCGGCAATATTCAAATTTAAGCCCTGGAAGATTCTGCAGATCGGTAAAGCCGATAATTGATTCTGATCCAAAACTTATCAACTGAGTGATTTTGGTTAATTCTGAGCCCAATTGACCGCGGCTCCATTATCTAAAATTTTTCCAATGAATAAGGTTTAAAAACTACCCAAAGGACTACTTTGAGGTTTTTTGTTTATATTTGGGTTGCTAGCGAGCAAAAAGGTAAGAAAAAACCGTTCTTTTTATGGGGTTTTTGACAAGAACGGAAAATCCATTTCAGTAATTAATACTAGACCAAAAATTTTATGTAACGATTCATTAAAAACCCAAATTAGAAAAAAGAGTTTAAAAGAATTGAAGCTGCTGGTTTATTTTAAAAAACGAGCGGATTATCACTTTCTCCTCAGGATGCAGAGATCACTCATTGCAGGAAGTGTAAAAAGTATTGAATTTCCTGTGCAATAACTACTTAGGACTATCAATCTCACCCAAGGTTGGTAGAGGCTGCTTAAGAGGCTGGCAATTGACTCCTCATGGGTTCGGATTGTCATCGTTTCGATTTTATTTTGTGGACCGCAAGACATCCATAAGAGCTTGAAAAGAAGATTTCTGAATTCCTTTAGGAACAGAAGACACGCATTCTTTACCAGCAGCAATTCGATGCCATGGTGGGGTTTTCGAACCGATTCTAGGTCCGGAAGATGCGATTATCTCTGACGCCTGAAACCATGCCATCCATCATCGATGGGGTTTCGGACGTTGCCAAGGCTATGCGCTATCGCTTACGAAAGCATAACTAATATGGGAGGATTTGGAAAGAAGCAGCTTAAGGGATGCTAGGGGCAGCTGGCGGCAAAAGAAATGAGATCGTCACAGACGGTGTATTTTTCGATGGACGCACAATCGATTCATGGATAAAATAGTGGGCTTTGGCTGAGAAATATGGTGGCTTTAAGTGTGTCCCTGATGAATGTCATTCTAACCAGATTTATGGAAAAAAACTGTGTAGATAGGAGTTCATGAGCATTGCGGAGTGATGGGGAGTTTGATATCATGTACTGGGACATTAGGAAAAGCCCCTTGGTGGCGCTTCTGGAGGATTACTTCAGGAAGAAAAGAAGATTATCGCTTTGCTACGTCAACGTTCTATGACCATATTTATTTTCAAATAACTTTAGCTCCTCCTTACAGGTGCTTCAATAGCTGTTTGATTTACTCTCTGAGACTACTGAGCTTAGGGACAAGTGGGAGCAAACACCAACCTATTTTAGAGAAAAAATGAAATGCTGCTGGTTTTTCGGACATCAAGCCTGGAACCTCAAACACGATTGTGCCAGTCATGCTTATGATGCCGTCCTTTCCTCAGAAAATGGCAAGAAAAACTTCTAGAAGAAAGGTATCTATGTTCATTTGGATTTTTTACCCAGTGGTGCTAAAAAAGGACAAGCGAGAATCCGAGTTCAGATCTCAGCAGACATGATCGAGCAATCTCGATCAAGCATAGCTGCATTTATTGAAGTCGGGAAAGAACTTTGGAGTGATCTAGCCAAATTTAATAATAAGAAAGCCAGCCAATTTGCTGGCTTTTCTATTTATAAGTTAATGAGGGATTAAATATTCTTGCTAGTCATTTCCAGTTTCCCATTTTTTTTTGTGAATTGGTATTCCTGAATATCCTCGAATCGATCGTCTAACATCTTCATTAATTCAGTATTCGTTGATCGTGGTCTCTGATTTCTTGAAAAGACATATTTGCAGGATTTTTCCATTTTTAGTCATGGAAAGTTGCCCAGTCTCTTCTGACAGCCACTAGGAGACGATCGCATCCGTGGCCTCAGACATACCAATCGCAGCGCGGTGACGTAATCCGAATTGGGGCTGGAACTTCGCGTTCAGTGACAGGAAGAATGCAGCGAGCTGCCTTAATCTTTCATTAATGAATGATTACTGCAACCGTCGTGAAGCGGGCTATTATTTGTATTGAAAAATGGAAATAAGTGAATCTTTGGAAAAGTTCCGCATCTAGGATATCCCCACTTTCTGGCCGTAGAACTTCATATGTGCTTTTTTGGATAACACGATCAAAGCAACCAGTAATTGCTTCCCCTGCTAAATGTTTTTGAGGCATCAATAATGGGGCTTAATGTTAGAATGTTCGGTCCGATCTTTTTTTTCTCCAGAAGATAACAAATCTCTCCAAATGTTGTCTCTAGAAGAGAAAGATGATCGTCGATGAATTGCAAAGGAATTTTTCCGAAGATTTCAGGTGCGAGAAAGAATAATTAATTGCAGCGATCACACCAACATCACCATAATTGCCCCAAAATAGAGGAAAGCAATTCCATTTGTAGTGCGCGGAACGCGAGGAGATAAATTCAAGTATATGGATGAAATCCAAGAAATAATTTTAATTGCCACACTTCCGCGCAATAAAGCTTTATACATCTTGATAGAAGCAGTGCTGCGACCACAGCCGATATCTAACTCAATATTCACTATGGATGATTTCTAGAAAACCAATTTTAGAAAAGTAAAGCCTCAAAATTTCGGTATAAATTGTTTATATAATTCTAAATTGTTTTGGTTTTTTGGCTTCTTAACGTCATGGACCTTCGAAGGATGTTTGCGCCATGGCGAAAATGTATGCATGTGTAGCGCAAGTAGTCCCGTTTAAGTGCTTCCGAAGGCAATCTAAATTTTTTAAGGTTCGGATAAATCATTGATTTCCTTGATACTCAACCATTGATTGGAAAAGAAAAGTGTCGGAATAGACGAAAGATCTGTAATATCCAAATAATTTTTGTTTGGATCGTCTTTGCAAAACCCAATTCCAGGGTCGATAATTACATCTTTTGATGCCAAAATCTTTTTAAATTCTTTCCTGTTATTCGCAAAATAATACATTTATTCCACCAAGACATCCCGATAATGCTGCGCTTTGCTGCATAGTTTTTTGGACTCCCAACGCATGGCATAGCTATGTTAGAGATTA
>Ga0163217_1032286_pt1 | contig 15846 bp, 22 predicted proteins | sample SynspAceP_FD_185933 | JGI IMG/M metagenome (GOLD analysis project Ga0163217, IMG submission 185933) | Saline lake microbial communities from Ace Lake in Antarctica - Synechococcus sp. Ace-P (PacBio error correction) | ecosystem: Environmental > Aquatic > Non-marine Saline and Alkaline > Saline ...
TGGGGTATCGGCTGGAGCGTGTCAACAAGCGCGAACCTTTTTATGGCAGGGAGTCCATCCACTTGGAAGTCAGATATATGCCCTAGAGCCTGAGTGTAACGATTGCGAGTCATCTTTTACCCTTGTGCGAAGCTTGGTCGGCAAGGGGTGTCAGGCTCTGGCGGCATTTTTTCAACCAGGACCTGCAGCGCCGTCCGTCGGGCAGGATCAAGGCCGGGGTCAACTCCCGCCAGAGGAAAGCCGAGGCCGTGCATGCATAATGAATATCGGCACCTTGCAAGCGTGGATGCTGGATCATGTTGGTCCACCGTAAAGCAGGAATATCGATCAGCGTGCGCGCCCCCAGCGTTGCTTTGCGCTGCCGCCCCTGCTTGTTGCCGATCGCTTTGCAGTGCATCCCAGCAGGCTCAGCGCATCCAGATTAGTACTGAGCCAAGGCCACCGCGTTGACGTAGGAAGGCTGATCGCCTGCGGACCCATGGGGGGCGCTGCTGTAGAGTTCGCCGACGCAGGCCGTCAGTTGGGTCACCAGGTAGCTTGCGGCGATCGCAGCGGCAGGCGCGGCCGGAGCGCTCGCCGGATCAAGCTTGATTGCTACCCCAGGCCGATGTAAGCAGCGACACCGCTCATGGTCTGATGCGGTAGTCCTGGGTTTTTGCGCTTGCGCTTTGTTGCGCGACCGCTTCGGGCCGGAGGCCTTGTCGCCAGTTGGCAATCCTTGCGCCGCTGATCGTCGCCCACTTCCTGATACGCGTCCACAGCGACCCAGCCCATCGGTTTCCTTCGCCGGCGCTTTCACGCAGTAGCAGGAAATCTAGGCGGCAGCGAAGCGCGGATGCTCAAGCAGCGATCGGCCGCAAGCCGGCCCGCTCGCGTCTTTCCAGCCGCGGGCTGCAGTCCAGATCTCGCGCAGCGGCACGCTGAAGCGCTTGGGAATGGCAATGTGCTGACACTTGCTCGGTGAATCAGATACCTGGGCCGCTGCCTGCTGCGCTGGAATGGGTCGGTATGCCTGATCTTCCAAGGCCTTGATGCGTGGCCCAAGCTGCCGGCCACAAGAGCGCCGGCGAACAGAAAATGCGGGTGTTACCGGACGGCTTTCACGGAAATCGATCATCGGTATTGGCCAAAGGCTGGCGAATCAAGCGCAGGCTGTAGTAGGGTTCTGTTCGAATGGCATTCTTCGGTATCCGAAACAGGGTTCGAACGGACGTAGTAGTAGCAGCAGGTTCGAAGGTTTCACGCCCTGGCCGCTCATGAGCATTTCACAGCGACTCGTCAAACAGCCGCGCTGGCGGAATGTCGAAAGCAGTTCGGCCATGTGGGTAATCGGCGCGGCGGAGTTGCTGTTTCAATTCCTCGAAATCCAGCTTGGCGGCAAAGCGTACCGCTTCGGAGGATGGCGCAGCGGGTCCTTTCCCTGATAGCGTTTGCTGCGGGTTCGCCGAATCAGCCGTAATCTGGCGCTCGCGGATATCATGCATACGTTTGGCAATAATCATGATATGCCGCTGCTGACAATCGTAATAGAGCGTTGATAGTGAAGTCCGCGACGCTGGCATCGTCTTCAAAGCTGCCGTAGACGTTTAATCACGCAGCAGCCGACCGCACTCGCTCTGACGAGATTTCTTCATCACCATTGTGCTTCAACCGTGGTGGCGTCGTCAGCAATGGCTGGCGCGGAAGTCGCAACTTCAATGATTTTCACGGCCGAAATTGCACTGGACGGCAGTTTGAAGCGCCGGCCAATTAGCCTGCGTTGCGGAAAGGTCGCGCGTACCTGCCTCCGGCGTCGCGCTGGTGGCAACATCAAAATCCTTGGCCGTCAATGTCCAGCAGCGAGTCGCGCACGCATCCGCCACGGACGAAGGCCTGGTAAAGCCGGCTTTGCTGCGTGCGCTCGAATCCACGTTGACCGCGTTCTTGCCATGCGCTCACGCGCAGATTATGCTGCGGCAAGGGATAACCGAAGGCGGTAGTCCGCCTGTGGCCGCACGGCCAAGGGAGTAGGGAAAGTTTTTTTGAAAAAAGCAGCTTGTCGATCATAGGGGCAGGCTTTCACCGGCTTTTCCAGTCGGCAGTGTAGATACGCTGAAAGTAGCATTAATGTCAGGGAAAAAATCACTTGAGAGCAGATCGCTGGGTGCAGCGCCCCTTTGCTTATGGCAGCCGATTGCCCCTGACTTGAATGAAGGGGCATTCTAGCCTGATTGAACGCAGAAATTCGATTATAAGCGGATAATCAACGTTTAGAGGGGGCTTGCAGAGGGGGGGTAAGGCTCAAGGGAGTAGATCATCTCCTATAGTTTTTTTATTTTTATTTCAAGAGCCATTTGTTGTTTATGGCCAAGAGGCGGAACAGTGTCCCGCCTATGACCAACCCACTCCCGGTCTTATCCCAAAAACAAAACGGATTGGCTATTGGAAGCTTATTTCCTGCTCAGGCCCATCATTGGCATTGGACGTCGGGTTGCCTTAGCAACTTATTATTGTTCTCACACTGTCCCAATGGAACAATCCTGTTCGCAGAGGTGGGAGCACATTCCCTCCAAAAAAAATCAGTTTGCACGTACGCTCGCACGTTTTTTTTTATTGTGTGTGTAGTCAAGCATCTTATTTTTTAATTATGTTTGCTTGGTTTTTATTGTTACTTGTACGAGATAATAAGGCACTTGCCATGCCCAACCTTTAAGTTTGTTCTAAAAACAATGAGGGTTGGTCGGTTTTTCGGGCTTTGCGGTCGGGATTGCCCTGACCGATTCGTTACCTATCACACCGATGAAGTGTTACGAGGTCGGACATTCGGGTACACAAAGTTGGTTGCGTGAGCGTGGGGTAAGCAGGTAACACTTTCGTCTTATTTCGGCAGCGCCGCGTCCTACGCGCGGATTTGATCTGCCGGGCCAGATCAGGATTGGCCGTCCTTCTTTGCGGGGATCCCCAGGCGCTGGCGGCCGTTCCCACAGGCATTTGCGGCTGATTTCCCAGCTAAATGATTGCCAGTTCGGTTTCGGTCATGTGTTCCTGGATGCTCAAAGAACGAAATGCTGGAAGTAATCTTCCAGCGACAGAATCTTCGGGTAGGCTCATTGCTCATGCTGTCAGAGTGCTTGCATGGTTCCGCGCTTGGCTGCCTGGGGAGGCGCGTTCATGCTCAAGATCCCAGTTCATAACCCAGCAGAATCTTGGCGTATAGCAATCTTCGATCACAAAAGAATGGCCGCTCGCTCTACGGCGTTTTCCAGCTCCCGCACGTTGCCTGGCCAGGTATGCAGGCGGGATGCATCCAATCGCCGTCTGGGTAAAGTGCATGCCCTGACGCTGGTTCATCTTGCCATGCCCGCGCGGGCCAGCAGCTGCTGGCGATCACATGACGTCTTCGCCACGCCGCGTAAGAGGCGGCAATCGCAGTTTCGATCCGTTAAGGCGATAAACAGAATCTTTCGCGAACAGGCCCTGGCGGCCAGGGTTTCAGATCCTGTGCGTGGCTGCCACCAGGCGCACATTGACCTTGGTGCGATTGCCCGAGCCAAACCCGGCCGAATTAACCTTCCCTGCAAACGCGTAACAGGCGTGCCTGCGCCTCGAGCGGCAAGCTCACCAAATTCATCCAGAACAGCGCTACCGCCGTCGCCGCCTCGACCAGCCGGTTCCTGCCGGCGTAGGCGCAAGTAAGGCCCTTTTTCCGTGGCCAAACAGCTCAGACTCGATCAGAGGTTTCCGGGATGGCCGCGCCAGTTGACACGAAATCATCGGTGCCTTTGGCGCGTCTGGAATTCTCATGCAGGGCGCGGGCGAAGCAGTTCCTTGCCGGTCCGGACTCGCCTTGGAATCAGGACGGTAAGAGTGCGGTTGAGCGACCTTGTTGATACGCTTGAACAATGTCTGCATGGGGCGCAAAGTTGCCAATGATGCCCATGGAATGACCGTTACCGGTTGCGACCCTGCGGCGTTCTGCCGGCGCGCCGATGTCTGGTGGCGATGCGTTTACAAATACTCGGTGCCTGGGTGCGTCGTGCCTGGCTGTCGCTGATGATGCGCGCGACAGTCCTGGAAGCATTTCTCATGGTCCAAAGGGTTTGGCGATGTAATCGACGGCGCCAAAGCTTCATGGAATGACTGCGGAGCGCAGGCCTGGCAATAGCTGGTCATGATCAGACCGGGGTGTCGGGCGCGCTTGCGGATCATTTCCGTACCGGGCTCACCTGCAGGCGCAAAGATCGGCTGACGATCAGGTCCAAAGCTGCTTCAGGTCAAAGTTGTCGACAGCTTCGCCAACTGAACCCGGCTTCGCTTGACCTGATACTGATGACGCTCCAGCAAACCGGCGCAGGCCGAAGCGGATGATCGTCTCGTCTTTCAACAACCAGAATGTCGACATAGTTACCTTCGTGCGGTGGGAGCAGCGACCTTGTTTCAGGTTCAGGCGCATCGCACCGGTGACTCAAAAACGCCTGTAGCGCGCAATGTAACGGTGAAGCGGGTGCCACGCTTGGAGAGTGAGTCCACCGGACTGTCCCAACGGAGGATCTGCCCATAAGTGCTCTTCGATAATCGAGTAGACGTGGCCAAACCGAGCCGCCGTTCCTGTCCTGGTTGCTTGGTCGTGAAGAAGGGCTCGAACAGCGGTCCATGATCCGACCTTTGTCGAATACCGCTGCCCTGATCCTCGACCATGAGCAGGACCTGATGCTCGTTTTGCTGGGTGATACAACTGATGCGTCACCGTTGCTGCTGGCATCCCGGGCGTGTGGCCCAGCAGGTTGATCAAGCACCTGAACCAGCCGTTGGCTATCCCCTGCGGCGACGTGGTCCGGAGGCAGCAGGTTTAACTAAATTACTTCTGGCCCTGTCGGTTCAGTTGACAACAATGTATCGCTTCATTGGTGCAGGCCGGCAGATCCACTTCATCATTGGCGTTTGTTATGGCCGGCTTGGCCGGACATGGGCGAAGATGAGAACCAGCGACTGCAACAATAGCCGGTACGATGGGTCTGTCCGATCACCTGTTGGCCATCTTCGACGAAGCCTCGGTGGTCGGACTCCTTCGCCGCAGTAGTTCAAATTAGCGCCAGACAGGCAATGCCGTTACCGGGATTGCCGATTCGTGGGCTACGCCGGGCCGCCGGCCCAAATCGACGCGAGCCGCTCGGAGGTGCAATCAGCTTCGCTTCGAGCATGGTGTTCCCGGTCTGATCTTCGATTCAACAGCATCCAGAACCGCTGGAGGCGTTTGTTGCCGGGCTTCGTCATCGCCGCTTGTGCAGGTTGAGCCATGGGTATGGCCGTTTGCCTCGACCAACTGTTGCTTGTGCAGGTGGGCGGCCTGACATCGGCAACAAGCGTTCAAAGCAGTTTCGTCCAGGGGTCGGGCATTGGCCTTAGCCCGATCCGATCACTGCATCTGACGCTTGATACGGTGAGGGCTGCATGGCGCGGTTCCCACATGAGGATTTCATTATCCTTGGGCAGCGGAAACAAACACCCATCGGCAAATCCTGCAGGGTTTGCCTGTGATAGCGGCGCAGCGCGTCGAGCTCGGCGCCAGGCCGGTCAGCCGCGAGTGATAAATCCTCCAGCCGTTTCTCGATAAGTGAATGTCTTCGTGACATAGCCTTCGCAGCGCCGTTGAACCGCAAGAAAGGGTATTCGATAATGTCTTAGGGCGACCGCCGGCCCATCAGGCCGGACAGATTGGCTCCAGTCGGTCGCGGCAGACGCCGCAGCGTAAGGCCGGCGCTCGTCGAGGCGCTGCGATCGCGCAGTGCCTGCTCGACCTCCCTGCTCGCGCGGTCTTGTGCCCAGTCGGCTTGGCCAAGTTGCTGGGCGACTCCATGCGGCCGAGTTGGGCGAGTAGCTCCATTCTTTGGGGCGGCCTTGACGTTATCCCGACCGAGCAGGACTTCAGCGGCGCTTCGCTCTTCCACCGAGCGCTGGGTGAAGAGCGAAACGAGGCCTGGAGACAGAAGATGTTCGCCCGCCAGCCGACGCTATCGCCGGCCAGATGCCAGGTGTCGCGCAATTGAACTCAGTGCCTGACCAAGAGTTGCAGGCCCGTCAGTTTCAGTGGATCAAACGGCAACAGCACGGGTGATAGCCCAGACTGCATACCGGCAATAGGCCGCCGAATAAACCCGCGCCGGTTGGCCTGGGGCCAGTAGAAGCACTGATAGTGCGCCGGGCAGAAACTGCAGCGGTGGCAACACAAGGAAGAATGCCCAGATTGGCCAAGTCCTGTTTCGGCACCCAGCAGGCGATTAAGAAGCCGTAACTAGGCATAGAATGATCGCCGCGATCAGTGTGGCGCCCGCGTCCACAATAGCCCCGCGGTAGATGTTGGTTTGTCCGGCCGCTGGCTTGATGACCGGCAAGCACCAGATGGTCTGAGCACGCATGCCTGACAGCGCCAGGGTCGACGATAATAGGCCGCTGGGCCGCCGAAAAGGACCGCCGACAACGGCCACCAGCGTCACCAGTTGGCCCCGCGCATGCCAGGCCGAGGTGAATTTCCGGATTGGTCGGCACGTTAGGTATGCAAAACCGGCACCAGAGGATCGGCGGAACGCAAGACTATCAGCACGCAGGACACAGGGGTAAGGCCCAACAATGCGAGGCAATCGAGCGCGGGTTGATATTCTCGGTAAAAGCCATGTGATACATGGTTGCCGGCTGACGAATAGCCGCGGCAAAAACACCAACTAGCAGTGTAGCCAGGGCCTTCCTGCGCGGAGGTAATGCAGTGTGGTGAGCGCCTGCTGGATTGTTGGTCAACCAGGATTCCAGCCCTGGTGGCCAGTCGAATACCACGTAACAACGCTCAGCCCGACCATGGCCGATGGGCAATCCATAGCTTGACCAGTGACTCGAAGGCAATGAGCAATCACCAGCCCCTCGTGCTTTTCCGGTGGAGATATGCCGTGCGCCAAACAGAATTGGCAAACGCGTTTCAGCACACAAAGCAGTGCACCGAGTCCTGCCCGGATTCCTGGGTGAGGATCTGCACCCGAGTCGCAAGGCTTGAATCTTGCAAGGCGCCAGCAACGGCAGTACGCGGAATCAGCATGAAACAGCGTGGTCAGCGTGCCCGCCAGCGTGCTTGGCGAAAACGAAATGCGAACAGGTCCGGCCCAGGGAGGATCCTGGTAGGTGGCCGACGTAATTCTGAGAAATCGGCTGAGCAGCACCAGGTGGCGAGCAGGAAAGGCGCCGCCAGAATGCCCAGAATATAAGTAGAAAGCCAATAGCCATACTGGTAAGCGAGGCCAACCGTTGCCATAAAGGCCCGGCGCATGGCGTAAACGCCGCAGCGACAGGGTATACGACCGCAGAGGTGGTCGGCAGGAGCGACACGCGGGAGCAGGCCCTTTTTCGGATCCCAGGCAACACCGAACAAGGTCAGCAGACTACAGATGCTAGATCAGATCAGCAGGTGACTCAGTTCAAAGCTCGTCGGCATCTTTCGACTCTGGCAGCGAAGTATGCCAGGCTGATGATCAAGATCAGCCAGAGAGACATACGGGCCGGTACCAGGACACCCTGAGTTCAATCCCACCCAGTCCCCATGATGGCCGGGGAAAACAATAAAGCCGATGACCAGCAGCAGGAACCAGGCGGTAGAATATACATGGGCTTCCATCGTGTCGAGCAGCACTGTAGAGGTTGGCGGTCCGGGTATGTTTGCGGGGGCCGGCACAAGGGCCGGTTCAATGTTTGCCCCTGCGTTGATCAATAATGCACTAGGGTTAATCAGCCCTGAGTGCTGCCAAAGCGCCAGGGTGGATCGCTGCTCAGTAATTGGGGTAATTGGTCCTGGCGAATCTCCTGTACCGCAGCAAGGCGCAGCGGAAAAATTCCAATGCTCTATCGCCCAGTCCCAGTTGGCGCGGATGCTTCGCGCCCGCGCAAACGTCTGCGGTGGTTGTTGAAATGCAGGGCTACCAGGGCGGTGAAGAGGCGTATCGCTTGCGTGTGCGACGTCCCAGCGCCAGCCTGAACCAGGCGGCTTGCTGAGTTTTTCCCCCCTGCTGGCGGCACCACCAGGGGAATATGCAGATAACGGCGGCGGTGGCGGCGCCGAGCAGGTCAATACAGCCGGCAATTGCCCTGGGTTGTCGATCCAGCAGATCGGCGGCCGCGCAACGATGTTTCGGTCACACCCTGAGCGACATCGTCCCATGACCACGGGCCATGTTGGTAGCGAGATGCCGTCACGCCGGCGAATAACAAATGTCTCCGACCTGCTCTCCAGGTTGCTGGGTTTGGCGATAGCCGGCTGTAGACGGTCGATAAGTCGTAGGCGTGAAGGGCCGGCATCAACTGCGCACAGCATGAACCCCGGCGCGGTGGCAGGCCACGGTCCGCGGCAGGTGCCGGGGTATACCGCCCTGATTGGGATTCCAGATCAAAACGTCTGGAACAGTCGCAATAATAAGCTAGACACCGTTCCAAGCCAGCGTCGATTTGCGCTGGCGTATATATCGCCTGACGTTCGCTTGTTATCCACAAGCTCGCCGTCCATGCTCCAGCCAAAGGCGTGCAGGGTGGCGAAGAATCTGCTCCGGCGGCGCCGGGTTTGTTGCCGCGGTTGATGCAAGGTCCTTTCCATGCGAATCAGCCAGGTGCCCTGATGCGCACGGCATCCAGGTGCTGGCCAAGGCGGCCCAATAACCGAGCCGAAAATGCAGATGACCGCTGGAGTAGGGCCGAAGCGACGCAATGTAGGGGGAAGTTGCCGACATGCCTATGCAGCCTTGGCTTGAATAAATGCGTGGAAAAACGCCAAGAATTCTGTTCGCTTTCGCCGCACCTGTCAGCCGTTTGCGGAGTAAGGTGGGGCGGCGAACGGGCAAATCAGTACCGGTCTTGCTTTTCTTTTGATCTCTGAAAGCGTTTTTGCAGTCGGATGGCACAGGGTGGCAGTCGGGCCGAGCTTCCCAGGCGCGAAATACCAATTTTTCCCCACGCCACATGAATTCACAGAAACCATAGGTCATCAAATCTCGATGCGCTGGGCAGCGTCTGGTCGATCTTACTTGATCACTTGCGCTCGCGATCGCGGGCGCGCAGTTCCAGGCTGAATTCCTCTTCCTGGCTGGCGCGTCGGCCGGATCGGGGAAGTTGGCTGCTTTCATGACCTGCATATGATGTAACGGTGCGGTCGACTTCCTCCATCAGTCTTTTTTCCAGCCGTTGAGGATCGACAAATGCGCAAGCTGGTTGCTGCGCTCATATAATCTTCGCCTTTCTTTCCTTGTAGGGGGCGGCAAACCCGCGAATCAACATAGAACGCTTTTTTCTTTGGCATTGCTGGGCATGAGAAACCCTCACTATTAGCTCGATCTCCTGTGTCAGGCCTACGTCCTAGTGACCTGAGGGTGCAAGCCCACTGGCGTGCAAGCGGGCAAAGACTACCAGAACATAGCCAAGCGCGCACTGTTTGCCGCCAGAAGGTTGAACATCGCCCATGCTACGGGGCTGGACGGGCTGTTGTCATAGGCTCAAGCGCGTATGTTCAACACCTTTGGTGGAGAGGCAGCTGCGTCAACCAGAGTGGGGCACGCCGAAGTCAGGAAGATTCAAGCCCTTTCACGTGATGGCCGTCTGGCGCGTGCCAAAGGCGCTGAGGCAGCCGGCCGCGATGTCATTCCATATGGAAATCGGCGAGCCGGCCTTTGCCACTCCGAGCCTAATTATCCGGGCGGGCCAGCACGCAACTGGGTGCCGGATGTACGCGGTTACACGCCGGCGCTGGGGTTGCCCGCAGCTGCGTGAAGCCATTGGCCGGTCTCTATGCTCGCGCTAGCGGGGTGATCTGGACCCGCGCCGGTGGTTGATCACGCCGGGCGGTCTGCGGCCTGCTGCTGATACAGTGCTTGCTGGTGGAGGCCTGCCAGGAAGTGCTGATTGGCGCGATCTTCTACCCCTGCAACGGCATTTCCTGCGGCTGGTCGAGGCCCGGGCGCGGCTTTGGTGCCGAACGGGGCCGAGTCGGCGTATCAAACTGACGCCCGCATTAATAGAGCAAGCATGGGGGATAGCCGCTGTGCGGCGGTACTCGCTGCCTCGCCAGCCAATCCAACGGGTTACCAGCTGGAGCGGCGGCCGCAGCTAAAGGCCATGGCCGAGACCACGGCGCGTCCTGGGCGGGCATCTGGTGGTCGACTGAGATCTATCACGGTCTGACTATGGCTTGTGAGGCCAGTCCAGTACTGGAGGTCGCGCCGGATGCCTTTTGTACTGAAGCAGCTTCTCCAAAAGTAATTTTCGGCATGACCGGCTGTGTCTTGGCTGGCTGTAGGCCCGAGGCGGCGATCCGGAGCTGGGAGAAGCTGGCGCAGAACCTGTACATCTGTGCGCCGCACATGGCCCAGCAGGCGGCGCTGGCGCGTTTACCGACAAACGCGGAGATCTGTGAAGCCGGCGTGACGGCTTTCCAGGCCGACGCGAATTTTCTGCTGCCGGGGCTGGCGTTGACTGGGCTTCACAAGATACCTATAAACGCCCTGAGGGTGCGTTTTTTTACCTTTACGCGGATATGCAGCAACTGGGGCGGGCAGAGTGATGCCTTGTGCCAGCACCTGATCGAAGCCAATACCTTGCGGTGACCCCCCCGGTCTGGAATTCGGCATTACCGTTCCAACCAACATGTGCCGCTTTTGCCTATACGGCGTTCAAATTGATCGTCTGGGCAGGCAACTCGAAAGGCTGGCGCTTGGCCTGAAAACAGTGGCCGCATGCTGATTCCATTCGATCGCGGCTTATTGCCAGGCGTGCTGCTTCGCCGTTATAACCTTTCTGGCGGATATTGTCTGGAAGTGGGCCGTGAACTGGTGCTGCCTGCCCAATACCGCGGATTCAAATGAAAAACTGCGCCGAGCCGGATAAGCCGGGTCTGGGTGGATATTTCAACACAAGCCCGGCGCAGCCCTGCCGGGCAACACTGGGAAGTTGGTCGAGGTAGCGCCTGGGCAGATAGCCTGCATTCACAGTGCGCGGGCCAACCGAGTGTGGCCGGGCGCTCAAAGGCCCGATCTGATAGCGCCCTTTTGCGGGTTTTGCCGTGCTGCGGACCCGAAGTTCGCTTGCCGGCGGCACTAGCCGTTTTGACTTTCTGCTCAGTGATACGCCAACTGCCGGCTTACGGGCGGCTGTGTGGTCCGAAGGGTAAAGAGTGTGACCTGGCACTGGGTGAGGGTGTGGGCGCCTTTCCGGACGCCGTGAGTCTGCGCGGTCAGAAGCATATATTTGGAGTTGAAACGAGGTGGTCGCCAGCGGCGCCGTGCCTGCCTGTTGTTGCTGCGTGATGCATTCGGGGATCAGCCGGGTCAGCCAGACGAGATTGAACCCGCTGTACGGGCAGTATCGCGCAAAGCTGCCGCCGCGGGCGTGGAGATTATCGCCTGGTCGGGTGCTGCCGACCCCTGACGGGTTTATACGTTAGCGGGTCAGTTTGCCGGGTTGATCTCAGTCCAGCCACAGCTGACCGTCGCTGATATGCTGGCGCGTGCCTGCAGAAAGGCACCGGCGCAGGGCCAGCCAGCGCACAATCGCCACTTTCGGGTAGAAAAGGGCGCCGTGCGTTGGCGCACGTGGAATAAGCGCTCGAGCGTTGTCGAGAACTGGTCGGGTACCATTCCAGTGGATGCACGGTGCGGGCAGCGGGTTTTCGTAGACAAATATCCTGTTGTCCCCTGGCGTACCGCAAACAGCGCCTGGCCTTGGTGCACGAAAACCTCTTTGCTGCCAGGGTCGGGCAGGCCTATCCAGTGAACAGAGCGGCAGGGGCGGAACATCAGGCTTATCAGTCATGCGCCGATTATCGCGCCTCGCCGGTGGTTGGCCAGTATTGATAATCCTGCCAGGTAGTTTCACGCGCCTGATTGCTGCTACCGATCGCCATGGCGGCGGGTCCATCGTGGCAGAGAGATCAAGGACATTCCAAATGCATTTTTGCCCCACCGCTGCGTCCGGTCCATCATGGTGTTGCTTGGTGGCTTGCTGCTGCTGGCGTTTTTTCTATTGTCGCTGGCGCTTGGCGCCGTGGCCATACAACCGCTGGATACGTTAAAAGGCCTTGCAAGTCCTGGTCGGCCCTGGCCGAGGTGGCTCCCGAGACCGCGGCTGATTCATCGAGCAAATATTCGCCTGCCGCGCAGCCTGATGGGGCCCTTATGGTCGGCGCCCGCTGGCACTGACGCGTGGCGGTGATGCAGGGCCTGTTTCGCAATCCTTGCCGAACCCCTGGCTTGATCGGGGTGTCCAGCGCGCGGCACTCGGGGCCGCGCTGATGAATCGTGCTGGGTAGCTGGCTTGCTTTCCCGGGTTGCCAAAATCCGGCTGGATGCCCTAATGCCAGGTGCTCGGCGCATTTGGCGGTGGCGTGCTGACCACGCTGTTCGTTTAACCGGCCTTGGGCAGACCGGCTAGGGCACCTCGGGTGGCCAGTATGCTGCTGGCCGGTAATTGCCCATTGCGCCATCAGCGGGGCCTTTATCGTTTGCTCAGCTACATCGCCGACGACACCATGCTGCGCAACACTGACCCTTCTGAATATGGGCAGTCTGGGCGGTGCCAGCGCCGAAAAAGTGGGCTTGTGGCTGGCGCTCTGTTGCGCCCTGGGTCTGGGTGGCGTCTGCCACGCCAGGCAAGGCGCTCAGCGCTGTTTACTGGGTGAGTCCCGAGGCGCGTCTTCTGGGAAATAGATGTGAGCGGTCCAAGCGCGAGCTGGTGCTGCTGACCGCGCTGGGCGTCGGCGCACTGCGGCGCCCGCCGCCGGGCTGATCGGTTTTGTCGGGCTGGTCGTACCGCATCTGGTACGGCTGGTGCTGGGGGATGATCATCGCCGGGTAATTCCTGCGTCGAATGCTGCTGGGTGGTGGGTCTTGCTGCTTGCTGCCGATGTGGTGGCCCGCTTGTTCGTCGGCGCGGCTGAACTGCCCATCGGCATTCTGACCGCGCTGCTTGGCGCGCCGTTCTTCTGATATTGCTGCTGCGCGCACAGCGCCGGGGGAGGTCCTGTGATGCTGCGGGCAGATCAACTGGCCTGCGCAGGGGCGGATGCCCGGATATTGCAGGGCATCGACCTTTACCTGGCCGCTGGCGTAGGTGCTCGCTGTGCTGGGCAAACCAACCGGGGCGGGTAAAAAGTAACGCTGATGAGTACCCTGACGGGGGAGCTCTGCCCGGCCCGATGCCGGTGGTGTTCACTGTTTTGGGCCGGGCACTGGCCTGACTGGCCGGCTAATGCCGCGCCGCGCGCCGGCCTTGGGCGGTATTGCTGTGAGTCCCTCGACGCTGGCCTTCCGTTTTTTGCCTGTGAGAAGTGGTGTTCGCGATGGGCCGACTGCGCACGAAGAGTGGTCACGAGCGCGGATCTGCAGATAATCGAAGTTGGCCATGCAGGCCGGCGGATGTCCGCGCATCTTGCGTGGCGGAAATACCTGGCCCTGTCTGGCCCGCGAGCGGCAGCGCGTGCACTTGGCCAGGGTGTTTTGAGTCCAGGTTTGGGAGGTGGAGGGCGCCTGTTTTGCTGCTGGATGAGCCGACCGCCTCGCTGGAATCTTGCCCACCAGCAATTGACCTTGGCCCCAGGCCCGGTTTGGTTTGCCGAGCGGGCGGGGCCGGTGTGGTAATTCTGCCAACGATCTGAATCTGGCCGGCGCGCTATGCTGATCGTATTTGTTTTGCTTGATCGTGGCGGTAAATGGCGGCTCTGGTAGCCCCTGGGAAGTGCTGCAGGCGGAGCGCATCAAAACGGTCTTCGGGTCAGCGTCCGGGTCGAGCCGCATCCCGCAGCAGGAACTGCCCGGTTAGTGATTATTTGAGGTGATTCTCTGAGGTGATATGGAACGGCATTGTTTAGCGACCCTGGTCATGCTGCCTGCCGCCACTGCTGGCAGCCAGCGCCTTGGCCCGAGATGGGTCGGCGCGCGCCGTGAAAGCTTGATCACCCGCGACTCGGCCGTGCCTGGAGAACGGCAGGCGGGCGAGTGGTTGTCCGCTGGGGGCAGACCTGCTTGAAGCCTGGTTCAGCGAGCCTTATGGTGTGCTGGTCGGCGAGAAGCCATGGACACCCGGATCATCAAATCGCTTGCAGTTTGGTTTGCTGGAGCAGTTGCACCAACGCGCGGCGCCCGCAGGCAGCATTAGGCCATGGAAATGGCTCGAATTGCCAGTCAGCAAGCGTCAGTGGATGAGCTGCAGGGCCAGCCCTTGGCCGAGGATGCCGGCATTGCAGCAGCGGCTGCAGTGGAGCCCCGTTGGGACCTGGGGATTTGTATGGGCCTCTGGTGGGCGTTGGGGCCCTTAAAACCGCAGCGTATGCTGGCGCCAATCTGGACACTGACGAAGATGCGCGCCCTCTAATGCTGAGCCCGCTCTGGCTGCGGTGGTATGAACGCCCAGGGCACGGGATGCAGTTAGCGCAAAGATCATGCGCCGATTCACATTGCAAACCAACTGCCCGAGGCGCAGGTGCCAGCCATGATCGCCATCCAGCAAGGGCGTGGACCAGCGCATGACTGAGGTGCTGGCAAGCTGCGCCCTACTCCGGTAAAATCGCTGGCTGGCTGGCCGTTTTTCATGTCGCAAGGATCTGGGGATGCCGCTGCAATTGGGCCGCTGACAGCGCGCCCGTGTGTGATGCTGGTTCGAAGCCAGTGCTGAGAATGCCGGCCGACGATCAGGCGATACTTCTGGGTGACGGCAAGCCACTGCAGGCAAGGGGATTCTGTGCAAGAACTGCGCTGAGCGCCTGTCAGGCAAAAAAAATGGCCCGCTCAGCGAGCGGGCTAATCCGTGAATTAGCCCTGATGAGGAGATAAACCGCTTGAAACGCTAGAACAAGCTGCTATCAACAGTCGCTCGCGAACGCACTTGTTGCTATGATATAGATTCTCATTCTCATGTCAAGGGCTAATGCGAATTATTTTATCGCCTGCTTGTAATGGGTCAGTTCCTGTTCATCAGGTCGATGCGGCGCGCCATGCTTCGATCAGGCTATGTGCAATGCGCGGGTTGCTTTGCATCGTGCCAGGAACTTTTCCTTGGGAATCATCATCACAGTGGTGGGGGCGCTGGCTTTTACCGTGGCTGAACTTTTCTTCCGAGTAAACAGCCGCCATGCGCCGAATATCTCGTCTTTTTGCACATCGCCGACGCTTGATACTTCGACAAAAGCTTCGGCATGGCCTTCGGTAAATGATGAGACATGGTCCGGCATCGTCCACCATTGGCGAATCAATTCAGCCCCGGCAGGAAAGTTGCTGGAAGCCGGTCACCGGCCGCAGCTTCCGGCGGGCGGCTGTGCGCCAGCCGCGTCGGACATCAGTGCCCGCCTGGCCCAGAATGTACTGGTAAAACTGCTCCTGGCGCTTTACGCTGCTGTGAGAATGTGTTTGAATTAGCGCCTTCCGAATCAAAAGGCACCAGAACCAGCGCTCCTCGCTCTTGTAGGTACAGGGCGCGGTATTCAGGCCCTGGCGCAGGCCCGAATCAGATCAACCTTTCCTGAACATAGAAAATCGGTTCTGTTTTCTTCTCTGCATGCAGCAAACCAGCTCTGAGTAAATAGATGCGGTTGTTGCCTATATGCTGCGTACAGGTCCATCTGCAGCATACCGAGCTTCGATGGGCTCGCCGCAAAGCGCAAGACCATCAAGCAACTGGGCGGGATGCGCTGCAGTGAAATAATGAGTTTTTCAGCGGTAGGCAGGCTGGTCACCGATAAGGTTACAATAGACGAATTCCTTTTGTGGTTATCCCAACTAGCCGGGGGGGCGCGCGCGGCATGCGCTCCGCAGACCGAATGGCTAATGTCGATAAGATACTGTAGAGCCGTGATGCGCC
>Ga0163217_1071331_pt1 | contig 15846 bp, 22 predicted proteins | sample SynspAceP_FD_185933 | JGI IMG/M metagenome (GOLD analysis project Ga0163217, IMG submission 185933) | Saline lake microbial communities from Ace Lake in Antarctica - Synechococcus sp. Ace-P (PacBio error correction) | ecosystem: Environmental > Aquatic > Non-marine Saline and Alkaline > Saline ...
AAGAAGAGAAGATCCACCAAAACGCCAAAGAAGCAAAAAAAAAAAACCCTTGGTTGGGCGAAAAACCCCTTTTTTTTTCCCAAAATTAAATTTCTTCTTAACGAATCCTGGGGGCTGGCCCCGGCCCCGTTCCTCCTTCCCCCCCCCCTGGGTCCGACCGGGACAACTTCAAATCGCCAAACAAAACGCAAAACCGCCCAAGTTTTGACTGTTTGCTGCGAAATCAAGGAAATGGCCCAGATTGAGCACGGCTACCCCTTTCAGCCCTTCCGCCACCGAAGGCTTCAGTCGACTTGGCCCTCAGACGAAGGAAGATTGATGTTGATATGGCGGAAAAGCCGCTTCCGACCCAGCGTTTTCCCTGGGCAATCCGAAACCCCCCCGACGAAGGCAGCTGGAAACGCCAAGAAGCTGCAGAACATGCCGGCAGCCTCTCTGGAAGGAAATCCGTTTGAATCGCATCACCTCCTACGGAATCCGGGTGATGGCTGGGTTCATCACGGTCTCGATGGCGAGAAGGACGGGAGCCGGCCAGCCGGATCGTTGATTCGTCAGCCGCAACCGGAATCCCTGCCCGCGATGATGGGCATGCTGCGGCACTGCCGACAACCGGCCCCTCTGGCATCGCCCCTCGAGAAAGAGGGCCGGCTGGTGCAGGACAATCCTCGGCCAAGGGAGTCAACCAGACCAACCTGCTCAAACTTCGTGCCGACCCGGCCGATCAGGGAAGATCGCCACCGAGTACGTCGAACGCCTTCTGCCCCCTCTAATGAACCCCGCCTACATGGACCGGGTTTTATCAACTACTACCTGAAAGTGGGCGAGCCGCGCTGGCAAAGTATCTAAGCCCGCCGATGCCCCAAAGCCAAGCTTCCCAGCTGGACGCGATGTGCGCGTCTGGGCATTGTCGTCTGGCGCAGGGAATCAAGCGCGGACCCGGCGGCCGCTTCTGGCGCTACAATGTTTCGGTCATTGCCCGCAAAAATCCCTCCCAGCTCGAGCAATTCTCGTGGGTGCTGGCCTCACAACGGCCACTTTCAATGAATACCGCAGTGTGGTCCACCATGGAAATCGAAGGTCAGCTCAAGAGCCTGCCTCCCGAGCTGCCGCCGGCCCCCCTACCGCAGACGTCAAAGAGCTGCAACCGGTCTGATCAGCTTTGTCTGAAAAATCTGAACTTCCGTTCTGAAGCGGTCTCAGTCCCTGGATTGTAGGGCCGGCCTTCCTGCAGGCACCGCTCGCTCTTCTGCAGTTCCCTGCCGAGATAAAGGGCGTGGGTCGAGACGGCTGATCGGCAGGGGCGGGCCGGTTCGCATCAGCTGAATGCCCAGTTCCTTTGCCGTACGGCCGCGATACACCCGCTGCGGCAAGCGGCACCTCGCCCGCCGCGGCAGCTCAAAGACCTCGCCGGAGTCCCCGGAATCGGGTGGCGAGCCCCCTGGGCATTGAAATGCATTGCCGTAGTGCTCGGCAATCAGTCACCGCCCGCCCGGGGTCAGCTTGATCAGAGGTAGCCAGCAAGGATCAAGCTCGATGCTCCGCTGCGACAGCTGCTCATCCAGCGCCTGCCCGCAATTCGGCCGTGATCGGCTCCGGCTGAAAAACTGGTTTCATCAACCCCCCTTGGGGGTGGGGGGGACTGCACGCCGGGGGGAACGCCCCCCTTTCCTTAGAGGCTCAGCCTAAATCTCCGCCTCGCGGCCAGCGAAATTGGGCATTCCGTTGTCCGTCCAGGGCCCCCTGGGGCGCTGCCAGCGGCAGGTCCGGCGGCTGAAGGAAGCTCGGCATTCTCCGCCTCAATCTCCTCAGGCAGCAACTGGGGCATTGGCCCGGCGGCAGCCACCGCGCAGGAGGCTTGTCAAAACGGGGGTCACTCCAGCGGTTGCAGGGAGGCCCTGGCTGGCCCAGAAAGCCGCGCCGGCGCTTTGGTGGCTGCCGCCCCGCACCTGGATCGAAAGAACGAAGCCCCTGCTGGATCGCCCACCTCAATGGGGGCGTAAATAACAGACCTCGAAAATGGAGATTCTCGATTTTCTTCTGTGCTGCCGCCAATAGCGTCCCCATGGGTGTTCATGGCTGTTACAACGCAGAGCGACAATCAGCCACCGGATCGAAGGGATCACCGCGGTGGCACCTGAACAGCACCAAGATTCCTCGCGCAGTTGCTCAGCGGCGAAAGCAAAGAAAGGCCTCGGTGAGGTAACTGACTGCCCCAGGCCCCCCAAGCGCTGACAATGCCGGCAATCAGAACTGTGCCATGTGCCGCACCATCGAGGCCGGCAGTCTCCCCCGCCAGCGGTTGTGAACCGGTCCAGACCAAGCAAGCGCGAATCGAGCGGCGCGTCACGCGATGTTGCGGCGCTGGTTGGCTTGAAGCTGGCGAGATAGTCGTCGAAAGCTTTTGAAGTCCCTCCATTGCTCCAGAGGCCTCTGCTGTTGAAGCCCAGGTGGCGCAGCCCCGCCGCTTCCGCCAGGCCCTGCCAGGCGGGGTCGACGTAAGAGAAAGTTGCAACTGAGGATGTGAAATGCCTCGCGCAGAAGTCGTCGACAAGTCGAGCATCAGCGCCGTCAGTGCGGCGGCTTTCTCACCAGCGGCATAATGGAAAGCGGTAGCCCTGCACGCGGACTGACCGGGCTCATCCCCAGCAGTTCGGTAGTAGCGCAGGCCCCAGCTGACCAGCCAACTGGCGAACGATTGATCAAAATACGAACTCGCCAATAAAGCTGTGGCCCTTGAGATAGAGCGGCGCCACGGGCGAATGAAGGGTTGTGCTGCGCCAGAGGCTCAGATGGCACGGTTTGCACCCTGGCGGGCGCCAACCACTGCGGAGGTTTTGCAAGCCCTGCAAGCCAGCGCCAGCTGTAGAACGGAAGCCGGGCCGGGGGCCTGGTCAGCGCCTGCCATTGCGCTTCGGGGATCTCCTCCTCGCGATGCCAGCATCAGCCATGGTGCAAAGGGGAATCCGGCCCGAGGGGCGGCTGCGCAAAACTAAACCGATGAGGCCCAATGAACCGAGCGCCCTGTCGCGATCCCCCCAAGCACTGCTGGGCGCCCCCTCGCTGCCGCAGCCCTGAGCACGTTGCGCTCAGGGGCTGCGCCCCGCGGGCCGGCCTTGTTGGGTCCTGTTTCTGCAGTTGATGCCGCCCCCACTCGAGCGACGGCTGAGCGAAGATCTGCCTGGACGCGCAGCCGGCAACCAGGCCGCCCTTGAAAAGAGATCCTCAGGGGGCCGTGCCCGCCAGTAAAGCCGGGAGCGCCAGCCAAATGCCTGAATCAAGGAAGCCGAATCCAAGCGGAACGCAAAAGTTTCCTCGGGGTGAAGACCGAGATGCTGGCTGCCAGGTTGGGCGACTAACATCGAAGTGGTGAAATCAAAACGCTGCGCCGCCCGTCTGCTCCGGACTTCCCACGAACACCCTTATAGGATGTTGCCACTGCAGAAGCTGCAAAAGCGCCTTCCGGATCCCTTCGGGTTAATCGGTCAAAGGGTCAGCCGGGGTACTGCTCAAATCAGGCGATCGGTGGGATGGCTTGCTCCATCTTGGCTACCGGTTCCTTGTTGCCGAACCCGGGGTAAGCGCAAGCAAAGCAGTTCTCCCCTCTCCGAGCGGGCCCGTTGCTCCAGCGAGGTCCCAGTTTTGCGGGGGATCGACGCGCCCATGGCACCAGCGTGGGGGCCACCCAGAGGACCGGGCAGACGGTGAGCGGAGCTCGTCCACCAACTGCTCAGCCAGCAGGCGGATTGCAGCTCGGCGCCAACCGGAGCAAGCACCAGCCGCTCCAACCCCAACCGTTGAAGCGCTTCTAAGCTCTCCGGCCAGGCTTTCCAGCCGCAACAGGCGCGAGAAGCCGGCGCGGGAACACCAGAGGCCGAAGCGGCCCTGCCTGCAGCAACCAGCCGCTCCAGCGGCTGATCGAAAAAGGGCAGGGCATGGATCCCAGCAGGCCCTGACGGCTTGACGCACCACGAGCGATCGTCTGTGGCGAGCGGCAGCTGCCCAGCCCGGCTTCAAGCAGCCTGGGGCGATGATTCAGGCCAGGTGGTCGCCGTGCTGCCTGGAGGTGCCTGCGGGCCATCAGGCAGCCAATCGCACCAGGCCAGGGACTCTTCCAACACCTGGCGATCACTCGGCCTCCGAAGCTGGGCTGCGCCGACCACTCGGGGGAGCCAGTTTCGGGCCCGTTCGAGGCTGACCGCCAACACCAAGCGCAAGCCAGGGCCGTGGGCTCAAACGGCCGGCGAGGGCCTCCAGCGATTGCCGGCCGCATCTCCAGAAGCGCAACTTCGGCAAAGACCTCGGCCGGCAATTGTTCGGGCTCTCCTGCAGGCGCACCTTATGCAGCTGGCGCGCCGCGGCGGCAAATCGGTGCCGTCAGCAGGTCGGGGCGATGTGCAGGGCGATGTTTTTCGGCGGTGGCACGCAGGCGGCGAAATGGGCCAATCCTTTGTTGAGGAAGGTGTGAATCGAAAAGGGCTCCACCTACCAGATTGTTCACACAGCTGCTGCAGCACGGCCAAGGGTTCGCAGACCATGCCGGTACGCGGATCGATCGTGCCGCGCACCGTGACATCGAGCAGGTAGTTTGTGGCCAATGGCCGTGTGGGCGGGGCGCCACTTGCCGTAGATCAGGGGGGGGGCTGCTCGTTCTACGCCTGGGAGAGCTCGGGACGGCCAGCCGGTTGGGTCGGCAGCGAAGTGAAGTGCGAATTCGGAGAGGAAGGCTTCCATGGTGTTGTCCGACAGGTCCCGGCCAGGAGGGTGGGTTGTTCGTAGAGGCGCAGACCGATCAGGGGCAAATCGGCGACCAGGCGCTGCCAGATCGCTGGAGCAGGGCTTCGGTGGTGGGCAGTCGGCCCTCGGGCCGGCTGAGATCAAATTCGCCAGCAGTAGTCCGTTTGAGAAGCGGAGTTCGAGGGGCCTCGGTCACGCCTTTTTTCCACGCCGGATGGCCGTGCTTGACATCCGAGAAAGGTTCAGCACATGCGTCCCCTGGGTCGAACCACCAGCCATCGACATACGAAATCAGTTCATAGTTGTGGCATGGCCCGGGGCCAAGGCCTGCAACGGCCGAACCTGGCCTCGTTCTGCGCATCACTTAACTCCGGCAGCCGATAGAGAATGGCTGGAGCCTGAACGTGGCCCGGCGGTGTCACGCAGGGTCGCCCTGGCCATGGGCGCCAGCCAGCGTCCGGCCCGGGAGCTCGAAGCGTTGGTGGGGTCAACGTTGTGGTCATCCTTGATCGTCCACGGCAGTTGGGTCATCCTAGGGGAGCGTGGATCAGGCAAGAGCTGGTTGGGCCAATCCACCTCCAAGCGCCCACGCCAGTCCCATCAGGCCGCTCCCGCCCTTGTCTGCTTCCGATCCCAGCCCATTGCCACAGCCTTTTGCCCGCCAACCATCTGCGCAGACTTTTCCCCGCAGCCCTGAGCGAGCGTCTTGGCGGCATCAACATTTATTGGTCGGCATGATGGTCCGCCGGCAAAGAGCGCCGTCGGCCGCCCCCCTGGCGACGCTCTGGGCATCGCTTTCGTTGAACGCCGACCAGGTTCTGGAGCAGGCGCGGGACGAACCGATCCCAGACGTGTTCAGAACCGATGGCGAAGCCGGTTTCCGTGAGCTTGAGGCCCCGTTTACTCGCGCGGATCTCGGCCTGGCATCGCTGGTTTTGTGGCACCGGCGGCGGCGTGGGTGTTTGCGGACGCGGAGAACCTGGGGCCAGCCTGCAACAGGGGTTGGTGGTCCTGGCTGGATGCACCGCTGCCCCTGGTGCTCGAAAGGCTGAACGCCGATTCCAACCCCGCGCCCTTGATGCAGGCCAGCACCGATCCCCGGCCAAATGAGCTCTGGCGGGAGCTAATGGCGCAGCGACGCCGCTCTAATGCCCAGGCGGACCTGCAGATCCAGCAGGAACGGCCGGCCGGCTTGGGCGCGGTGGCCCCAAACAGGTGCTTGAGGCGTTGCCGGGCGTGCTCAACAGACGCGTTTAACGGCGGGGCGGCCTCCAGACGCACGGCGAACCACCTGCACGGCCAAACGCCGTTGGCTTCCAGCTCCAGTTTTCGCAAAGGCGGTTGTCGAGCAAGCCGTTCGGCCCGGGGCCCCGGTTGTCAGGAGGGCAACCAGAATCACTGGAGGCTCCGGCAGCGCCGCCAGCCGCTCGAATCAGCCAATCGAGGGTCTCGGCTGCCGTCAGGGTGCGCTCGCCCAGCCTGGGGCTCGAGAAAACACGTAGTGATCAAGTTCGCGCAAGCAGGGGATCGGACATGGCACAGGGTGTCGGTTCAGTCTGGGGCCTGATCTGGAACGCCCCACCCCACCGCGGCCAAGGCTCAGGTAGAACCGGTCCCGCAAGTCGAACAGGGAAACCAGCAGGGGTATGGTCGGCAAAGCCAGGAACGCCCTGGCCGGCCAGGGGCGCACCGGCCGCGGCGGGGACTTGAGGCAGGGAGAGCTGGGGCGGCCACAGCCAGATCAGCCAAGGACAACTGAAATCGCCGACCAGAAAGGGCCGACCAGCGGCCAGCAACCGCCCAAGCTGCTCCAGGCTGGCCTGCACTGCTGACGGCCGTCACGGCCCGATCACATCTCCAAGGCCAGTTGAGGGCAGTTCCCCGGGCAAGGCCCCAAACCAGGGAAGCGCAGTGGCCCCGGCGTTTGCTCGGGCAGCAAAGGCGCTGCGCAGCAAGGGAGCCGTCGTGGGGCTGGCGGCCTGGAAGCAGGGCCCAGGCGAACCCCGGCGGCCCATGGCCGTAATCGGCCCAAGTCTTCGAGCCAGGAGGACCGGGCACGTTCGAGCGGGATACGCTTGGGGGAGCGCGACACACCCTCGGCCCCCCCTTTTTTGGGGGGGCCCCGGGCCCTTTTCCCCCAGATAGTCGGCAATGGCGGATAATCGGCGATCAACCTCCGCTGCCAGTCGCGGAGCGACGGGCACCTGGCGCTGGCCAGAAGAAGCCGGAAAACAAGTCAGAGCTGACCCAGGCCAAGGGGTGACCTCGATCAACGGTGTAGTCGAGTTTTGTCCTGGCGCCAAGAAACCAGCCGAACCTTCTCGCAGAAGGAAGAATGCCTGAAACTGAAAAAGCTCCAACTTCGGTCCGTCGCCTCGGAACCCCGTGGCGGCAGAGTAAGCTGTGATTCCGCACGCCCTCGCGCGTGGGACTGCCGGCGCCATACGCCCTGCCATGAAAGGACTTTTTCCTGAAACGTGAAACCGCGCTATCCGCGTTATCTGGTGGCCATACAAGCCTGGGGTGTTCAACTCGGTGTTCGAAGCCGCTGGCCAAGCGGCGCAAGCAACCCGGTCACCGCCGTCGCCCTGGTGGGCGCCCTGGTCAGCGGCAATGCTCCAGCCCTCACCCTGGTTGCGCGTGCGATGGTGAAACTCACCACTGGCTTATGCATGCACAGGGCCGACGGGTGGAGCGGGTCCGCGGCGCTGATTCCGGCGAGAAGTGAGTGAACTGCTCGTCCATGGGCTTAAGGACGAACGCATTGCCCTGGGCATGGTCCAGCGTCACCACGGTGGAGGTGGCCGGCGAAACCTGAGCACTGCAAAATTTTCGTGAGCATCTTCGGCCAGCGAAGATGACCGCCAGGAAGCCTTGGCCGGGCTGAAAATCGCACGCCTTTTGTCAAAAGGGGAACTGGGCCGCAGGCCTCAAGCCTGCGGAGCACCCTGAGGTGAATCTTCCAGCTCGATCGCGGCATCGAAAAGGCACCACGGTGCTGGGGCTGCCTCAACCAACTCGGGCGGCAACGGCCCTTTGGAGCGGGGAGAGATTTCCAAGCTGGCAGCGATGAACAGGCGTTGAATGAGCTAACCCGCGATGAACAGCCCAGCCTGACTGGGGCGCCGCTTGAGCTTGAAAGGAGCAGGTTGGCGCGCCTGGTCGTGTTGGCGTGGGCAGCGGCATCTCAGCGATGGCCATGCGCTCGCTATCCCGCGCTGGAGCTGCCCCAATGCGGAGCTGCAGCGGCTGTTGCCGCCTGGGCGTGGCGGAGGTGATTCTGCCTCGGTGGCAGTGCCGCGACTGCGCCTGCGCACGGGCCAGCTCCGGGCCCTGGGCCGGGCCCATCCCCTGCTGCTATGCGCCGATGTCGAAGAAGGGTCGCCAACGCTTTGAGGGGGCCAAGCTGGCTGGTTCCGCCGATGGCCCTCGGTCTTGCTCACCGCAGCGATCCTGCCGGGCCGTCTTCTGGCGACCGGCCTACGGGCGCTGCACTGGCCGCCAGGCTCGCCTGCTGTCTGACCTGGGTACTGGCGCCGGTCTGTGATGTCACAACAACCCGGCCACCCGGTCCATCAACGTGCGGGCCTGGGGGAAGATCCAGGCAGCGTCGGAGAGCTTGGCGACCGCCTTTCTCCTCGGCACCCAGGCCCGAGGGGGTGCCTTTGTGCCTGCGCCAAACACTTCCCCGCCACGGCCGCACCCAGCTAGCGATTCACACCCTGGAAGCTGCCCGGTTCTCGCCCATTACGACCGCGAGCGGCTTGAGGCCCTGGAAGTGCCCCCTTCCGCCAGGCGATCGCGGCCGGGGTCGGCCAAAGTGTGATGCCGGCCCCAAACTGCAACTGCCGGCCACTGGACCCCAGCGTCCGGCCAACCCTTTCAGCGGCAGGCTCGATCAGCTGCTGCGCAGGACCTCGGCTTCGCTGGGCCTTGGTGGTGACCGATGCCCTGGTGATGGAGGCGAATCGCCGGGCAAAGTGGGCGCTGGCGAAGCGGCGGTGCTTGGCCTTTGGCCGCCCGGCTCCGACCTGCTGTTGATGCCCGCCGACGCAGCCGATGCCGCCAATCGCAGCCCTGCTCGAAGCCCTGCAAGAGCGGGCGGATCCCCAATGGCCCGGCTCGAAGCAGAGCCTGAGCGGGCCGCGAGCGGCGCACTCTCCTCTACGTCGCTGCCGGCCCCGGACCCAGGCGATGCGCTTGTCTCCTCGGCGAATCTCGAAAGGGCCTCGAATCGAAACGCAGAAAACGGGCACTGGCCAGGAAACTGGCGACGCGAGCCTGCCAAGGCTCAGGGTGTGGCCCAGCTTACCGCGGGGCCAGGCCTGAACCTGATTCCCGGCTTCGAACAGCAGCGTGGCCAACGCCTTCCTGCCGCTTGATGGCAACCGGCCCCTGCAGCGCCGACCGCTTTTGGGCTACGCGGCCTGCCCTGATTCGATGGACGCAGCCCGAGCCCCTGGAAACACGACACCAGCGCACCCACTGGCCTGGAAGCGGCTACCGGCCGGCCCGGTGCTGCTGCAGCTGTTCGTGCGCGGGAATCCCTTCCGGGAAGTGCGGGCGGGAGGAACCCTGGCCCTTGGCGGTAAGTGACCCAGCCTGCTGGGGAGCCGGGCGCCTGGCCGGGCTCGCCGTTTTACGGCAAGCCCCCTATCTGCTGGGCAACGTTGCAGCCGTTGCTGCCGAGCCGAATCTGCCGCGCCTAACAGCCCGGGGCATAGATGCCTCTTGCCCAGCCATTGCTGGCTCGAGCCGCCTCGGACTGGGCGCAGGCCGGCAATCGAAGGCGGTTTTCACCGACTAGGGGCCCCCTAAGGGGCAGGCGCGGGCGTGGGACAGGTGCGTGCTTCGAAGTCGCAGTCTGAAGATCGTGGGCTTCGCAGCGAAGCGGAATCTCCACAGATCGCGCGGATCCGGTCCAGCCCTGGGCCATGAAAATCACCGCCGCCAAGCAGTTCATGGCGATGTGCCAAAAGCCCCCCCCCCGCCCCCCCCCCCGGCCCAAGTTTGGCCCCCAAGGGGGGGGTGCTTAAGGATTTCCCGGCGCTTTGGCCACCCGAAAACAGCTCAGGGCCGGTCAGGCCGGCAACCGCCCCCAGAAATGCCGATTGCCAGACAGGCCGGCTCGAGGCGGGTTTGTCGCGAGACGAAACACCTCGGTCCTGCAGCCCGAGGGCATCACCCCAGCCCAACAGAAATGAAAGCGAAGGCAGCGCGGTAGATCGGCTTTCCGTGCCCGCCCAGAGCGCCACGAGCCACAGTGGTGCCGATCAGCGCCAGCAGCAGCAAGGCCGCCGTGGGGCAACCGGTGGAAACTCCCCTGAAGCGTGTTTCTTGGTGGCGATGACCACCACCAGGGCGATCAGCACGATGCCCACCACGCCCGCCGCCAAAACCACTTGCCAAGATCGCAATGGTCCCCGCCCACCGTGGGCGGAATGCTGACCTGCTGGAGACGCCCGGCTGCGGGTCCTGCTGGCCAGCCCCGCAAGCACCACACCCAGGAGGGGAATAAACAACACCCACCGCGAGGAAGGGATTGGAGCAGCCAGAAAAGGCATCAACCGGTGGTTCATCGAAACTCAAGGCAAACAGGTTGAAAACAGTGGGTTTGCGTGGGTCTGCCGTGGAATCAGGCGCGGCGGAGAAACCAAGGGGAGGTGCCCTGCTTAGCGCGTCCAGCTGTGGGTGTTTGCAAGGGAATCCGCCCGTGACAAAGGGCAGGAGAATTGTAAACCGCCAGGAAGGTTCCAACCGGATTGCCACCCAGATGGGGGTACCACCCAAGAGCGAAGCGCGGCTTGGGGCGGAGAGGCCCCCTTAGTTCCCCTCCAAGCGCTGCCTTCTCGATGCTCAGCCTCTCGATGAATACGTGCGGGACGAGGCGGAGCGGCTCGCCGCCTGCTGACGGTCGGTGCAAGGGCTTCGTGGATGAAGGCAGGTGGTGGTTCGACACCGAGGCTCCCGCGATGCGACAGCCGCCGATCCGCGCGCAGCCACGGCGCCAACGGTTCACACCATCCCCTGGCCCGGTGACTTCGCCCACCGCGCGCGCAACTTGGCCCTGGCTTGGGGTCAACGGCGATTGGGTGCTAGGGTGCTTCGATGCCGACGAGCAGCTTCTGCCGGAGGCCCTGGGAAGCCGTTGCGACAGTTGAATGCCCAAGCCTGAAACCTGCTAGCTGATTCACTGTTGCGCTTCGAAGCGTGGCGCCAGCAGTCGCCCTAATTCAGGGTGGAGCCGGCTGTTCCGCGCCATCCCAGACATCCGCTGGAAAGCCGCCCGTACCAACGCGATGGTGGACCGAACAGGCGTGCTTGCCTTGTGCGCCAAGGAGCCCCATTGCCGCATTGGCCGATTGCCCCCAGCCGGCCCTCTGCCATGACGGCTACAGGCCGGAGCTGCTGTCCGCTGGCAACAAGGCCAACCGCCTGCGCCGTGCCATGGAGCAGGAAGCTGCGCGAGCACCCGCGATCCCTACGCCAGCGCCAAGTTTGGCTGGGCTGGAGATCAAAGGCGAAGACGACTGGATCTCGGCCCCAGCTGGCTGCGCTGCGCGACGGGCTGGCCCACTGTCCCGAGCAGCCCCATCCTGAAGCGCTACGACTGCTGCCTGCAACCTGGCGATGGCCAAGCTCCGGCGGCCTCCCGAGCAGGCCATCAGCCACTACCGCCAGGCCCTGCCCTGCACTTGGATCGCGCTTGACCTTCCGCGGCGCAAGCTGAACCTCACGCCCTGCTGCTGCGCCAGGGCGAAGAGCGAGGCAGCCGCTGGCACTGGCAGAACAGGCGCCCGCAGCGGCGCCAGAGCTGGCCACTGGCTGGCTCAAACCTGGGGCTGATCCGCCGCAGGCAGGGCGCGATCGCCGGGCGGCTGGAGGCCTACGCGCACCGCCCTGGAGTGCGATCCCGACCAACCCCGAAACCCCATCAGAACCTTGCCGTGGCTCAGCTTCTCGGCGGCAACATCGATGCGGCACGGGCCAGCTTTCGCAGGCAATCCAGCTGCTGAGCCTCCAAGGCCGGCATCAAGGAAGCCAGCCGGCTGCGGCAAGCAGGCCGGAGCCCACCATCAAGCTGGAGGCCGAGCCCATGGGCGCAAGCCGTGGCGGGCCACCCCTACAGGACCGCACCATTGTGGTGACCGGGCCGAGAGTCAGCTCGCCGAAGCGGCAACGGTTCGAGCGAGCCGGCCGCCCAGGTGCTCGACCTGCCGGCCCTGGTGATTGGCCCCCCGGACGGAATGGGGCCCGCTTGAACGATGCCCTCGGCGAAACTCGCCGACTTTCCACTGGCTGATCTTCTCGAGCAGTAAATGGCGTCGACGCGCCGTGGAGCAGCGACTGGAGGCGGATCGCACCAATCTCTCGCGGACCCCCCGGCACGGTGAAATTCCGCGGGCTAGTGGGCCGAAAAACCGCTTGCGCGCCTTGAAGCGCTGCGGGGCAAACCGGCGATTTCGTGCCGCCAAACTTTCGTCGCCGAACAGCTGAATCGAGAACTTTCCCGTGTCTGGCTGGGGCCTTTGCGGCTGCTGCTTGCCACGTGTCGCAGAGCGGCGGGCGCACTTTGCTGGCGAAGCCTTGCCGAGGCCGCGCCCGGGTCCCGTTGAAGCGGCCCGCTATGAATCGAGCTGCCCGGCCGCATGCCCGTCGCAACCGCCCTTGCCCTCGAGCAGGGCCTGCATCGATGCGCTCACCTTCAGAGGGCAAACGGTGATCCATACCTGCCCCGGCTGCTGCAGCGCAGCCTTCGGTGACGACCTGGCAGCGCAGCTGGCGCCGGTGGCCTTGATCTCGATCGGCCCCCAGACCAGCCGCACCTGCAGGGAGCTGCCTTCGGCCGGGTGGAATTGCTGGAGGCCGATTCCCTAACGCCCTTCAGCGGTTCTGGTGGCAGGCCTCAAATCGCCAGCCCTGGCGGGGCGAACGCCTGCTTTTTCAGGGCAACGCCGGACTGAGCCAGGTGTGACCGCTTGCTTGCCCCGAAGCGCAAGCTGGAAGGCTGCCGTTGCCGGCATCGAATTCGAGGCGACGCTCCAGCCGGGGGGAAGCATGGGCGTCTGACCTGCCCTCCTTCGATCGCCGATCTAAAACGCTGCCGCTCTCGTTGCCGAAGGCCCACCTAGAGCCTGCTTAAACCCCGCGGCAACACTGATAACGCCGTTGAACTGAAAACCCTGGCGGCAGTGACCGTGTCGCCTTCGAAAGAGGGCGTGGGATTTGCCTTGGCGGAGCTAGACGACGGGCGCGGAACCAGAGGTGCCACGGCTGAAGGTCCCCTGGCGTCGGGGAAAGAAGAGCGAAGGGATCGCTGCGACGCTCCGCACTGGCGGCCACAACCCTGTTTGCCCAGTGGGCAGTGGAGTGAAAGGCCTTGCCCGACGTTGTGGCGGAAGCGCTCGGTCTGTGCTGCGGACTTGGGTTTGCCCAGAAGTGCGGTGGCAGGGGTCAGCCTTGCAGGAAGCCTGGGCCTCGGGAGACGGTGACGAATGGAGGTGGCGGTTCCCGCCGCAAGGCGAATCAGCACAGTCCCCCTGGCAGCAGCAGGCAGCAATTTTGGGGCCCTGCTGCTTTCGTCCTCAACGGCTTGGAAGATCACCTTCAAACAAGGTCCTGAGCGATCCAGATTGGGCCCTGGAGTCTCCCTGGTTCACAATTCCCCCAGGATTGGCTGGTTCCATCAAGGGGGCAAGCACCCCGGGCAACTCGTAGCTGACCGTCAGCCGAACGGCGGTGAGGTGAAAAAGGGGTCTGGGGGATAGAAGCGCACCGCCGCCTTTGGTGGGTAGTCCTCCCACCGATTCCCCAGTGCAAGCTGCTGGGCTTCAAACCCGCCTGGCTGATTCTGGGCTTTCAGTTGGAAAAGCAGAACCCCTGGCTGAGGAGGGTCCAGTCGTGAGATCGGATCCTTCCAGGGTTTTGCCGATTTCAATCCAGCGCATCCGCGCGGCATCGCCTCAAGGTCACTCCAAACCTCCCAGTACCCGCTCAGCCGAAGCCCTGGATATCGGTGGTGAAGCTGTGCTCCATCCAACGGCCCATGCTGATCAGGCACCACAGCGCTGGCTGGCCAGCCGTGCCCGGCTGTCCAAAGAAATCAACGCAGCAGCCAGGCGACCGCTCATCGTGGGCCCCTTCCATCGAAATTCGATGTAATACCTGGCCGCGTGTAACTGACGGCCAGGAAGAAATTTCGAACCGGTGTGCGCTGCTCTGGGCGAATAGGGCTCCATGCCAGGCGCCTCAACGGTAGAGCGACTGGGCCCAATTTTCATCACGTTGCCGCCCTCCAGTCAAAGGTAGAGTCTTCGCCGAGGGAAAACAAGTTGCCCGCACCTGGGCATCAACGTTCCGGCGGACGATTTCCGGCGTTCTTGCGGGAATCCAGGATCCCCCGGCTGAGCACGCACTGCAGCAGGGATCCTGGCCCCCTCTCGACGGTAATCGGCGGGGCTGGCCAAGGCAGGTCAGCGAAGCAAACTGAAATCGGCGGTCAGCGGTGTAAAGAAAGATTGTCAAAGCCGCTTGGGGGTCCCAGGTCACGGCGGGCCCGCTCCTGCTCGCCGAGTTCACCGAGCTCGTCACCCAGCCGTCCGTAGCGGAGCTGCAACCGGGCCACAAGGCACCGGGTATCGTAGTTTGTAGATGTGCTCGAACTGGGGGGTAGCGCCGCCAGGCCTGGGGCAGGGGCGCTGGATCCCCGGCCACATCGCCAGGCCGCCAGGTAGGCATCGGCCTCAAATCACCCGCTCCCGTCCGGGGTGCCAGGGTGAAGGGCGCTCACCTCGGGAGCGTCCGGCGCCCGTCCTGGTGGTAAGGCACCTCCTTGAACGGGATCGGCGGCAGATTGCAGGCGGGCACCGCGGGCCTCGATGTAATCCAGATCGGTACGAAATGCAGGCCAGCGATGGGGCGACCCCTGAGCAAGTTGAGGCTTGGAAGCCTCGGTTTTTCGAAACGCGAAACATCAAGAAGATGTTCGTCTTTATATGCAAGCGGGCCGACATGGCGCCCGCAATCGATGAAACCCAAAAGGGATAGGAAAGATCGGGTCCCAGAGCCGCTGCAGGCTGCGCTCGCCTGCCACAGTGGCGAAGGAAAACCATCCTTGAAAAACTGGATCCGATCCAGCTCGCGATCACCTTCATGCACCGGTCGTAGTCCGATCAGCCGCGCAACCGATCCGGCTGGTGCCACCAGCGGCAAAATTGCGCACGCCTTGTCAGATGCGAGTCGACTGGGGCGTGGTGAAGAAAGCTTGAGGCCGTTGAACGGGGCCGCCGATTAAAAAGCGAAAACCAGCTCCCGCAGGTCGGCCCCCCTTGTTCACGAACAGGGTGGTGGTGGTCTTTTGGGAGGATGTTTTCTCGAACGCCCCCCCTTGCCGGCATCAGGCAACAAGTTGGCGTATTAAAAAAGAAACACGTGCAACCCCATCTCGAATGTGGTTTGCCGGTCGCGTCCTTCCCAGCTGCCCACCCTTGCCGCCGACGAACGGACGGGATCGTAGAGAAAATCCACCTGGTGGCCGGCCTCAAAACAACAGATCCACGGCGGCCGAGAGACGCCGCCTCGCCACGCACCACGATGGCGACTCGCACCTTGGCCTGCTGCCAGGAGATCAAGACTCTATGGGAGGCCGGCCAGCCGGGCTGCGCGGGTTTGCCCGAAAGTTGGCGCGGACGTTCCGCATAGAGTGCCCATAAGACAAAGACCAGATCCTCTGGAGGCGGCACCGGATGACCAGCGCGATCTCCATCCACCCGGCCGCCACGGCCCAACACGGCAAGGGACCAAAGGCATCCTGATCACCGATCCGGACCATGAAGCATCTGGCCGGCCTCAAACCCAGCAGCTGGCGATCAGAACTGCTGCGGGTGGGCGTGCGCCTCCGGCGGCTGCAGCGGCATGAGCTAGCAACGATGGATTTCGTCCCGAAGCCGATCGATCCTTCCAGGCCGGACGAGGTCTACGTCTAATGAACCGTCCGGGGCAGCCAGCTTTTTCGGGTGGGTCCCTGCGACCCCAAAGCCTGCTGTAACATCTATGGATGCAGCTGGGATTTCAGCTCGGCCCTGAATCGGCGGTGGCTTCAACCTTCACCAA
>Ga0163217_1038294_pt1 | contig 15845 bp, 19 predicted proteins | sample SynspAceP_FD_185933 | JGI IMG/M metagenome (GOLD analysis project Ga0163217, IMG submission 185933) | Saline lake microbial communities from Ace Lake in Antarctica - Synechococcus sp. Ace-P (PacBio error correction) | ecosystem: Environmental > Aquatic > Non-marine Saline and Alkaline > Saline ...
CAGCGCAGACTGCGGCAGATACATCTGCGCGGCAGAGAAATCTGCGGCCCCAGCCGCCCAGGCTTCCGGCCCGGACTGAGGGCGTCCCGGCCACGCAGTCGTCCATCGCGACATCGATGGCCAGAAGGGTCTACTCACCTACCGGGGCTATGGCGTCGATGAGCTGGCGGCCAACAGCAGCTTCCTGGAAACGGCTATCTGCTGATCTGGGGCGATCCTGCCCAGTTGATCAAGCTGCGCGCCTTTCGAAGAACGATGTCCAGATGCACCGTCGGTGAGCTTCCGTATCCGCGACAGATGATGAAGTGGCTTCCCGGCGGACGGCCAACCCGATGGGAATGCCTTCCCAGTCGAGCGCCGCCTCTCTTGGGCTCTTCTATTCACGCCGCGCCTCGACGAATCCCGATTACAATCGTTGGACGCGGTGATGCCGACTGATTCGCCAAGATCCCCCACGATGGGTGGCGGCCTACCAGCTGATCCGCAAAAGGCCAAGAATCCCATCGCAGCCCCTGGTCGACGATCTCCCTATTGGCAATTTCCCTAACATGATCACCGAGCGGGAGCCGATCCCCTCGCCGGCTCGGATCTTCGACGCCTGCCATGATCTTCACGCCGAGCACAGCCTCAAAGCCAGCCCTTCAGCGCCCGGGTCACCGCCAAGCACCCCTCACCGACCCTACGCGGTGGTGCCCTCGGCAGTGGGAACCCTGGCTGGCCCCCTGCAATGGCGGCGGCCAATGAAGACGTGCCTCGCCATGCTCGAGCAGATCGGCACGGAAGACCAGGTTGGAGCCCTACCTGGGATAGGGCCATCGCTGAAAAGCAGAAGATCATGGGCTTTGGGTCACCGCGAATACAGGTGAAGGATCCCGCGCCGTGATCCTGCAAGACTTGGCCGAGCAACTCTTCAACCGCTTCGGCCACGATTCGATGTACGACCTGGCCCGTCGCCTGAGGAAGGCGCGCCACGCGGCTTGGGCCGAAAGGGCATCTACCCCAATGTCGGATTTTTATTCAGGCCTCGTCTACCGCAAGCTCGGCATCCCCCGCGACCTGTTTTCACGCCGATCTTCGCGGATCGCCCGGGTTGGCGGGCTGGCTGGCCCACTGGAAGGAGCAGCTCGGTGGCCAATCGGATTTAACCGGCCCACACCAGATCTAATACCGGCAGTTCCGGCAGAAAGCTTGGTTTGCCCCTGGATCCCCGAAATGCCGCGGGTGGCGGTTAACTTGCATGCACCGGATCCGATTCGGCCAGTTGACGCTGTGGTGATGATGAACCGCGCCCAGAGTCCATGAACAAATGCTGAGATCTCCGCTTGGCGCGGTCCCAGTACGGGCTTGACCTTCAAGGCAGCTTCACCACGGCCATGGAGGGCTTTTCGGCTCACTCCGGGCACGCCCACCTGCTTTCTGCTGCCCTGCCATGCTGCTGGTGCTGTTTCGCCGCGGTGATCGGCCGTAACTGGTCCAACGTCCTGGCTGGAGCGCAAGATCTCCGCCGCCGTTCAGCAAGCGCATCGGTCCGGAATATGCCCGGCGCCCTTGGGGTGTGCAGCCCTCGCCGACGCCTCAAGCTGCTTCTGGGAAGGAGACATATCATCCGGCGAAGGCCGATGGCCTGCTGTTTCACCCTCGGCCCGATCCTGGTGCTGATCCCGGTGATCCTCTCCTGGCTGTGATCCCTTCCGGCCAAACATCTCATCAGCGATGTGGGCATCGGCGTGTTTTCCTCTGGATCGCCCTCAAGCAGCACTCCAGCCGATCGGCCTGCCTGATGAGTGGCTACGCCAGCATAACAAGTATTCGTTCTTGGTGGGCTGCGGCGGCGGCCCTAGTCGATCAGCTAACGAGATTCCCCTTGCCCTGGCGGGTGCTGGGGTGGTGATGAAGAGCAACTCGCCTCAGCACCATCGACAATCGTCCAAACCAGCAGAAAACAGGCCGGCATCCTCAAGCTGGAACATCTGGCGCCAAGCCCCGTGGCTTCTGATCTTCTGGAATCTGCGCCCTGGCCGAATGCGAAGCGCCTCCCTTTCGACCTTCCCGAGGCAAGAAGAGGAGCTGGTGGCCGGATACCAAGACCGAATTTATTCCGGCATGAGTTCCCGCCCTTTCTAACCTGGGCAGCTAATAATCTGGTGCTCTCGGCCCTGTTTTGGTGGGCGGTGCTCTATCTAGGCGGCTGGGGCTTCCGATTCCGGTTGAGTAGTTAGCCGGGGCGATTGGGCCAGTCCGTCGAATGCCCCCTGTCGTGCAGGGTGATCACGGCTCGCTGGGTATCGTCATGACCGTGCTCAAGGCCTACCTGCTGGTGTTTCTCGCGATCCTGCTGCGCTGGACCCTGCCGCCGGGTGCGGATTGACCAACTGGCTCGATCTGGCTGGAAGTTCCTGCGCGATCGCCCTGGTCAATCTGCTGGTCACCGCCGGGAATTGAAGCTGGCCTTTCCTGCCTTCTTCCGGCGGTTTAAGGCAGCGGTTCGTCATCATGAAGTGAGTAGAAGTTAACCTTTCTCCAGAACTCCTCCAAAAACCTCCGTTTCGCAGGCGGGCTCAGTTACAGCTTTCGGTGCCCCGGGTAGCCCCCTCTCCCTCTCACCTTCCGACTTCTCCAGCCATGTTTTCGGATTCCTCCAAAAGGTCGGCGATTACAACCAAAGAGGCTGTTAGCGCCGCCCTCCTACCATCACCCAAAGCCTGTCCGGTCACCTTTGACCAACCTGAGCCGGCGGGCGATCACCGTTCAGTACCCTACGAGAAGCTGATCCGTCAGAGCGTTACCCGGGGCGGATCCACTTCGAGTTCGACAAGTGCATCGCTGTGAAGTGTGTGTGGCGGTGTGTCCGATCAACCTGCCGGGTGGTGATTGGGCGATGACAAGCAAAACCAAGAAGAAAGAGCTTGAGTACTACTCAATTCGATTTTGGGTGTTTGATCTTCTGCGGCAACTGCCTGGAGTATTGCCCCACCAATTGACTCTCCAATGACCGAAGAGTATGAGCTTGGCGGCCCTTTGATCGCCACAGCCTCAAACTTCGGAACAATGTGGCCCCTTGGGCCGCGCTGGCCCCCCCAAAACCCCAGCGTCACCAAGTGATCCGGCCCGTTCACCGCCTTCAAAGAGCTGGCCTATCTGCCAAGGTGAGATGGATCCCCACGCGTCGATCCAGCCGGCCCCGGGCCGGCAGCTGCCCGAACAGGTGCTGGCTGAACTCAAGGCCGGTTCAAAATGGGGAGTCCAGCCTGATGACGATCGCTTCCACCCCCCAGGGAATTTGGTTTCCTTATTCCTGTCGGCCGCCGTGGTGTTTCGTTCACTCGGCGTGGTTCTGCTGCCCAACATCGTCTATTCGGCCTTTCTGCTCGGCGGCGTTTTTCCTGTCGGTGGCGGGCCCTCTATCTGTGCTCAACGCCACAGTTTCGTTGCGCTGCCCAGGTGCTGGTCTTACGTCCGGCGCGGTCAACGGTGCTGTGATCCTGTTTGCGAATCATGCTGGTCACAAGAAGGAGGCGATGGCGGACATTCCAGGTCTAGCTTTTGCGTCGCTGCTCTCCGGTGGTGTTTGCCTCGGCCTCTTCCTGTTGCTGCTGGCGGGGGTCGATCTTCACACGCCTGGCGGTGCCTGGGCCCCCAGTCCGATCGGCGATGACGCCACCGTCCGGATTGGCCTCCATCTCTTCACCTGACTATCTCCCTTTTCCTTTTGAAGTTTGGCTTTCGTGTTGCGCTGATGTCGAATGATCGTGCAATTGTGCTGGCCAGGCGCGTTGTCTTCAGTGTCGAACAATCGCACCGGGTGATTGATTGCCGATCAGGCCTGATCGAGAAGTCCAGAAACTCCCCTGCTGATCGAGACCCCCCAGCTGAAACCCACCGCTCTGGAGACCAGACGATGATGACGAACCAATTCGATGATGTGCCCCTGCAAGCCTATCTGGTGCTAGCGGCGAATTCCTCTTCTGACAGGGGTTGTGGGGTCTGATCAACAGCCGCAATGCTGTGCGGGTGCTGATGAGTAATCGAAGTTTGATGCTCAAACGCCGTCAACATCAACCTGATGGCCTTCTCCAGCTACATCGATGGCCCAGCTTGATCCGTGGTCAGGTGTTTGCCATCTTTGTGGAATCAACCCGTGGCGGCGGCCTGAAGCGGGCTGTGGGCCTGGCGATCCTGCTCTCTCTCTATCGAACCGCGAACGTCCGATATGGAGCGCTATTTAACCTGCTTGCGCTGGTGATCTTCTCAACCTTCTTCATGCAGCTTGAGAGGTTGGCTGATCCTGCGTAGCAAATAGTCAGGAGGCCCAGCGACCAGGGCCGACTCTGTGCGGCGCCGATCTCAAGGGCCAGGGCATTGAGGTCCGGTCGCCACCAGTGGTCTGGCCGCCAACCGTTTCCCCGGCCTGCTGCCACAAACCGCGCCTGCCAGAATCTCACCGTTCTGCTCGCGGTGTGGCACATGTGCTTGGGCGCCGCCAGGCCACCTGGGCCCCTTGGGGGTGCCGATCCTCAGCTCAACGTGGGTGGCCACTTCGGTTTTCTCACGCAGAGCGCGCCCCAGTTGCCCTGGTTCTTTTTCGCCCAGCACCACGGACAATAATCTGGCAGCGGCTGCGTGATGACCGCCTTTTGACCTGGAGCGCCGCATGATGCTCGAGGCTGTCGTTCGACCACGGTGATGGGCGGCGCCGACGAACCGCAGCCTGCCTGACGGCAAAGGGCTGCATCGTGCCCCTATGACTTCTATTTCCGTCCTTGCCTGGAGTGAAGTTGCAAACCCCCCCCCCCCACCCCCCTTTGGCCCCCTTTGGTTTTTTTTTTTTTTTTTTTTTTGGGGGAGCTGGAATATTGCGATGGGGAGGTGTGGATCCAGTTCCGCGGCATGGCCTGGATCATTTCACGCCGCCGCTCCACTGGCTATTCGATGGCGGCGGTGGACAGATCCTGCACCCTGGCATCGATGCCATTGTGGTCAATCCGATCTGTCCCGATGAGCCTCTCCAGCCGCCCCTGGTGGTCCCCCCCGGTTCGACCCTGGTGGGTGTTGCCCCTGGGTGGGCCATCCGCCGGGGTGAAGCTCTGGAAAGACGGGGCCACGCCAACCGTGCTTGGAACCTGGCGAACCGCTGCTTGGTGCGACGCTTGGTGGAAGCACAACGGCCCTGGATGGTGGTGCTCGCAGCAGAGCCCGTCCTATTAAACCGGGACCTTGAACCCACAGCTCCACTGGGCAGGTGACCTGACCTCCGGTGAACATCGAACAATTGAATACGTGTGATCGGCCAAGGAGCCGAGCTGCCTGCCGCCGGCGCCAGGATGCGACCGATGCGTTGGAAGCAGCGGTCTGATGGCACTGGAGATCGAACGACGCTTTCTTGTTGAGGGGAACAGCTGGCGGAGCAACATCTGCTGGCAGCAAAGCAGTTCCCGCCAGGGCTACCTGGTGTCGTCGGAGCAGGGATTTTACCGTTCGGGTGAGGCCCCTCAGTGATGACGGCAGGCCTGGCCTCAACACTCACGGCCGCAGCGACGGGGGATTCGCGCCGCCAACGAGTTCGAGTACCCGATTCATTTGGCGATGGCGAAGCGCTTGCTCGCTCTCGCGGCGCAATCGCCTCAGCAAAACAGCGCTTTGGCCTTGGATTGTCCCGGTGGTGACTGGGTGGTCGATGTGTTCGTAGGCGGAGAAATGCGCCTCTGGTGCTCAGCCGAGGTGAACTCGAGCAACGCAGAGCAGCCTCTGTCCTTGCCAGAGTGGGTTGCGGGATTGAGCTGACCGCCAAGGTCCATGGGAGGCAATGCGGCCCTGGCAGCCCATCCCTACAGCTGCTGGTCCCGATCAACACGGACCTGTCCTGGTCCGATCAACACGACCCAAATCCAGATGCTTCACATCAAACAATGACTCGGTGGCCGCGGGTCTTTCAGCATGTCTTAAGGTTTTCTCCCTTGTTTGCCTTTGCGCTTGTCTCCTTCCATGATCGGTCCTACGACGAATCAGGTTAAGTTGCGCGTTTTCTCTGGACGGGACACCCTTGCCTGCCTGGGATTACGACCGAATTGTTCGGGGCTCACTCCCGAACGGCTATTGCCGACTGCAGGCGTTTAATCCGCTGACGAAACATCGAGTCACAATCCCGGATCAACTGAGTGCGGGTTGCTGAATCGGCGCCTTCAGGCTGGTTGAGGCTTCAGGGAGGTTTCAGCAGTTGAAAAAAAAAAAAGGCCCCAAAAATCCCCCCGGCCGGGCAGATCTTGCGTGATCCATCGCCCAATTCAACAGGGCCGACCCGGTTCTTGGCGCCGGTTTTTGCTGAAGATAATTGGCTGACGTGGATTAATCGACCGTGCCGTTTGCTGATCATCACCAGCGCAAGGCAATTTCCCTGGTTGGTTAGGCCCCGGTGGACACCAGCTCGATTGATCTCGATCTCCACGCGCGGAAAAGAATGGGGCCAGGCAGCTGGGCTAGAACATCTGGTACGGAACATCAGGATCCCAGCCTCCGGGATTCACTCTAAGTCAACCAAAGCGCCCGGCCACTGTTTGCGCATGATGGGCCAGCGTCTGATTCTCCGTTTCTTTGGTTGCTGCAACAGCGCTTGCCGATGGTCGCTTTTCGCGATCACCGCGGAGGTCATGCCGCCGCGTGGCGGCGACCCCGGCCCGCACCTTGAGGGTGGCGCCGGGGTTGAAAGGCCTTGTTCATGCCGTCCAATGTCACCGATGGCAGCCGGGCGGTTGATTGCGCATGAGCAGCCTGGCCCCTTCTGCCGCCCTGCGCTTGACATAGGCCTGGAGCCCGTGCTTGCACTCTTCGCCGCGACCCGCAACCGCATTGCCCCCAGGCCGAACTGGCTCGGAGCCCATGCCCTCGGCAATTTCGCAATCTGCCTCTGCTTGACCGTGGACCCTGTCGGCGCCGGCGAATCAACCCGGGGCTCGCCCCGTGAATGAGCTGGAAGCGGTGCGTTCTGTTTGCAAGCTGGTCAGAAGGTTTCAAATGCGGGGGAAGACCCCTCAAAGGCCTTTGCTTGAACGACGGCCCCACCAGCCTGTTTCGCTGGCGCGGCTGCGATCCGCAGTCGCCCAGTTGGAGCGGCCTGGAAAGACCAGGGTCGGGCGCAAAAAAGGCGCCGGTGCCCGCTTTCTGCAGACGCAGAGGTGGATCACCGGAAGGCCCTGAAGCGCTTCTGTGCGAGATCGCCGCACCACTGGGTCTGCCGGTGCTTGGCGGGGGTGTTTCTGCTGAAGTTCGGCGCGCAATGCCGCCTTTTGTGAACCGGATGGTGCCAGGAGGCCTGATTCCCCGGCCTTGATCGATCGTCTCGCCGCCGCTTGAAATCCGGCTGCCGGAAGGGAATCACATCGCCGCGGAACAAGGTGGCAACCTATCAATCGAGTCGCCCAAGGGGTGCACCTGATGCGGTGAAAGCGGAAGAGCGAATCCCGAATGAATTCTGGCCAAGGCCCGGTGTTGCTCCAGTTGAGCCGCTTCCCGCTCAGACTCCGCCTGGCTGAGCTGAAATCGGTGCCGACAGCTCGGCCAAAGCCTTCTGATGGGAGGGTTTGGGGGCGACATCCTGGCGCCGCACATCGGTGATCAGCCAATCCAGGGCTGCTTCTTGAAGATCGAAGTGGCACCCATTGCGAATCGACGCATAAGCGCACCCGAACACCAATTTTTTTTTCGACCAAAGCGCACGCCAGCGCACAATTCCGGGAGTATTCAAAATGGTCGAGGTTATCGATTGTGGCACCTTCGCAGATGTGGCAGCTCGGGCCGATTCAATCGCTGGGCCAATGATTGTCACACCCGGTTCAACCTACCGGCTCACCCTCCCCAACGTAAGACCCCGGGCCGCGCACATCAATCTGATCCCATCCGCCGCCAACGTCAGGCCCAGTAGATCCCGGCCGCATTCCCCGTCCGGGATCTGCACCTGGCGAACATCGCCGACAGCACGCTGCGGATCGCACTGCCAGTAGTCGGGCAACCTTGCCGAATGTCGACCCATTCAAATCCATCGCAGGGCAATAAAAGGGGTGCGCCACAGCTTTGTCAGCCTTGGGAAAAGGTCGGCGCCGATATCGAAGGGAACACCTTCGGGGATGTGATCGAGTTAACTTCGGGCTTCGGAAAATATAAATACCAGTGTTGATCAAAGTCGCTGGCGGCATCTTCCAGAGAGGCTTCTCCTGGAAGGTCACCACCCTGGACTCTTCATCGGTTGACGACGACGCATAAGCTGCTGACTTGATCCCTTCGGCAACTCGCTTGTCACCAAACTGGCGATTGCACCTTATTTCCTTGGGCGCCGAACAGCTTCAGTCAGGTCAAAATCGGATCAGGGCATCGCCGCAGAGCACCACAAAGGTGTCATCCACAAAAAATTTCTGAAAGGTTTTGAAAACTTTTTTGATTCCTCAGCCGAGCCCAAGGGCGGCGCCGATCAGTTCGCCATCTTGATGCGCCCCTGCAAAGCTGTAAAGCAATCTGTACACCAATCGCTGGCCGTCGCGAAAAAATAATTTCAAATTTCTTCCGGACAAGGTGGGAGACAATTGACCATCACCTTCGTCAAATTCCGTGTTTGGCGCAACAATTCCAGCAGAAACTCCATGACGGGTTTCTGAAGGATCGGGAATCAATCGGTTTGGGAAATGGTGGTGCCGTAATAGGACGCAAACGCGGGGTAACCTTGCCCGGTCCGCGGGTCATCCGCTTCATGGGCGCCTTCCCCCTTTAATTTGTTACTTCAAGACATCACTATACATGAAAAGAAATCAGGCGGCCTCTGGCAATCGAGCCGGCACGGGAAGCTGGCCCAGCTGCTGCGTTGGCGTTCCAAGCACAGGGGCCGGGTTCGTTGGTCGTTCGCTGCTGCTTAGTTGCTGCCGCCGAGTCTCCAGGTTGGGTCACCTCCTGCAGCCGCTTGATCTGAAGCGGACAAAAGAGCCCACCCTCCTGCCTGCAGGTCGAGTCGGCCCTGGAGCAGAGAAACCAGCAAGGCCCAGAACACCACCCACCCGATCGTGAATCGAGAATCGGCGGGTGGCCGACGCTGCCCAGGCCGCAACAAGCCTGCTCGAAAGTCGACCTGCGAGGGCCGCGGGCCACTTGCTGCAAGAAACAGGCTCAAGGGCGCGTGGTTTCCTGGCAGTTTTTCTCGCGGTGGGCAGGGAGGCCACTTGTTCGATGGCCTCCCGCTCGCTGTAGGGCCGGCCTCCTGGGTTTGGGGCGGTTGCGGCCACCATCCTGCTCCAAGCCGCGCGGCGGATGTCCTCGAAGCTGGCTGATCAGTTTCAACACCGAGGCTGACGGCCGTTGCAGTGGAGGGGGTGCCAACCGGCCGGCCGCCAGAGTTGCCTCTCCGGCCGGCGTTGGCAACACAAAACCCGCGAAAAATCTGCGTCCACATTTCATCCGATCACAGCGGGATCGCGAAGGGTCCTCGATCAAGCTGCGGCGCTGGGACGTCTGTCGCTCCAGCCACCTCGGCCTTCAGGCCCACCAGCACGGCCGCAGCCAGGAAGGCCCTCGCTGGAGGCCCGGGCCAAGTCCCTGTTCGTAACTGCCGCCCGTCCGGCCTGGGTGGCCGCGATCAAGGCGGGGCACCTCCGATTGCGTCCCGCGCAGCTGGTTCAAGAAAAAGCCGTCCACAACGGCGATCACATCGACGTCCCACGGGTCGATGTCGCCACTTCAGCGGCGTCCCTGAAGCAGGCGAATGGCAAGCCATGGCCGCCTGGCGTCTGCCCACTCCTTCCCCTCGCTAGGGGCAAACGTACCCGTTGGCCGGCTTGCAGCCAGAAGCCAGCTGGAACTCAGCTGGCTGGCGGACAATGGGCCCCTCAATCGGTTGTTGACGGCTTCGCGGCCGGTGCGCGGAACTCTCCCCAGCTTGCTGGCAGCAGGCCTTAGCTGGGCATCCACGGTGCCCCCGATTAGCGCTGATGTCGGCTTCCAGCTCGGGTTGATTTCACCCGCTGGGCTTCTCGATCGCTCTGGGACTGGACCAGCTTTCCACCTTCTTGCCACGCCGGTCCAGACGGCGAAACACCCAGGCGGCCCGTGGCGCCGATGCCCGCCAAACCACGAGCAACAAATGGCCGCCAGTGGGCAGGGTGGTTGAACACGCCCGGCAGGACTGAACGTGGTTGGGGCTGTGTTTTCCCAGGGTGAACACAATCCAACGTGGCCAGGCCCGAAGTCTGAAGATCAACAGAAAATTCAGCTTGTCCGCATGGCCTCGATTCCCAGCTGGTCTTGGTTGCTGCAGGGAGCGTAGGCAGGGCGATCTGGTTCTGAATCCCGCTGGCCGGCAACCGCAGGGTTTCGTAACCGCTCAGAGGCAGGCGCCCCGGGCGCTTTTTCAGCCCAGGGCCGGGGCCCTGGAGCAGGGCCGGGGGCCATCCTACTATCGACCGGCTGGCGTTTGCGGATCAGCCCGTTCTCCGGAGAGACAGCACCCGGGCCACACCCGATTGGCTCGCGTAGCACAGGCCTCGATGGAGGCGCGTAGGGTGTCGGTGACGATCCTGGGGTAGCAGACCCATGCCGATGAATCGGCACCAGCAGGCAGAAGAATCACGTAGCTCTCGCGGGGACTCGCATCCACCAGCTGGGTGTTTGTGGGGCCGCAGCTCGGGTTCTTCCTTGCCGAAAAGAAAGATCTCCCGCAGCATGGAGAGCAGGTAAGTCGCGTCAGAAATCCACCCCACCGCCGCCGGCCTGCATGACGAATTGCGGAAGCTGAGACGAGTAGGCCTCGCTGGTGACGAAGCCCAACAAACACCATCACTCCGAGACGAACGCTCATGCCCGTAGGGCCAGCGAAGGACAGCGAAACAGACGGTCCAGAGGGCGAAATCTGCGCATCTTTCTGGCCCACGCCGCCCATCTCATCGAGCTGCCAGGTGTGGGTGGGCGGTCCGTAGGTTGGCGCCCACCAGGGAGAAGAGCTTGGCACCGATCAGGCCATGCTTGACCATTCTGCAACATGGCCCGCTGGTGCCGAGGGCGCTGAAAGCTGCCGATGCCAATCACACGAAGCCCATGTGGCCTGATCGAGCTGTAGGCGATCTTGCGTTTGAGGTTGCGCTGCGAGGAGGTGAGGGCGCGTAGATGATGTTGACGCCCCCCAGAACCACCAGCAACGGCGCAAAAACTGGGCGTGGGCTTGCGGGCAAGCAGCTGCACGTTTGAAAGCGCAGCAGGGGCATAGCCGCCCCATCTTCAGCAAGGATGCCGCCCAGCAACATGTGCACGGGCGCCGGTCCGCTCGGCCGTGGGCGTCAGGCAAGCCGGTGTGCAGCGGCACATCGGCAAGTTTCACCCCAAAAGGCGATCAGCAGCCGGCGTAGGCCAGCAGCTCAAAGCGCGTGCCCGAAATCCTTGGCCGCCAGGCTGTGGTAATTCAAAGCTGGGGGCCGCCACCCTGGAAGCCATGGCCAGGGCCCGCAGCAGGATGAACCCGAGCCGCCGGCGGTGTAAGGGAATGACTTGGTGCAAGCGTACTGGCGCTTCTTGGGCCCCCCAGATCGCCAACAACAGGTACCACAGCCGGCAAGCAGTTCCAGCTCCCAGGCCAGGGAAAAACAGAAGCATGTCCTGAACGGCGAAGACGGGCGATCTGGCCCGCCATCCCATCGCCAGGATCAAAGGAAGAAGAACAGCGCGGTTTGAAGGTCCCGCCAGGCGCCAAGCACGCCAGGGCGGTGATGAGGCTGGTGAGCAGGATAGGGCATCGAGAAGCCCGTCGGCACCGACCGACCAGGCCAGGCCGAGATCCGGGCAGCCATTCCACCCGCTCGATCAAGCTGCAGGCCGGCCTCTGAGGGGTTCGTAGCCGTTTGAGGTAAAGGCCCCAAACGGTGACCAGGAAAGGTGAGCAGCGGCGACGCCCAGGGCGTTACCAGCGAATCGTCTTGCGTCGCCGGATCAGGAATGAACGGGATCAACAGCCCCGGCCACGATCGGCAATCAAGGATCGAGACGGCTGAGACCAGGGGAAGGCCCCGCGTGATCGCCGCCGCAGGACCAGCCAGGTGCGCCTGGAGCAACGGAGATCAGCGGGCACAGACCGTCTCGGAAGCAGTTCTGGGCCCGATGTCGAAATACCAGGCCGCGCCTTGAGCTCCCCCAGATTACGGTTTCGACACAACACAGTGGCGGCAGGCCTGGAGAAGCTTGCTGAACAGCACACCAGGGCCAAATCACGCCCTCCGAAGACGATCAGTGCACAATAGAGAGTTGGCGAGGGTTCCCTCTCAGAGCTGGAGCCCTGGTTTCGAGAGAAGTACTTGAGACCCTCGCCGCTGCGAGTGGTGAGCAGGCCGGTGAGGTTTGACCACCCCGTCCACCACCTTGGCGTCAACTCCAGCACCTGGCGAGCGAGCTGCGGCTGCCCTTGACGAAAATTTCGATCGTTGATTCGTCGAGGGTACCACTTGTTGGCCAGAAAGGCGTTGAGCGCGGGGGAAGCGGCCCGCCACGGCCGTGGCAGAATCCAGCTTGTGTAGGGAGTAGGCCAGGACCGCCACGGTGATCCCGGTGAGCGAAGATCAACCACCGCGGCGCCGGCCAGAGGTAAAAAAGTCGCCCCAACTGAACTGCTCGGCCCATCTCGGCGGCCTCACTGGGTCAAGCAGGTTGGCGAAGCGGTTGTTCCAGGGGGTCCCAAGCAGGCCGATCAGCAAACGGAAGGCACCGCCAAAAACCGCAAAGCGGGGGCCTTGCCATCTGCCAGCCGATTTCGTGGGAACCTGGCGTGCTGGCCAATGCCCTTCCTGCCTTCTTCCTCCATTGCAACCCGGCCGGCATCGGCCATCACCTGGGCTTTCAAGCGGCATCGGTGCCTCGGAAACGGCCCCTCAAAAGGTGAGGGTAGAGCCGGAACATGTAGAAGGCGGTCATTGCCGGCGGTGAGGAAGCCCAACCGCCCAGAGCAGGGGGAAGGCGTTGAGGCCCCTGGCCGAGGATCTCGTCCTTGCTCCAGAAGCCCGCCAAAGGAGGGATGCCGGCTGATCGCCACGCAGCCGATCAGGAAGGTGGTGGCGTCACGGGCATGTGCTTGCGCAAGACCTCCCATAGGCGCATGTCCTGGCAAAAAAGAACCGGTTTCTTTGCCCACACCTCCTCATGGCGGTGGATCACCGAGCTGAACGAGGAACAACATGGCCTTGAAGAAGGCGTGGGTTCACGAGTGGATACATCCCGGCACCGGGCCGCCGCATCCATTCGCTAAAGACCTGTAGCCCAGCTGGGACACCGTGCTGTAGGCCAGGCCCTTCTTCAGTCCCATCCCTGGGTGAGGCGAATCGAGGCGCCAGGAAACAGGTTGATCGTGCCGATCACGCAATGAAAGGCCTGCCCCTCCTCGAACTGGATGTGATCGGCTGAAGGCGGGCCAACCAAGGAAACACGCCGGCCCCACCATTTCGTGGCCGCATGGATCAGGGCGAGATCGGGGTGGGCCCCCTCCATGGCGTCGGGCCAACCAGACATGAAGTGGGGGAACTTGGCCGATTTGGCCCATCGCCCCATGAACACCACACAGGCAGAGGATCACCGCCGCCGGTTGAGAGACGCTTGCCATCGGCCAGGGCCTGGCTGAGGCGGAAGGCCGATGTCCTCGAAGCCCGAAGCTTGCCGGTTGCCCAGAACAGGCCAGAGATGCCGAGCAGCAGGCCGAAATCACCCACCCGGTTGACCACAAGGCCTTCTGGGCGCGTTGGCGGCACCATCGCGTCATACCAGAAGCCGATCAGCAGGTAGGAGCTCATGCCACCAGCTCCCAGAACAACGTAGATCTCGAGTCAGGTTGGGGCTGATCACCAGGCCCAGCAATCGAGCTGCTGAAAAGGGCCAGAATAGGTAAAAAAGCGCACATAACTCTTTGTCATGGGCCATGTAGCCAATCCGAGTACACCATACAACCAAAGCACGCGAATGGTGGTCACCAGGGCCAGCCAATCACGGGCGCCAAGCGCATCGACCCGGAAGCCCATTCTGCAGATTGGAAGCTGCCGCACTGGCCCAAGTCGAACAGCACTTCCGTGGGCGGCGCGCCGCCGAATCTGCTCGATCAGCACCCGTAACTGAGCACGGCGGCGGCCCCGACGCAGCTGAATCAGGCAACAGCAACAAGGTTTGCGCACCTGTTTTGATGGTGCGATTGGAAGCTGATCAGGCTTGAGGCCGATCAGCGCGCCCCCAGCAGGGGTAGCACTGGAATCAACCCAAGGCGAGTTTCCGAGGCCGATGTCCATTCCAGTCCCTGGCAGTCCCCGGAGTGTAAGCAGACCCTCCAGGTCCTGCTTCGGGCTGTGTGAGCGACCGCGCTCAGCCCAGGGCAGCGCCGAGGCGGACCGTCGCTGAAGCCTGCTGGCGGCAAGGCCGATGTAAGCCGATGCTCCACCAGAGCCCGCCGGATGGCGATGGCGATGCCCAAAAGCTGGGAGGGCCGCAGAATTCCAGCGGGTCACCAGCGACTGGCGCCCATCGAGCACGGCTCGAAAACGAAGCAACCGAGGTGTTGGCCTTGCACGCAGCGAAGGCCGGTCCCGTAGCGGGCCAGCCAGGGCGCCGATCGCCGTGCCAGATGGCGACAGGTGGATGGCGATCAGCCCCAACACAGGTGACCAGCGTGAAAACTGCTGCGGAATCCAGAGCAGGTGGGTCGCAACACCAGAGCACCTGGCAACGGCCTGGGGGTGGCGGCTGATCCGGATGATGCCGGTGACATAGAAGCCGCTGCGTCAGGTTTTGAGCAGCGCCGGGACTCAGCAAGGTTGTAGGTGGCCGGATAGAGGAAGAAGAAGCTGATCGCCGTTGCCGACCAGATCAGGGGGATCAGCCCGGCGCTGCCCCTGCAGGTTCCAGAGCCGCACGCCGTCGTAGCGATGGGCGAGGAATAGCCGATCACCAGCACGGAACGATGGAATGTGAGCGCGGCGAACAGCAGCCGCCAGGCCCGGGCCGCCAATCCGCTTCTCCCCCAGACGCGCAGGGCCGCACCGCCCTGGTGGATACGGAAAAGCGAAACAGGAGGGCCCAGCATCTCCAGGCTGGACTGGTGGTCTGCAAGGGGCAAGAAACGGCCGCAGCTGGGCGGATTCTGACGGCCTGTTCCCCTCTGCTGCTCGCTGGTTCACCCGACGGTTTTTCCCTTAGAGTTCGCCCACTTCAGCTGGCGCAAGCCCCAACGGGTCATTCCATGGCTGATCTGCCTTCAACCCTCGATCAGCTGGCGGCATCCTGCCGGCCATTGCCAGCGAGGGCAGCTTCAAGAAGGCGGGCGGACAGCTCTACGTGACACCAGCCGGCGGTCCAGCCTGCAAGATCCAGATCTGGAGAAGCAGCCTGGATGTTTTCCCTGTTTTGATCGGGCGGCCCGCAAGGCCCAAGCTTCACCGAGCCCACGCCACCTTCTGTTGAGCACAAATATAGCAACAAGGCCCAGTAATTTAATTTTAAGCCGATTTGTAAGGAACGTATAGCAGGAAGCAACATAACGACCTAATTATAACAAATTTAATTTAGCCAGATTTGTAAGGAACGTAATAGCAGTTATTAAATTTTGTCATGTTTTTACTCCACTTTAATTTTAGCCCGATTTTGTAAGGAAACGTAATAGCACCAATTACGGTTTTTATATACCCCCCACATTTACTTTTAGCCGATTTGTAAGGAAGCGTATAGCACCATTACGGGTTTTATATACCCCCCACATGTTAATTTTAGCCGATTTTGTAAAGGAACGATAGCACCATTACGGTTTTTATATACCCCCCACATTTAATTTTAGCGATTTTGGGTAAGGAACGTATAGCGGT
>Ga0163217_1061584_pt1 | contig 15839 bp, 19 predicted proteins | sample SynspAceP_FD_185933 | JGI IMG/M metagenome (GOLD analysis project Ga0163217, IMG submission 185933) | Saline lake microbial communities from Ace Lake in Antarctica - Synechococcus sp. Ace-P (PacBio error correction) | ecosystem: Environmental > Aquatic > Non-marine Saline and Alkaline > Saline ...
CCAACAGAGAGTACAATTCCAGCCAAAAAATCCCTTCCCCCAGCCCTCGCCCCGTTAAAAAAAATTTTTCCCCCCCATGCCGAAGGCCCCCAGCGACAAGGCAAACCTGCCCGATATTCCGTCCCGCAATGTTTTTAAAATAAGAACACTTTTTTTTCTTGCCTCCGACGGCCCCAGGCCCGGCGACTCAGCAATCCTTCGAGAACAGAAATGCGGGTATCCCGTTTCCAAGATACCAGCCGGTCCTTTTTGAATGTGCCCGGCTCGCCTTCCGTCGCCGTTGACGGCCCCAAGTAGCGTGGTCACGTTGTCACGGACAAAACCCCATTTCTTACCGGATGGAAACCGGCAACCACCCAAAGCCCCGCGCAAACCGGCCCCAACAGGCCTTCTGGACTGCCTCCAATTCCGCCATCACGATGCGTTTTCTTGGCCGCGTGTTCATACCCCCCGCCCGGCGGTATAAGCCGTCATAAGCCTCGTAGTCAGCGCACCATGCACATGGTATGCCCCTGCACGATAACCTGTTTCACCCTTGTCCAACGTCGGGCGTGAAATCCGACAAGTTATTGCCCGATCTCGAGCGCCGGCGCGGGTTAATCGCAACGCCCCATACAAAGGCGCGGCGTAAAGACCCCACGTACCGCTGACGCATCAACCCAATCCTCTAGCGCGGGCTCCTTCAGCGCCTTGCCGCCCCGCGTAGTTTCGCAAATGATAGCGAATCGGGCAAGACCCGTATGGGGGGGGTGAGCGCGGGCGGTGGTTGTTTCCCCCTTTCACCACGTCTAAAAGTGGGCCATAAAAAGTTGCGACTTCGTAAACTTTCGCCAAATGCTCCATGCGCTTTTCTTCGGCCAAAGCCCGCAAATGCGCGGCATAAAGGATGCAGTTATTTATCTTGAATAAGATGAAATATCAATCAGCAGGTCTTGCACGACGGGCTTGTCCCTCCAGCAAGGCGCGGACGTCTCCCATGGGCATCCTGCAACTGACCGCCCTTGGGGTGGCTGCGCCCCTTCCCCTTTACCGGAATTCCAGACGCCTTTTCGCGCGCGTTTGCATCCGCCGTATCGTGCAATCAATCCAACGGCCATCGATCTGCCCTCTCGTTAAATCGCTTTGGACGTCACGCTACCAAAAAGCCGTAGCAGCTTGCGCAGGTAAAAAGCGCCCACCATCCGCTGCGCTTTACGCGGTGGGGTGCGGCGCCGGATGCTCTTTTTTCGGGCGCGGTTTTTCAGGTAATATGAAACACATACTTAGCGGAGCCGCCTATGTTCTGGTATAGCATCGCCAGCCTGAACCCCCAGCGTACTTTTTGAATCGCGCTGTCTGCGGGGGTGGTCCTGGCCGCTATTTTTCGCCCGTGTTTTTCGATCAACTGTGGTGGTTGTTTTTTTTCCTCGACCGGCTGTCGCCGCAGACTGCAACGCTGGCCCATAAGGTCGCGCGCTCAGCTGATGCTTGCAGCAGTGCATTTCAAATCCTTTACGCTTGGCGTTTGGGCTCTGGCTGACAGGCCCCATTTTTGAGTACGACGACAAGGTACTGATCTATAATCGGCTTGTACTGTTTTGGCCAGATCTCGAACTCCAACGCGCAGAACTGAACCCGCCTCGACGAAATGGGCCCAGACGGATCGCACCGCGATCCTAAATTGCAGGCTTGCTGCATGGGCATCCACGTCCTCTGCCCCATCTTTGCGCGTACATCACATCCTGTAGCAACGGACAGCGATCCCAATTCCGGCCAGATTGAGCGAAAGGATTCTAATGCCTATGCCCTGCGTGCATGCGCGGGAGTTCATGGCGGCCTAACATGCCGATAGCCGCCGGCGCGCAAAGCGGCATGTCTAACACCCCTTTATGTCGTATATATCTTGGGGGCGAATACTTTACGCTCGCCGCCAGCTTTGCTGCCAGGCTGGCGCGGGGTCCGTCGCGATGCCTGGCCGTAGCGGCCTACCCCGTGCAACTGCTGCTGTCTGACTATGTGCAGCACTATGGCCTGCGTCGCACCGTCAAAGAGGATGGGGCAAAACGAACCCGTGGGACCCGGCAGCACAGCGAATGGCCCCCGCATGGTATTCCTAAGCAATGTGGTTGAACGCGCCGCGCCATTCCGACCACCATATGCGGCCTTTTGCGCGTTTTTCCGGCACTTGCGACCTGAATACCGGCACCATGCTATTGCTTCGCGATCCCCTGCCGGTGATGGCCGTTCTACCCTTGGTACACCGCTTTGGCGTCGGGTGATGGACCGCCGCGTGGCCCGCTTGGCAGCCCCTAAGCGATCAGACTAGCATAACGCGCAGGGTTTCTGGCACGCTGCAGCAATGAAGCAATTTGCACTGATACTTGCCCTAGCATCCGCCACCCCTCTGGCCGGCAGTCGACGATGTCAAAGCGGGATGAGTTTGATCCTATACCCGCGGCATAAACCTCTGTTTAATCGCAGAAACGAGAGACCTACGCGCGGAAGCGGTAAATCCTAGCAACCGCCGCGTCGAATGTCATTTTGGATGGAGAATGCAAATCCGTAGCTGGTACGAAGTGACGGCAAGATTTGCTTAGCCTAATGGACGAACGCCCACGCCAACAGTGCTGGCGTTTTTAAGCGAGAGGGGCAGCTGGCCCTGATCGCGAAGTTTGAAGAAGATCCCGCCACAACCGAATTATACCGAGGCCGCAAATAGCGGGCAGGTTTTACCATGTTCGGGCCAAAGGTGGGGGTTTGAAATCCTTAAAACAGGCTGCCTTGCTCTGGCGGGTTTCTTGGTTTGCCTTTTCTGGGTGGCGGCCCACCCCGCCGATTTTCATGGTGCCATCGACAAATTCGATCTCAAGCGCTGACGCATCCGTGCCGCTATGTTTGGTGTCCACATACCGCCGTCGCCCCGTACCACGCATAACACGGTGCAAGGGTGGACTTATAACTTAACGTTCGTGCACACGGTCAAGGCCGGCCAAGCTGCTTTGTGCACCCTTGGGTCTGGCGCTGCCCCGCATCTGAAATTCGCTGAGCAAGGATTGAACTTCCTCTTTTCTCTTCGGTCCTGTACCAGCGCATGGGGCGAAAGGGGCGAACTAATCCTCAAAGGCGCTTTGCTACGCCCCAAGGCTCGGGGCGGAAGCGTTCGTCAGGCGGCCGCCTGCGTTGCCTGCCTGAAAGGTACGCCTCAGGTCCGCTGGACCACGCGCCGGACGATATCAGATAAATGCAACTTGCGTTTTTTGAACGCCGGCGGTCAGCGGCGGGCCCCAAACGTGCGCCGGCATATCCAGCCGCTGACGCGGGCCCATCAAGCAGGCCTGTCAGGGCGCGGCAACGCGCGCGGCCAACGGTCGCGCAGACCGCTGATCGGCGACGAGAAAGGCCCTGGCTCAGCGCTCGGGTCTCCGCGCCTCTTGCCATCCAGCAAGGCGACAAGCTCGTGCCGCACGGCCCGGCAGTTCGGCCGCAGCCGTGGGCGTCGGCGCCCGCAAATGTCAGAGACAAAGTCGATCAGCCGTTTGTATAGTTTTCTGCCCGCCGCAGAGATCACGGATATCCGACGCAGCAGCCGCCGCGCGACGAAATCTCTTCGTTTGAAACCCCTAGATCCTCGCACGAGCCGCCCCCACGCGCCACGATCACGAGGTGCCGGACGCCGGCACGCCCGCCTGGGTTAGCGCGTTGAAACCTCATGGCGCCGGGCGCCTCGGGGGCGCATTTCGCCCTTGTACGGCCACGGGCAGATCAACCTTGCGCGGAAACCGGTTCGCGCAGACGGTGTAAAATGTCGCGGATCACCGCACCCGAGGGCGACGTTACGCACCCCCGATCACCTCTGGAAGAATAGGGTAGCGGGCGTTTGCGTTCAGGGGCAAACAGCCCCTCTGGCCGCCAGCGCTGCCTTGCGTTTTTTCCAGCCAATGCCATCCAGCGCGCACCATGCCCGCCGTTTTTAATATCCTCGATCACAAATCTGGTACTTCGACTGCCCGCCGAACGTGGTGATGGCGGCTGTGGCGACTCACCTCCATGGCCCTGCTTCGGGCTGGGTCCTCTCAAGGCGGCCGAAACCCTTTTCTCAGATCACGCCGGAAATAAACCGAACTGTCCCATCTTTGAGGTCCCAGATAGATATGCCCCGCGCGGGCGCTGACGCCGGCCACCTCACCGCGAATCCGCACATGGCCCAAAATTCGCCCTCGATCCGCGTTTACATCGCAACCCGAAAGCTCGTTACGGTGAATTCGGGCTGTTTCTCCCCCCTCGCGCGGGTCCGTCGATCAATCCATTCAGCGGTGTCTTTCCGTTCTTTATCTGGTGTCGGGCTCAGTCCCAGCTTAGAACGCGCAGCAACCAAGGCAAGGGAGTGCAACCATGAACATCCTCATTCCTGGCAGCGGCGGCGCGAACACGTCCTAGCCTGGGCCGTATTGCAAAACCTAACTGCACAACTGATCGTAGCACCGGGAAATGCCGGGATCGCCGCCCATTCGCAGACTGCGCCACTTTCGACATCAACGACGGCGCCGGCGTGGTCGGTTTTGTCGGATGAAAACACATTGATTTCGTCATTATCGGCCAGAAAGCCCCTTCTTGCCGCAGGTTGGGTGGGCGATGCATCTGCTGTGCAAGGCCGTGCTGGTCCTTTGGACCGTCGAAAAGCAGCCGCGAACGCTGGAAGCCTCCATAAGCCTTCACAAAGAGATCTGCGACGCGGCAAACCCGCCTCCCGCGCGCCTATGGGCCACTTTACCGACGCGGCCCTTCGGCGCGGGCGCTATTTGGCCGACGCACCCTGCCCAATTGTGATAAAAGGCGATGGCTTGCAGCGGCAAAGGCGTCATCATCGCCGAAACGATGACGAAGCCCTTGCCGAGTCGAATACAATGTTTGACGGCACATTCGGCGACGCGGGAGCCGAGGTGGTTATCGAAGAGTCATTGACGCGAAGAAGCGCGTTTTCTGCGTGCTGGCGCGGCCGACTAACCGGTGCTGCCATCGGCACTGCGCAAGATCACAAACGTGTGGGCGACGGGCGATACTGGGCCGAACATCGGCGGTATGGGTGCCTACTCCCCGACCCCGTTTTTGACGACGAGATCGCCGACGCCCGCTCTACGGAAATTATCCGCCCCACAATGGCCGAAATGGCCACAGCGTGGACACCCTACCAAGGGGTGTTGTACGCGGGGTTGATGATCAAGGATGGGTGCAGCCGAGATCTGGTAGAAATATAAGCCCGCTTCGGCGACCCAGAATGCTCAGGTACTGAATGATGCGGCCTAAGGTGCGCAGGCCCTTTTATCTGATGCACGCCGCCGCGAAGGCCGCTTGAACGCGGCACGCGTGAACTGCCGAAGATCAGCGCCGTCACCATTGTTATGGCCGCCCGAAGGTTATCCCGGAATTTTATGATAAAGGCAGCGTTAATAAAAGGGCTGGGACGCCCTACCGAAGAACAGCCGCACATGGTTGTTTCACGCGGCACAGCCAGCGCAACGGTGTCATTTACGGCTGTCGGCGGGGCGGGTTCCTGAATGTCACGGCACGGGGCGACCCCTTGGCCGAGGCTCAAGCGCGTGCGCTATGAAATTGGTCGAGGCGATCGACTGGCCGGGCGGGTTTCTATCGCCGTGATATTGGTGGCCGCGCGTTTTGTCCTGAGAGCGGGCTTGTTTACGCTCTCGCTGGCTTAACCGGGGGCTTAGCCCCCGGACCCCGAGGATTTTTTCCAACCATTTTGAATTGGTCGTGCCTAACGTGGGTTACAGCGCGGCAGGCTTGGCGGCTGCCAATTTTTTTAGCCGTAAAGGGTTGCACTTAAAGCTCTGCGGGCTGAGTGCTTTGCCTTTAGGTGCAGGGCCACCATCTGTTGCGGGCGATGCGCGTGCCATGGCATCTGCGCAAGGATCAACTGCGGCTGCGGACCACCAGGTGCGGATTCCGCCAAGCGATTTCCGCGTCGCCCATGCGGTGGTTTGGTATAGCCCTCAAGCCGTCGCACGACGCTAAGTCTGCTGTTTCGTAGGAAAGCAGTTGGCACGGAGCCTGACAGATGCCGGGGGTAACGACGATCGCCAATTTCAGCCGTCCGTCGGCCCGTAAAATCCGCCGCGCGATAGGGGGCCAACCACGGTTTCTTGCGCCCGATATGGGGGGTGTGTGCAACCGTCCGATGCGTCATAGACCCGCCAGCCGCGCACCTTGGGTTTGGTGCTTCGAACACGATACTTTCGGGACTGCCGTGCCGTCAGATGCAGCAAGACGCGGCGATGTGGTCTTTGAATACAAGAGATTGTGGCAGGAATGACACGCCGTGTGGCCGTCAAGTCAGTACGAGACGTGAGGCTGCCCCATTCGACTGCATCGGCCCAAACACCGTGATCATACCGTGTCGTCGGTCGCCGAAACTGGCGCGGGCTTATCACGTTCGGCAAACACAGGAACCGCGCTGATGGAACCCGCCAGCCAGAATGGGCAGAAGGCGCGACAGGGTGGTATTCGCGCCAACATTCTGCATCATATCTGCTTTTCGGGCATTTTGAACGCGCAAGCGTCCCCAGGCGTCGGTCACCTTGATCTGGCAAGGTCAGACGCGACGTGGCGGGGTCAGCTCGAACGCAAAGTCCGACATGTCTTTCTCCATGTCATCCTTCGCAGGGACTTTCTTCGACCCAATCGGGGTCCACATAGACATGGCACGTGGAACAGGCGCATGCACGCCGCAGTCGGCTTCGATCCCGGGGATATGTTGTTCGCGAGCCCTTCATGACGGTCCGGCATTGGCCACATCGAGACATGTTCGTGCCATTGTGTTCTACATAAGTGATTTTGGCCATCTGACTCCCCTTCGATTTTAGAATTTCGACACTGTGTACCCAGCAGCCTCGCGGCTTCGCCGCCCCCCTTTTTTTCCCAACATACGGCATTCCGCATTAATTCAGATCGCGGTCGGGCCTATCAAGCTAGCGCATTGCTGCGAAACCCGCTAGCCTAGCGGCGGACCCTATGACCCGCAAGGCCGCGGCTGTGCAGTATTTTCGACGAATCACATAGTTAAATTTGCCTGCCATATTCCATGGTCTTGCAATCGCTAAGCGCTGTGGTGCCCCCCCCGAGGAAATCAGACTGCCCGAACGCCGGCGTCCGCGAGGCGACGAAGAACGGCCTGCAGCGGGCGGCACCGGGCCGCTGTTGGGGTCGAACCGTTTCAACCAGCCGTGATCGCGACCGGTGACGGAACAGGTACAAGTCAACAGCCGGCGCAAATCAGTTCAACCGGTTTGAAATCCAGTCACTGCCGATCTACCGCAGGAAAACGCGCCAAAAGATTGTCAGCCGCGGGTGGACAACACCTGGTTCGAAACCCCTGCACCCGCGCTACTTACGCCTGACGTGATCGCCACGCTGCAACGCGCGCTAGAGGCGCGGGGGTTTTGGCGGGCCATTTCATCGCAACTAGATGACGACGCCGCAGCGCATGCGGGCGTAATCAAGTGGAGCACCGCAGGCCCCGACAGCCCCGTGCCTGGCGCTGGCGACAGCGCGGTCCTTGGGGGCGGAATTGCGTGTAATATCCCGGCGTCGACAGAAAGACCGAAGGCTAAGAAGCCAGACAGCGCCTGAAAAACAAAACCTTTGTCGTGATTCTCGCTATAGCTGTATGCCGAAGACGGTTTTTTACGGTGCTCGGGCAGAAGTGTCTTGGGGCAGCCATCCGCGGCGATTTTTCCCGTTGTGCAGCACGACCAACCTGTGCAATGCCGTGCGGCCAAGCCCTAGATCGTGAAGCCGAAACCAAACACAATCACGCCCCTGTGCTGCTGCTTGGTAAAGCTGCGGCATTGCGGCAATTTTGATGGCCGGGTCAGTCCCCGGTCCGGTTCACCGCGATGCAGCAGCGGGGCCTCTTGGCCAAGGTAACGGGCGATCAGCACCCGCGCTTGTTCACCGCCAGATAGCTGCGGTCGCGGGGCGATCACGAACCGGTCAAGCCATCCTGCCTCTATCGCGCGGTCAACCGCTGCATGATCCTCTGGCCGCTGCTTTTGCCGCACGTAAATGGGGTGTGCGACCCAAACGGATGACGGTTTCGACTGTCACCGGCCATGCAATTTTCGCAGCATTTGAGGCTCCACGCGACGCGCCTTGCCCCGCTTCCGGGCGAAGCCCGTCGAGCGACTTTGCCCGTCGGCGCGGATAAGTCCCAATGCAGCGCGCATCCAATGTCGTTTGCCTGCGCCGTTAGGGCAACCAACACCCCACGCACCTCGCCTTCGCCGAGCGCAGGTCAACTCCGGATAAAACCGTCTTATGCCCCTCTGACCGATAGTTTTTGCCAATGAAAGCAATGTCATTCCCCTCCTTTCCGCGTGCGGTATAATAAGAATGGAGGACCAACCGGCGCGCTACCGGACCAATGCCGTCACAACGCGAAGCTTGAAGGTCGCGGTGCCGGCACCACAAGTTTCCGGACCCAGAATTTCGGAGGCGAGGATCATCGCCGCGCCCCCAAGCGTCGCGACCCCCAGCAAGTCCCGGGTCGGCACCGACAAATCCGCGCAGCAGATGCGGCACACCAGCCCGAAAATCCAATCGCTCTCGCCCGCAACGGCGGGTAGAGGCGCCCACGACCGCCGCCGTGCCAAGGATCACAGTGCCAGCCCGTAGCCTTAAAGTTGATCCCATTTCGCTTCTGCGCATCATCCCAGGCTAGCGCATCCAGCCCGCGGCCAAGAGACCCAAGCAGAAGGGCCGCCCCCCAGCAGGAAGGGCAGCGCAATCCAGACTGGTCATCGACCGCGTCCGCTATTCCAACGACTCATCCAAAACACGATCTCATTCGCCGCATAAGGGTTTGGCGACAGGTTCACGCACCAACGACGTCAAGGTGCGGGCAAAAGCGGATAACGCGATACCAGCTAGGAATCAGCGCCAGTGACGTGCCCGCGGGCGCCCGCCAGTAGTAATACCAGCAGCACACACCAATAAAGCCCGCCAGGCCGCCCATCGCGGGCAGCGCGCAAAGCGGCAATTGCCGCCAGCCCCGCTGAATCGCCAACACAGCGCCCAAGCCGCCGACCCCGACACGCCGAATCAATCCCGGGTCGGCAACGGATTTACGCAGGTAGCCCTGCATCGCTGCAAACCGAAAGCCCCAAGGCAACCGCCGATCAACACCCCTAAAAGCGTACGAGAAGCCTGATTTGCGCATGACGAATGGCCAAGGGGCCGCCCTGCCCGATATCAAGTGCGTTTCATGCTATCGCCCACCGTGCCGTCGAACGGCCTAAATCAGCAGAGATACGACAAACCGCCCGCGCACCAGCACCGATTAAGACCAAGAGCCAAAGATAGCCTTATGACCGCCCCATCAGCAGCGCCCCAAAAGGGGCCAGCACGCAATATCCCCTGGTGCATAAACATAGAATTAACGTCGGGTGAATAGACCTGGCTGCATACAATTTTTTCCTTGGTCTCATGCTCTTGCTGTTCAACCCGTTCGATTTTCACCACATTTTCAGGCGCGCCCGCGAGGGGCGTTCGGGCCGTGGGGTATAACTTAAACTTTGGCAGCACGTGACTTTTCCGCCGCCTTTGTGCGTTAGCCTTTAAATATAATTAGCGTCTGGAGCTTTATTTACCTTGGCAACATTGCTTCAATTCGGCGCTCGCTTCAGCTGATAGTTTTGAATTTCTCTTTCGTTTACAGCCTAATTTGCTAAGGAATCCTGAATCTTCCTATGTTTTTGGATTTCTACTTGCCCTGACCCTATCGCGTCGGGCGTGCCCTAATCGCGTCGGTGTGCCACATCCGGTGTTCAGCATTTCTAACTGGTGACCGCGACACGCTGGGTGATTGCGTGCCGTGGTCCCTCTTATCGGACCGGTACCCGCTCGCACATCCTCGAGCGATGAAATCCCGCAATGGGCTCCGCGAAATTCAGATAAAGCTCAAGCGGAGTCAGCAATGCTGTTTGAAACGATGCGCTCGCCACTCGAAGAAGTTCAGAAACTGGGAAACGCGACTCCAACAACCCGCTCCGCGGCCGCAGAGGTGGTCGGTGCGCAACCTCGGTCATGCTTGATACTGCTATTGGATTACGTACGCAACCGGCGCTTCGCTTGCTGTGACTCCTTATTCTGCTGGCGCTGTTTCCTTTTGGGGTCCGGAGAAGCTCTTTTACCTAAAACTTGTCCACGTCCATGCGACGTTAACGGAAAAGGAAAAGCGCGCGTTGCATACAGTTTATGGCAGTGGAAAACCGGGTGTCTTTCGCTATTTTGCTTACCATTGCTACAATCAACGCCGTCTGGGGGTCCTCGTGGGCACGCTAACCTGAACGATCTTAAGGGGCTTGCCGTCCGCTTATCTCTGGGGCATTGCCGGCGTTCATGTTCGACGACACTCTCCTGCTCATACTTGGCGGGTTCCGCTCGGGTGTCTTGCCTGGTTGCTGGCTTCTCGCTTGTGACGTTTGGATACCGTCGGGTTATGCGATGCTCGCCCCGATCGGCTATTGACCCTGCCCTGGCTCTGAAAGGTCAAGATCATCACCCCCCATGGCTGGTAGGCCGCCGCTTGAATGAACAACGGTGGCCGTGTTCTTACTGTGGTTTTTCTGGGGGTGTTATGGGGCAATCCCCCCCGGCGCGTTGGTCGCGGTGCCCTTTCCTTGTGGTGTTCAAAGTGGTCTGGAGAACTTTGAACCGGCTTCAACACCATCGGGGCTTCCTGTCCGCAGAGCAAGGTCAAACCGATGAATATGAGGGATGCCAAGCCAGCTGATGCTCAGCCAGCGAGCTGATGGCAGCCAAGCACGATAGACGGGAACGCCACGGAGCACGGCGATCAGTCACAGCATCTGCGATGAAGAACGGCGTTACACCTTTGAACACGTCTGGACCGCCTTCGATCAGGGCGCACACCGGCAACGTACGCAACCAGTTCAAGCCAATGGGCGGCGTGATCAGACAGAACTCTGGCCATCTTCACCAACCAAAAATCCCGAACCAGAATCGCACACATCGGACGCCGACATGGGCCAAAGGCATCTTCCGCAGCACGACGCACGAACTCTCCCATTGAGCGCCATCACCGCGGGATACGACAACCGGAAGCGCTGAGCAACAGCATGATGCCGCTAGCATCCATGAACATAACCCAAGACTGCAATAGGCCAACAGGATGCACACGAGGATCCAAGGACGGCGACGCTCAGGCCCTGAAATCCGCTCGCAAACGCGCCGGGCAGATCGGCAACGCCCCAAGAACGTACCATCGATCCAGCCGCCCCCAGATGATGGTAAAGATCATCCGTCAGCTTGGCAGTCTCAAGCAACAGCGTCTTTCAACTCTGCCCACCGCAAATGCCATCGATACAGAGCCATCAGGAAACACGATGAACGCCACCACAGCCCACCTTCGGTCGGGTACCCCACGCGTCGCGAACGGGTTTATAGACGAGAAGATGATGATGATCACTACCGAAAGATCGCATGGCTGCAGGAAGGCGGGCGAAACGCTGTTTCCAACGTAAAACGGGTAACAGGAGGAACCGACGTTTTTCCAGAATGGAGGCGATGCAACGATCAGATCGCATAGACGATGGCCGAAAATGCACCGGGGATAAAACCCGCCAAAAGCAGTTTGCCAACGTCTTGTTCAACGATGATCGCATAAGAATAACGAGGTCGCAGACGGCGGGATCATGCGCGCCCAATGTGCCCCTGCCGCGACAAACGCCCGCGGCGATTTCCTTGTTATAGCCGTCGCAGCATTCGGATCGCAATGCGCGCGAACACAGCAGCGGTTGCGACGGACCGCACCCAGAGACGGCCGCAAAACGGCCGTCGCAAAGACGGTAGAACAGCAAGCCCACCTGGCAGCCACGCGATCCAGCGCTTTTGCGCTTTCGAAAAGGGGCGCGGGTCAAACCGGCATAATAGGCCAGAAACCCCCCCGATCAATATGCATGGTCGGATCAGGCTCAGCCGTCTGGCTAGACACTTTGGGTGAGGCACTGCCCCGCGGTTTTGATCGCAACGGCTCAGCGCCCAGTCCAGTTTCAGAACCACTGCATCCTTTTTTTAAGCCCAAAAGAATCCAGATCAGCGCCACTCATAGCCTCCGCATCGCTGCGGCAAACGCCACAACGCATACCGAGCACCACCATAAGCAGCCAGCCCGCCGAGACCCAAGCCAATTTCAAATAGGTCCATTATAGTCCGCCCGTCTAGATGTTTCAGCTTCCGCCATGGGCCTGTTCGGCCTCTGCGGATTGTACCAAAGGTACGGCCAACGGGGCTTTCCACCCCAGTACGAATGCGCGTCCATACTCCCCAGATTTGCAGACACAACCGCAAAGCCAGAACCGGAACGCCATCGCCTCACGCCACTCCCAAAGTTTCGCAGCCAGATCGGCAGCGCCGCATGTCGATTCGAGCTAATCGCGGCTCCACATGGGGGCGGCAAATCAAAAAGGGCCCTTCCCCCCGCCCCCTTTGGAAAACCAAAATGCGCCCACGACTCCCAGATGAGCGCGATCATCAGGCATAAAGATCAACAGAACGAGAACCGTCCTCCGCGGCCCATAATGGCGGCGGCCTTTAAGAAGCTGGCCGTCAGGATATCCATCCGCGCAACATGGCCCGTTTTCCGCTGGGTATAGGGAAATGCCCATGACGCGAAATCAGTGGCATGGCGAATCTCACCTCAGTCGACATAGCGGGAAGCGGCGCAGGCAACGAACTTACGCCCGCCCGACGGGACCAGACGGCAAGCACCATCACATGAAAGACGGCATTCCGGAGACAAGGGCAAACACGGTTTCAAAGGCGTAACAGCCCCTTCTGTCGATAACGGGCTGAGCAGACTGCCGTCTTCGAGCACGGCGGAGGAACCGGCCAATGATGCTTCCTTTCAAATGAGTGGGAGGGACGGTATTGGAAACAAGAGCGGCCGCTGAAAAACAGGCCCTCTTCACGCGTGCGCTTAGTTATGACGCGCGTTTTCTTCGAGTGTTTTGATAACCAGATCGTACAGCTCTTGGCCAGGGATTGCCTTGGGCTTTCATGTCTTTGATCCAGAGCTTCCACGCGTGCCAGGTCCGGCCAGCTTTGTTTTGGACACTCGGCCAACACTTCGGGCGAGAACATAACTTTTTCCACGCCTTTTTCTTCCAGCAACGGTATCCAGCGGCCCACAGCTTCGCCGTAGTTCCGCCAATAGGTGCGATCAGCGGCGCTCGTCAACGGACCGTCCAGCGCTTCTTTTTCTGCGTCCGACAGGGCAAATCATAGGCGTCGATGTTGAACCACAACAGGCGCAGTTCACAGTGCCCGGGGTTCAGGTTTCGCCGCGCACGCAGTCCAGCCTGTTGATCGTGCCAAACGGCTGAAGGTGTGCGTGCTTGTTGCGAAAGCCACTGTATCGACAACACCAGATTTTCCATCGCGTTTATACGCTTCGGAAGAGGTAAAGGAAGGTCGGAACACCGCAACGGCTTCAAGGCTTTGCCTCCAAACCGCTGTCGCACGTACGCGCATGCCCTTCGAATGATTCAAAGCGTGTCGCGCGGCTTTCGCCCGTGCCCACAAGGTTTGTACTGTGGCACGGCGAGGTCATCAGCCTTGCTGCGCATTCCACTGCCGCCATTTCGCTTGGCCACGGCGGTGGCGCATAAACGGCAACGGGAAACAGCGACTTTCTTCTTCGAGGTTCTGAAACGCCGAGGGAATGGCAGCTTCTAGCACGGTGATCGCGCGTTCTTATCCGCGTGTAAGCCCGCGCAGAATTGAGCCATCCTCGAAGGCGCGCGATCCGAAATACATCAAGGTTGTCAGAGTTCTTGGACAGCCCGCCATAGTCTTACATTTAATGGTGATTCGCCGTCGTCTTTTCCGAGACCAGCTCGGCGATCTTTCCACGTGCTCTGTAAAGGCGCGACGCTTTACCCCCAGACGGAGGCACTCCATTCCGTTGCGGCTGCTTTGCGAGCAAAAGCAAAGTCCAGGGCGCAGACAGCTGCCCGTTTAGTAGATTATTCATTGTTATCTCCGCTTATGCGGACTGTTGGTGCCCGCTTGGGCGAAATACTACCTTCAGGGGGCGGGCTGGCCACCCCCCACAAGACAGGTCGCAGCCGCGTTGCAGGAGCTTCGGCGAGGATTTCCAGGCCTTTGGAAAGCACGCCCTGTGTCGTAATGCCGCCGTTTGACAGGCAATCGCGCCGAAGTTTGCTAGGGATTTTGCCATTCGCGAGCGGTGAAATTACTGAATTTTGTCGGGAATGCGAAAAATATTTACAGACAAACCGCGTGTTGTACAGTATGCCTTATTTCCTTCTTTTCACTTCGCGTTATGAATCTGCGAGGGAGAGCCGCGCGCGCAAGCGTCGTGCGGCTGCAAACCGACAGAGTTTCTGAAAGGGCGGAAGCATGTCAACGTCGCAAACACAAACCTATCCGCCGTCCGACAAAATCGCCGCGCGGCCCATGTGAACGCCGCCAAATCATGAATGCGATGTAATGATACCTCTTATCTCGGACCCGAGGGGTTCTGGAAAGAAAGGCGCAAGCGTTGACTGGATGACACCGTTTCACCCCAAGGTCAAAGACGTCGATTTCCACTTTTGGGCCGGTAGATCCAATTGGTTCGCCGATGGCGCGCTGAACGTCAGCGCCAACTGTATCTGACCGCCATCCTTGAAACGCGCGGCGGAATTCAGACCGCGATCATTGGGAACCCGACAGCCTAAAAGAAGAGGCGCAGCATATCAGCTTATCGCGCCCTGCACAGCCACGTGCAAAATGGCGAATATCGCTGTGCGACATGGCGTAGGTAAGGCGACGTGTAATCAATCTATAGCCGATGATCCCCGAGGCCGCCTATGCGCCATTGGCTGGCCTGCGCGCGCATTGGTGCGATCCCACTCAATCGTGTTTGCTCGGTTCTCTCCTGATGCGTTGGCAGCACGGGTGCAAGGTTCGACGCAAAGGTCGTCATCACCCGCAGATTTTGGCCGCCGCGCGGTGGCAAGGCTACCCCGCTTGAAAGCCAACGCCGACAAGGCGCTGGCGTCCTGCAACGCTTCGGTCAAATTGTCTGTGGTGCGTCGGACGGGGGGATGTTGCGTGGAAACGACACGGGGCCGAGATGTGGCTTAATACAGCACTGGCCCAAAGAGGCGTCAGACAGCTGCGCGCCAGAAGCGATGAATCGCAGCAGACCCGTTGTTCATCCTCTACACTCCGGCTCCGACCGGCCAGCCAAGGGGGTTGTGCATACACGGGCGGCTATCTTGGTCTATGCTTGCAACTAACCACGAGGTGACCTTTTGATTACCAGACGAGGTGACGTCTATTGGTGGTACCGCGGATTGGGTTTGGGTGACGGGTCAATAGCTATACTTGTTCTATGGCCAACTTGCAACGGGGCGACCACATTCGAGTTTGAAGGCGTCCCCACCTACCCGACCCAAGCCGGTTCTGGCAAGATCTGCGCAAAGCACAAGTCACATCAATTTTACACTGCGCCCGACCGGCATTCGTGCGTTGATGGGCAAAGGCCGCGCATTCGAGGATGGATGCCGAACCTGAGCACCTGAAGTTGTTGGCACCGTAGGTGAACCGAATCAACCCCGAAAGCCGGAACTGTACAATGATGTGGTTGGCAAAGGAATTGCCCGCATCGTCGATACGTCGGTGGCAGACCGAAACGGGGTCAACCTTTGACCCCGCTACCGGGGCACATGCAACCAAGCCCCCGGCGCCGCGATGAAGGCCGTTCTTTGGTTCAACCGGTCCGGTACTTGACCCGACAACGGGTGCCGAGATTGGAC
>Ga0163217_1107929_pt1 | contig 15839 bp, 21 predicted proteins | sample SynspAceP_FD_185933 | JGI IMG/M metagenome (GOLD analysis project Ga0163217, IMG submission 185933) | Saline lake microbial communities from Ace Lake in Antarctica - Synechococcus sp. Ace-P (PacBio error correction) | ecosystem: Environmental > Aquatic > Non-marine Saline and Alkaline > Saline ...
AGGAGAAAAGAGGGATGGGTCCCCTCTTTTTTTTTGCCCCGAAACGCCCGGGAAAAAAAAAAAAATTGGGGGGAAAAAAAAAAAAAAAAAAAAAATCGGGGGCCCGGAGGCCCCCCCCCCGGGGGTTTTTTTGGGGGCCCGTCCCCCCTTGGGAAAATCCGCAAAAATTCCCATCCGGAAGGGCGATTTTCCCGGCCCCCACGAAACGGGAAATTTATTCGCGGTTGAAATTCGGTTTTTTCGGGAACGAAAGCAAAAACGGTTCACGTGGGGAAATCGTTTTTTTTTCGGCCAGTGCCCCGGCGGGTCACGCGAGAGCAGCATTCCATGGCGATGGACCCGTTTTTTTACAGCGGCCGCGAAGCCGGCCGAGGTCTCGGCCTCGGATTTGTTGCCGGGGCCGACCGGGATCGCCGGTTTTTTGCCAATGGCGGCACGCTCCGCCTCAAACCCGCCCTGCCGGATGCGGTCGCCAACGCTTTTCACTACCACGCGGGGCAGGGACGATTGAAAACGAATTCCGTTTTTTCATCACCCGACGCCCCTTGGATTGGAAGCCCCGCGCAATCGGTGGGAACGGCGGACCGAGACGTAGCCTGACTCTTCCGAGTCGAAGCGTGAAAGGGACAACAATGCTCCGGCTCAAAGAGTTCAAACTTGCGAAAAACCGAAACGTCAAAACGAACGACGTCTCTGGCTTAAGGTCCCTTGGAAAATCATCACCCCCGCTCCCCCAAAGAGCTTTTCAATCGCGAATTCACTCCGAAACAAATGAAGACTCTCTCGACTGCCGAAAGAAAACAATATCACGACTTCGCCAATCCGTTTTGTACAAAAACAAATCGATGTAACTTTGTTTTTGCCCGAACTCGCCCTGGCCCGAATACAACCAGCGAGAGAGGAGGCAGGGTGGTCCCATGAAACTGCCGACCTCATCGGCGAAGCTGCGCGCATCGGCCACTTTCGATCGTCTCGTGACCGGGCCCGCGTTGGCAGGGACCAGGTCCAGAACTTTTTCAAACGCGCGACAAATGTCACTCGGTCCGGGGGTGAACTTCGGGTGTCTCGTTCGAACCTGATGGGAGTCTCTTTTTTCCCAAGTTTGTTTTTCGCTCATTTTTATTTCGCTGCGGCAAAGGGAAAGGAGCGGGGCTCCCATTGTCTCGCTCGATCGCCGGCATCGCCCCGAAGATTTTAAACACGACTCGGCAAATTTCCAAATCAGAGCGAGTTTGTTTAATACTGGTTCGTTTTCCCGTATCGAAACCGGATCGGTTCATGTTTTGGGACATCGGAGCTCTCGACCCTTTTTGGATTCATTGCAATCCGGCCGACGCCCACCGCTCGCGAATCATGGACAAACGCCTGCGGCGATCGGGGCGACGCAGCCATCGATCACCGCGTCACGCACGTTGGCGTACGAGGCGCGTTGCAGGCCGCCGACGCGGTCGAATGCCGATCGCCGGGCGGGCGTGGAGTTGCCGCCGCCTTCGCCGGATTGCCCGTCGATCAATTAGGACGGTGTTTTGGTTACGTCGGACGAATGCCGACTCGACGTTGTTTCCTCGAACATGCTGCGAGGGTTCACGCCGCCCTACGACCGACCGTCGTGGCGAAATTGCGCGGGCCGGCGCGATCGTGATCGCAAAAACGAACATGGACGAGTTTTTTCGCGATGGGCGGCCTCGACGGAAACCAGCGCGATGGGCCGACCTCGAAGCCCCGTTGGGACGATCACGCAACGCCCGGCGGCAAGCAGGCGGGGCGGCCGCGGCGGTCGCTGCGGGGACGCAGTTTCCTCTCTCAATCCGGACCGGACACCGGCGGCCTCGATCCGGCTAAACCCGCGCGTTTCCTGCGGTATTCACCAGGTTTGAAACCGACCTACGGGCGTTGCAGCCGGTACGGAAACGTTCGCGTTCGCGAGCAGCCTCGACCAAAGGCCGGTCCGTTGGGTGGTCCGTCGCGACGTGGCGATCGGTTGCAAGCCAATGGCGGATACGATCCGGCGACAGTACCCGGTGGATTCAAGAGGTTCCCGATTAACCGAGCGGCATCGCGGCCCGACATAAGGGGTGTCCGCATCGGCGTGTTGAGAGATGCGATCGCCAAGATCGGCGTGTTCGCCCGCAATCCGGAAAGCGGTCGAAGGAAGCCGAAATCGGTAATCAAAACACTCGGCGCGAATCGTCGAATCTCGCTGGCCTCATAGTCCCTACTGGGTGCCGACCTATTACGTGAATCGCGCCTGCTGTGAGGTCGAGCAGCAATCTGTCTCGCTTTGACGGTGCACACTATGGTCATCGGCATGAAAGGAAATTACCGTCAACGAAGGCGACCAACTCCAATTCGGACCCGTCGGCGGCAAAGCTCGAACCGCTCGATGCGATGTAATCGGACAGTCGCGCGTCGGGTTTTTCGGCAGCGAAGTCCAAACGGCGGATCATGGTCGGTGCGTATGCACTCAGCGAAGATTATTACGACGCGTACTAACAACCAATGCGTTGAAGGTAAGGCGGATGATCCGAGCATTACGACACCCGCGTTCGCTCAAGCGTGGATTATGCACGGTCCCCGTCACGCCCTCGCCCGCCGTTCCGTTGGGTGAGAAACATCGACGACCCGATCGCGATGTACCTATGCGATTTGTTCACCGTCGGAGTCGAACCCATGGGCCTGGGCGTGGCCCGCGATCTCGTTAACCGGGGCGGATTGGACGAGGACGGATGCCGGTCCGGGGATTGCATACACCCCGGTGATGGAAGGAAGCCCGGTTTACTCGGCCGCCGGCGCCGCGTTCCAATCCGAAAAACCACGCCACCCACCAACAGCGACCCCATCGATTTGTCAAAAATTGATTGATTGTAAAGAACAATTGTTCTCCCTGATCGCCGCAGGCGAACTAAGTCGAACACCGCCCCGTCAGCAAGAACTTCGCGTGACGTAGGGGATCAAGCCCTTTCGGCAACCCCTTACCCAATACGCTGGTTGGTGTTTCAACAGCAATGGTGAAGGTGCGTGAGGGATTAAGATAAGGATCTGGATTAAGTGGCATCGTGACTTTGTCCACCCCCCCCAACAATCACACCCCCTGCAAAACACCTAACGCACGCCATCATCATCATCGGCGATGATCAGACGGTCGCCGACGATTGCCCGGTGCGGCGAAAAAAATTTGCCTTCTCGAAATGAACGTCCAACTCGCTACCCCAATTCGTCGAGCAGAGCCGCGAAATCATCCAATCCGACGACGCGATCCAAACATCCTCACGGGATCAAGGTGACGCATCGGCACGTTCGCCCGCAATGTTTCAACGCCAAATTCGCTTGCCGGTTTTTCGGTCCCAACGCGTCAACCGTGTTTGTGTTACTCGACCATCACGCGATTTCTTACCGACCAGCGGATGCGCTGCGATATTCCCTGCGGTCGAATCGCCGTCTTCGAATTCCCATCGCACCCCCCGATTCGATATTCGAACCCGAACACCCCCCGTCCATGATCGGCAGGAAGACTTCGCCCGTCGACGATCGCTGGCGTGCCTGCCGGTCGAGTCCGCCCAGAGGCAACGGTTTCATCGCGCCGCTTGCCTGTCGCGAGATCGACACGTGCAAAAACCCACCGTCGGCAACCACCGAGCCAATGTTTTTGCCCCGGTTTGATCGAGCGGCGCATCGAAATTTGGTCACCGGTTTCGTATTTCCAAATGTTTCTCCGTTGGGGCGTTGAGGCAATTACAATAACGCCGTCCTGACTGTTTCACCAACCGGATCTCGAGAATTTTGCAGGATGGTTCGGTGGCCGACTCCCGGTGACTCGGGGCCGCGGGACGCAAAGAAAGCCGGGGTGCACTGATTTCACCATCGTGATGAATTTCCAAATCGACTCACCCGTCGCCGGATTCAGGCCGTGAAGGTTCCTTCGACGTCCCCGACCACGAGCATCGGTGATCAGACGGGTTTTCCGAGGGAGTTTCGACGTCGGTCCTCGGGCGTCGGTTCTCGGGTTGGGAGTCTTTCGCTCGCGGGTCATCGCGATGGGGGGGCGCGAACCGTGAGCGTCGCAATTGGCACGACCGATGCCGGCAGAATACAAACCCGCTGGCGCCGAAAACCCGGTTCTCGAATTCACGTCGCAACGGGATTCACCGGATTCCAAATCGAGAGCTTCGCACCGCCCAATCACGTCGGTCACATAAACCAGCACACGTTACTGACCGGCCGTCGTTTCGATCGGCCCTCGGCGGTCTTTGGTTTTCCCAGAAACGAACTTTCAGATCACCCGGCAAGGTTTTCGGCAACCGCCCCCGCTCGCCCCCGCATCGGCGCGGCACATCGTCCAGGTGGGCCTGCGCGGTGCGACCGGATCGGGAGATTGCGACCGACACGGTCGCAACACCTAAACCAGGTCAAGACAGCGATGCAAACGGCCTTTGCGACAGAAAATGGAAAAACAACAGCATGACAATCAAAAACGAGGGGAAAACAATTCGATCTGCGAAGAAAAACTTCAATTGTACTAGGAATGCTTCGAGGATACCCGAGGCCGAAACATCGTTCTGGTTGACACCCATCCGCGTTCGTTCGGAAATGTCGTTTCGGCTCGCCCGAGCCGACAACGTTCCACGCGCGCACCCCGTCACGCATTCGGTCGGAAGAACCGAGCGGCAAACGCTCTCCGTACAAAGAACCCCTCGACAAAATGCTCGTTCTCACGGTCCTGGTCGATGGGAACCCGAGTATTATAGACTGGTCCGCATTCCCGCGGTTCTTCGTCGCGTTCGCCGTTTTGGTTTATCCCCTCGTTTATTTTGCAATGATTTGTGTCAGTCCTCGGGTCGTGCCCGCCACCAAAAATGATCGCCGAACACCGAATTTGGTGGAACGGGTGGCCCAAACTCGTCGAATTGCGACTCGACTACTCAAACCGAGCGGTTGAAACTGAAACGGCTCGGTCAACGGACCGTCCCGCCCGTCGTGCCTCACGGTCCGCCCCGGAAAGAGGACGGCGGGGCGGTGGGAAAAATCCGAGCAGGGCGGTTGATGTTGCTCCCGCAGTGCGATCGCCATCGGCGTCGAGTACATCGACATCGAAGCCGACGTGGCCGCCCAATCCCCGCGTTACGGATCGACCAAACGGATCATCCAGCTATCACGATTTCTCCGGCACCCCTGACGACCTTGAAGGAATTGCAGGCGCCGAAGTGGCCGGCGAGGATGCGGACATCGTCAAAATCGCGAACCATGGCCAACACGATTTCGCCGACAACGTCCGAATGAATCCAATTGGTCGAAAATCCAAAATCCCCACGGATCGGAATCTGCATGGGGCGAACTCGGTTGATGACGCGAATTCTGTCCAACCGGGTCGGATCCCCCGTTCACACTACGCCACCTTCAGCACGGACAAAAACTCGCCCCCGGACAACTTAATTGGAAAGGAGATGGAACAAGTGTCTACCATTACGAAGTCGATCGACAAAGACAGCCGCACTGTTCGGTGTGATCGCCGACCCGGTCGCCCACTCCCGCAAGCCCGCTGATTCACAACGCAGCGTCATCGACGCCGGGACTCAATGCCAGATACCTGCGTTTCGGGGTGCCCAAAGACATCTGCAAAACGTATCATGAACAACGTGCCATAAGCGTCGGCAATCGAGGGCAATTAGCATCAACATCCCGCACAAAAGAAGCGGCGCTGATTATTTGCACCAAGCCGAAAGCGAGTGCGACGGGCATCGGTGCGAATCAACACGATGGTGGTCCAAGGCGAAGAACGACTCGTTACAACAAACCGATTACCGCGCGCGAGGATTGCATTCGGAGGAAACGTTTTGGATCACGTGGCGTTGAGAATTCGGTGCAGGGCAAGGTCGCGGTTGATCCTCGGCGCCCGGCGGCGTGTCTCGGGCCGTCGCGTGGGGTTTTTGCGCAGCGTAATGCGAGGTTTACAATCTCGTCCACGGGAACACAGGAACGCAGCCAAATACTCGCCGCCAAGTATCGGCTGTCAATAAACGGGGGGGTTTTTTTCCCCCCCCCCCCCCCCCCCCCCCGGAAAAAAAAAAAAAAAAAATGGGGGAAAAAAAAAATCCCAAACCGACACACAGTCAAGGCCCACTTTGCTTCGTCAACGGAACCCCCGCTCGGATGCACCCCAATGTGGACACATCACCCTACAATATGACGGCAATGAACCAGTACATGACGTGTTTCGTTTACCGTTTACAATCCCGAGAACACGCTGTTGATTAAAAACGCCCAAAAACGCAAAGGGGCGCGAATCATCACCGGCGTGGACATGTTCGTTTCGTCAAGCCGCCATCAGTAAACGTTGTTCACAGGCAAAGATGCGCCGACGATTTGATGCGGCAAAGATCAAACAGGCCCACCAAACCCGGTGCAAGGAGAATTAGAACGTACCCGTTGCTGCGTCAGTAGACTGAACGAGTCCAATTTTTTCCCCGTGTATCGGCCACCGCCCAACGAAATGATCATTCCGACGAAAAAACCTTATCTTCTCTCTTGCCGATGACGCGACTACTGAAAAGACGCCCCGGCTGCATGCCTGCCGTCGTCGCGGGCACGTTGATCATGGGCAATAATCGCCGCAGTGAATGTGTGGCGTGAAACGACTTGGATTTTGTTTCAAAAAACGTGCCGAGATCGCCGTCCGTACGCTCGACGTTTCCGTCCCCCGTGATCGAGCAAATCCTGCTCGAACGAAGACAAGGCCGACGTCGGTCTTCGCAATTCCAAAAGCGTCCAATTAAGGAGATGAGTGCCCCCGATACCCGCCCGCGAGTGCGTCGGCGGTCATGCAGCGGATCGTCCGCTTTGCCGATCCTCATTGGGGCGAACTCGATGCCCGTCGAAGAACCTATGTCGAAAAGATTTCGATAGGCGAAAAACAAGCACGCGGCGCTCACCGATTTATCGCGTTTACGTTCAAGCGGTGAAAATTGAACCTCGCCATCCTTTTTGGAATGTCGTCGATGTGCTCGAACCGGTCGCCGGAACATCCCAGCGTCCGGCGTCCCGTTTGCTTAAAACGAACTCACCGACGAGGATATCGAGGATGCGACCAAACGCGCCGGTCTGCTCGCTCAGCGTGCCAAGATCGATGACCGCCGTTTCCTCCGATCACGATGGGCAAGCATCTTTGAGGCAAGAATCAAAAATGCCAAAACCGAAGGCGGCTACTAGCCGGCGACGTTTTCTCAGTGGACGGCGTCATGACCTGCAACGGCGTTTTTCGACTATACTCGCAAGGTTCGAAGGCACATCGGTCGACGCTCAACCTAGGCGTGTCTCTCCGAGACTCGCGTTTTTTCCTCACGTCTGAAAGAGACGCACTACGTGGCACTGAACTCATTCCCCTTGCTACCGGTTTTCATTGAAACACCCATGATCCGATACGTCTTCTGTTCGTCGGTGCCCTCGTAATCACCAGCGCTTTTTCGCCAAATTAGCGAACGCCCAATCACCACCCGCGTCCACAGCCCCCCAACATCATCTCATTCTGGGTGCGATGAATTTAGGTTGGGGAGACAATCGGTGTGTTGCATCCGGAACGCTCCACCCCTTCGAAAAAAATTCGCCACACCGCAACCTCGACGGCATGGCGATGGCCGGGTGGCCCCAGTTTACGAAACCACTACTGTCCCGTCCGGTGTGGCGCGCCTAGTCGCGCGTCGTTGTTGCTCGTGTCCATCAAGGACACTGCGGCATCCGTGATACATCAGTTTTCGACAAAGAACTACCTACAACCAACACCATCGCCTTCGATGCTCGGTTTTTTTGCGGCCGGTTACTCGAGCCGCGCTCGTGGGCCAAGTACGGGTTTTGCAAGGCGGCGGAAAAAGCGGACCCAAACCGGATCGGCGAAATGGGCCGGGATAACCCGACCCGGCGAGGTTTCAACGAGTTCTTCGGTTACGTCCGCCACGCCGACGGACACCAGCACTACCGCGGCCACGATTGGCCCGCTCGGGAAACTCACTCAGTCACCAAACGCGGAAAGAGCTTTGGCACAACGAAAAGGAAATTTCGAAAACAGCTTCGATCGTTGTTTACACCCACGGATTTGTTCACGGCGTATGCGAAAAAAATGGATCAACGCAGCAAACCGCGAGAAACAATCCAGTCCCGTTCCTTTTTGTATCTCGCCTACGACAACGCCACACAGCGGCAATTGCAAGTCCCCTCGGTGGCCTACCCCGACGGCGGCGGGTTTTGAACGCGGCGTGCATGGACTGGGCAATAACCCGGCGAGATGACAACACCGCTCCGCGGCGAGATCGATTCCTATCGCGATCCTGAAACACAGAGCACCGGCAGGGACTGGACGGACGTCGAAGAACGTTTCGCCACGAATTGGTCAAACGATCGATGACTGCGTCGGCGATCTAACTTCAAACCCCTGCGTGACGCTCGACATTGACGAGAACACTTGGTGGTTTTGGTCGAGTGATAACGGCCGCACCACGAATCCTATTTGAAGGGCGTCGCAGTACAACCCGACATCGTTTCCAAATCCTACGGTCCGTTCGATGGAACGATAACGCGACAACCTGGGGAAGGCGGTATTCCGCGTGCCGCGCCTGGCCGGTGGCCGTTCGCGATCCCCGCTGGCCACGATCGATACGACGCGAGGTTCAGTTCCATGAATTGGATGGCAAACGAATGGCGGAGAATCGGCGGCAACGCATCCGCCGGCATTTTGCGATGGGTATCGTTGGTACCCCTACCCCACCATTGACGGGCGGAGGGCGAACGAGGCGAACAGCAGGTTGTACGTGCGAGTACTCCGTCGGGGGCGCGACCAAAACCTTATGGCGATTTCGAAAACGAAACGCAAAACAAAAAACGCGGCCAAAATGCAAGTCATTATGCCCGACGGTTACAAAAGGCATCCGCCGTACAGACATCCAGGACCCCGAACGGCCCCGTTCGAAATCTAGATTTGAAAACCGGATCCGAGCGAACGAACAATCTCGCGCACGGTCGACGGAGTTCCGAGGAACTGGGAAAACGCATAGCAAGACCGCAAAACGTTGCGGATGCGGCCGCAATGACAACCCGTCGGCACGAGGCCCTATGAACGAACGTCCGCGGTTTCCCTTCGTTGCCTGAGCAACCGATGCAGCGGCGGGATGTATGTGAGCGCTCATTCTCAGGCGAATTTCGATTTGCTGCCGAAATTTTGAAACGGTGCCGGCCGGTCGTTGTGATTACCGGCACCACGCCACCGCAAGAAACCGGATAGTCTCGAACCGGAGGTTGTTTAATCGTTTTATCGGCTACCTAAGTTCCCGCCGTGAACGAATACGAGTTTTCAAATTTCTTATCGCTCACGAAAGCGTTGGTTTCGAGTCCACATGCGGTTTGATCGACAACGATTTCCAATCACGATCCGGCTGAAACGGTGTCCAGCAAATTCGCTTTTGCAAGCGGGTCTCCACCGTTTACGGTAACGATCCTGGGCACGACCGCTCCAACGGCATGGCGGCTCAGCGGTTTCGCCAGCGACGAACGTGACCGATATCGTGTGGCGTGGGATTGGATGATTCCGAAGTCCCAAACTTGAAGAGGCAGGATTGATCGAGTCGAACACACCCGGTGTGATACCAAACGGATTTTGGAATTATGGGCAGCTATTCCCCACCGACGAGTTTCGAAACCTGCGTGCCGCGCTCAGGTTTCGGAAAACAACCACCCCTTACCACGCGTCCGCCCCCTTACCACGCATCGACGCGCGAAGATCCGGCCGCGTGACGCCGACAGGCGCTGGCCGGGTTGGCCGTTGGTTCGGCAAAACCAATCCGCCGGTCGAAAAAAATCCAAAATCGGAACAACAACGTTCCATGCGAAAATGTTGAGCTTGAGTCGTGCAATCGATCAACCGAATTTTCGCCGCGTCGGTTGTGACGATCCCTGGTCCGACTGATTCACTTGATGGACGAGGCGTTCTTGAATCGCGGGTGTTGCCCGGTCGCGAAAGCCGAGGGCTCGAGTTTCAAGTTCCTCTTCACGGGTGACGAGCGCCGCGGGCAAACTCGTCACGCACTAATTCCCAAGGGAAAAAAAGACTCGCCTCGTTCGTTCGAATTGAATTTTGTCGTCGACGTTGTTGTTTCCAAACGTTCGAGGACGTGACCGCCCGTGACGGTGACCGGGCGGAAGTGTCGCGACCGGCCTCGAAGCGATGCAGCGGGTGGCCGCAGGCATGAGAATGACGCACTTAATCGAAATTGCTAATTTGGAACACCGGGGAATTGTTCCGCAAGCCTCGTTTCCAGGGTATGCCAACATGCGTTTTTTTGCCCACAAACGGATTACCAACAACGAAATTTGATCACGACAATCAGCGAGAACGGGCGGCGGCGAAGTTCACATTCGTGTCGGTGACAACCCGTGTATTTCTTGAACGGAGGGCAAAGAAGTGATCGCCGCGTCAACCGCATCACCGCCGGCGACCGTGTTGGTGAACGACCGCCGAAAGGCGAGCAATTCAGCGACGGAGGCCCGCTAACCTCGGTGGTACGTCCCGCTGGAAAAACTCCGCCCGGTCGGTGAGTCAGAAGTACCACGCGGACGCTCCGTGGTCCTGAAGAAGATCGGGACCCAGGATGAGACGTACGTCAGCCTTTCTAGCTGACTTCCCTAAATGCGTCAGGCTGGAAAGCCTAACGTACGTCAGCCTTTCTAGGCTGAACCTTCCCTATGCGTCAGGCCTGGAAAGCCTAACGTAACGTCAGCCTTTTTCTAGGCTGACTTCCCTATGCATCAGGCTGGAAAGCCTAACGTACGTCAGCCTTTCTAGGCTGACTTCCCTATGCGTCGGCTGGAAAGCTAACGTACGTCCAGCCTTCTAGGCTGACTTCCCTGTGCGTCCAAAGGCTGGAAAGCCTAAGTACGTCAGCCTTTCTAGGGCTGGACTTCCCAATGCGTCAGGCTGGAAAGCCAACGTACGTCAGCCTTTCTAGGCCCTGACTTCCCTATGCGTCAGGCGGAAAGCCTAACGTACGTCAGGCCTTTCTAGGCTGACTTCCCTATGCGTCCAGGCTGGAAGCCTAACGTCACGTCAGCCTTCTAGCGACTTCCCTGTGCGTTCATGGCTGGAAAAGCCTAACGTACTCAGCCTTTCCTAGGCTGAACTTCCCTATGCGTCAGGTCTGGAAAGCCTAACGTACGTCAGCTTTTCTAGGCTGAAACTTCCCTAGCGTCGGCTGGAAAGCCTAACGTACGTCAGCCTTTCTGGCTGACTTCCCTATGCGTCAGGCTGGAAAGCCTAACGTACGTCAGCCTTTCTAGCTGACTTCCCCATGCAGTCAGGCTGGAAAGCCAACGTACGTCAGCCTTTCCTAAGCTGACTTCCCTATGCGTTCGGCTGGAAAGCCCTAACGTACGTCAGCCTTTTCTAGGCTGACCTTCCTGTGCGTCAGGCTGGAAAGCCTAACGTACGTCAGCCTTTCTAGGCTGACTTCCCTATGCGTCAGGCGGAAAAGCTAACGTACGTCAGCCTTTCAAGGCTGACTTCCCTAATGCGTCAGGGCTGGAAAGCCCTAACGTAGCGTCAGCCTTTCTAGCTGATTCCCCATGCGTCAGGCTGGAAAGCCTAACGTACGAAAACCGGTCTTGTCGCCTGCGGATGCGGGGTGATCGTGAAACCAGAACCGTGGGCTTGTCGCTCGGTAGCGTGGTACTCACTGTGGGTTCTCGCTCCCCACTGTTTGTCGCCAGCGACGCCGTGCAATTTCCAATCGACAAATACGTGTTGAAATCAACGCTCGACCCAATCGTGTGGGTGCGTTGTGGTTTCACATCGGACATCGTGTACGGCCAGGTGCCCACGAGGTTTTTCCTCGGTTCAAATGAAACGCGAGCGTGAGTAAGCAACTCGCGTCCATGGCGTCCGTTTTCATCGTCGGAATCGAAAATCGTTTGCTCTTGCCGGGCGGAATGTTCAAGCGGTTTTGAGCGGTACTCGCACAAGATAAGGTGCGGTCCGGGGTCCTCGTCGTCAATTTTTCACGATGCCGCGAATCCGGTCATCATTGGGCAGCCGATGTCGGTTTGCGTGGTCGTAGCCGGCCTCTCGTAATTGCACCCGGACGGACCGGGTCCGCGTGCCTTGACCCAATCGTAATTGGCCATGAAAATTGACACCGTAGCCGTGCAGTTTACCAAATTGCTGGGCCTACGGGAATGTCGTCCCAAACTGGGACACGTCAAAATCGTCGCGGTAAAAACTCGGCCGTCCGGCTGCTCGGGTCTTGGAAACCTGGGATTTTCCATTGCCCGTTTGAGGAAATTATTGCCCGTTGAGGAATTATTGCCGTTGAGGAATTATTGCCCCGTTGAAGGGTTGGAAAGAAGGGGCGAATTTGTGGCGTCGCCGGGGATTCGCACTTTCCCGATCGGCAAACGGCAGCGAGGTCGCTCGCGGGCGGCAGTTTGTTGATTTCCGATGACCTGCTCGTTCTGCCCAATCGGTGCGTCGCGGACGCCAGCCCGTTGTGGCGCTTGAAACCATCGCAAGCGAGGGCCATCAAAACAGGCACTTTGCACGGCGAGAAAACCAAGGGATCGCGAGTCCGTTTTTTGTTTGGTCATGGATGGGGGATCACGAATCCAGTGGGGTAAGGCGGATCTGATCTATCTGATTTCAAGGACATGGGTTTTGATTCAGGGGATATCGCGGAGATTGCTTGACTTTCCGAACCGGCATTGCCCAACCTACAGCGACCGAAGGGCGCTTTTCCGGTTCGGAAGAAACTTGAGCGACAATGGCCCGTCCAACTTGACGACCCCTCTCGACCGCCAACCGAGTTCCTCTAATTTCCGGTGGGGTGGGTTTTCGAGTGGAAATGGTTTTGGCGGTCGGTTCTCGTTAGCCTGGTGCTCATTGGTTTTTCCTGTCCTCCTTTTTCTTTACGCATCGCGACGCCATGAAGTTTCGTCACCCCCCTCGCGTTCCTTTCTGCGAACGTCCCGGCCCTTGGGCAACCAGCGTGGGCGTTGCTTGGTGCCTGATAGGTTTTTTCATCCTGCGTCGGCGTTTCGCGGCGGCCCGGATGGGCATTGCAGAACAAAGAGACGACATCAAGGATTGGTTGCCCGAGCGATTCCCCGCGAGACCCGCTGAATTGGAATTGGTTTCGCCGAGCACTTCGCCGGCGAGAGTTTTGGTTCCTGGCGACGTGGCCGGGGTGTACCGTTGGCGATCAACGGTTGCAACTTGCTGAAAACAAATTGCTTGCAGCGAGTCGGTTCGGCTTCCGCGACGAACTGCTTCGCCGAAGAAGTCGACTTCGCGAGCGGTTTGTCCGTCGCCGAGCGTCGCACGCGAGTCCGGCGCCGCGCCCAGTCGGCGAAGAGTTTGAAACTCCCTGCCCGGTGGGCAGTGAACTCGATAACTGGGGCGGCCGTGAAGAGAAATGGATCGCCTCGGGCCGACGGACTTGGTCTTCATCACCCCGGAAGGTTCGTTGTACCGATTGGGAGAGCCAAATAACGGACCGGCGGGTTGTTGGCTGATCGATCAAAGAAACGCTCGCAGCTTACGAACTCCAGGGGCAGCTCGTCACGGCCTGCTCGGCGAACCCTCGACGGACGAAAAGATCAACGAATTTACAACGACGCCTTCGTTACTATGCGCGCCTTTGTTTGAAACCGTTTCAAACCGGAGCGACGATTGTCGCTGAGCTATCCAGCCCTGGCGGCCAGCGTTGTGGCCGGTCGACCCACGGCGCCGAGAAACGGGGGCTTGTTCGCCCGCCGCCTCTGCGCGATGGAAACGCTCACCGGCCAGCCGTTTCGCCCCGGCGGTGCCACCGGAAATTCCATGGACCGCAAAAGAATTCGTCGCGGCCCGTTGCCGGAGGAACAGCGCGAATCAGGTGCCCAATGGAATACGCCGAGGATCGTGACGGACACGTTACAGGAATTTGGCCGACCCGAAGCGGTTCGAGGGCGAAACCTTGCGAAGGTCAACCAACTCGATCACGGCAACACAAGCCGATGCTTGGTAGCGCGCCGTCCTATGAATGCCGATGGACGTCGACCGCCCCCCGTTTTGATGACCTGGCCTGCTTCGTGACGTTTTGACCGATTTAAGCGAAAAGACAACTTGCCTACGCGATCGACGCGGCAACACTGGGCAGCCCCAGGCCGGCTACTCGCGCTCGCCGAGCAAAGTGGCGTGCATGCCGCCCCCGTCGGCAACCTGTCGAACCGCCCCGCCGCCGTTCAACCGCGAACCGCCCGAAAACGATCGGCACCTGCCACCAGCTGCGAATGGGCGGGCCACCGATCGATAACATCGCGATCGGATGAAGAGGGCACCGTTGACGTTGGTCCGAACTGGGATTCGGATACTGCATCTTGATCGGTTGGTCCGGGTTATCGTATTTCTTGTTTCCGCAGCGTCAAGAATGACCATTGATGTTGTTAGTCGTCGGTGGTGCCGCGCGATGTGTCGATGGCGATTGTCGGTTTTGGACGGGCGGACGCGTGGACGCGATTTCTCTTAAGTAATGCCGTCGCTGTGTATGTGCCTCGGGTTATCCGGCGGCGATCCACGTGACAATTACTACCGGGATGAAGTGCGAGTGGGCGGTCAACGCGGTGCGGCCGGGCCGGGCACTCCGTCACGCGTTGTTGCCCTGTACCCTCAGCCGCGTGACGACCGCCATCGGAATCGGTTCCGTTGTACACGAGTAACCTAAAACCGATCAGCAACCTTCGGTTTGTATCGGGCGATCGTGTGGTCGCGACGTTGGCGATTTTTTGTTCATCGTATCTTGCCTGCCGCCTCTGGAACAGTATTTTGCACCGAAGTTAAAGCGGACAAAGCCAAACCGAAGAAGAAGAAAAAGGCGGATCGATTGCTGGCGAAACGCAGCCCGAATCCTAACGCGCGTTTCCGCTTCCGCACGGATCTTGGGAGTTCGCCCGCCTGGGTGGCGGCGTTCGTCGGTTTATTACAGGGAAACCCACGGGTTTGTCGCCGGTCGTGTGTGCTCGGTCGGACTGGGGATCGCATCGCTCGGGTTGTTTCCGGATTCACGACAGTCGGTGCAGTTGTTGAAACTGGTTCGATCGGAGGCTCGGATTCTTCGCGATTTACGCCTTGGCTCGAAAGAGAAACTTTGGCTAAACTCGGTGCCGATGGAAATCGTCGTGCGGATGCGCCGGAGAATGCGAGTGAACGGGTCGAACGGATTCGCCTCGGTTCGAAACTGCCGGACTCGCTCCGCCGCGACTTCGCTCACAACGACACCCGTTTCGAAGTCGCGGGGGAAAAACCGAGAGCAAAACGCGACGGCGGGTGAACCCTCACTGGGACTTACTCGCTCGCATCGAGGCCGGTTTTCACGAATCCCGGATCGCCGTCCACGCCGGACAACCTTGGGGAAGAGGGCACGGGGAAGTCGACAGGCATCGAGCATGGACACGTTCCTGACGACCATGCCGAGGTTGGAATAAACGGATGGGACGCGACCGCGCACCGCCCGCGATCCGGCGTCTCTTGGAGCAAAGGACGAATGTTGGCAGGAAATTATGTTGAAATGCGAACGCACGGACTCGCTCGCTCGCAGTGAAATGTGGGCGACTGAGTTTGCGAGTCAGTGCGATTGTCGACAATGATTACGGTCTGTTCATGCAAACGACCTTGCGAGGGTTGGTCACCCCCGTGATCGAAGCCTACCGGACCCGAAGCGGCTTAACTCGCAACACTTCAGGCGTCGCCGAGGGCGGGTTTCACAGGGAAACAAACGCGTCCGTCCGTGGTCGGCAGTGACTTTGTTCAATGGATTGTCGCGAAGCGCACTCTC